>Ga0181538_10001913_pt1 | contig 22505 bp, 21 predicted proteins | sample PEATcosm2014_Bin_40_FD_119773 | JGI IMG/M metagenome (GOLD analysis project Ga0181538, IMG submission 119773) | Peatland microbial communities from MTU Mesocosm Facility, Houghton, MI, USA - PEATcosm2014_Bin23_30_metaG | ecosystem: Environmental > Terrestrial > Soil > Wetlands > Peat | place... | reverse complement strand
ACGCGGCGGCCAAGTTTGGTAAGGCGGTAGTAGCGGCGGCGGGCGTCGTCCTGATCGGGCGCGGGGCGGTCGCCGGATTCCTCGATGAGGTCTTCGTCCATGAGGCGGCGCAGGGTGCCGTAGAGGGTGGCGGGCCAGAGCTTCACCTTGCCATCGGTGCGGGTGAGGACCTCCTGCATGATGCCGTAGCCGTGCTGCTCGTCGTCGGCGAGCGAGAGCAGGACGTGAAACCAGTGGGGTTTGAGGGGGAGGAAGGCGTCGGGTTCGGGTGGCTTTTTCATGACTCAGTATCGACTAGTATATATACAGATCGGTACGGAGTCAAGGGGAGAGTGGCGGCGTCTTCTCTGGATAGCGGCTGCGCGGCAGCAAGTGAAGGTACCAGCGAGTTAGCTGTACCACTTTCGTGGCCCTAATTGACCCTCTTTGTACCGCTCATTAGAGTCGGCGGCCAATCACCTGTCCATGTGATCCTTCAAAAACAACGGGTGGTATCAAATGCGCTCGGCACGACGAAATCTACGAGAAAATTGAACGCCGTGCTGTCAAAATGGCAGCCACCATCGTGCTTGTCGCATTCCTGGCGGCGTCGGTCATACATGCCCTGAACCTGCTGTTCCCCGGTCTCCTTCCGTTTCGCTGAGTGATGGTCTTGTTTCGGGGCGCGCCAGTCGCCTTTATCAACTCCGACAGTCGTTACGCGTCCTCTCGGTGGTGGCTTCGGTGGTGCTGCGCATGGTCGTGGGTCCTTTCGGCGCGATCCGCACACGACGATGGGCGCTCGGCGGGCGGCGGGAGAGCGGCGCGGCGACGAACTGAAAGGGCATTGATCGGAGAAGACTCCCTCATTGCGGCCTTCATGTGCCGAATATGCAGTGTCGAAGTTCTTGATAAGTCTGCGTGTTTTGGGCAACTAGCGGAGCCAGGATGTTCCGAGCAAATGACTGCTGATCGTTGCCGACACCAGTCAGGCCGAGCCTTCTCTTAGCGCTGTTGTAAATCTGTCCAGCAGCCGACTTGATGTCGTCAGCTGGGTTTCCTCGTGCGACGCTCGCTGAAACAGCATCGACCTTCTCTCGGAGTAAAGCGGCCACCTCCGATCCTTTGCCTACGCTTACGTAGAGAGCTTCAAGAATTTCGTCGTCATACAAAAAACACTCTATGTGCCGACGGCTCAAAACGTTGATCCCTCGGCTTTGGATAATCTGCACGTCCTGCGGCCCGTGGTCGTCCCTGTCGACAAGACGCAGCACAACACACCCCGATGCGATTGCTTTTATGGCGTCGGCCAAGGCAAGGCGATCCGATTGCACGTCAGTCGCGTTGCCACCCGAGAGAAAGCGGGTGTCAGGAAATTCCGGCTCGAAGATGGTGTCGTAACATCGGGCGTCATGTGCACTGTTCTTACTGGGCACGGAGGAGGGCGCGCCCTCGCAAATCACGATCCGGCTCGGCGCTACCAGTGCAGACAGGTCGTCTAGGGCGACCCCCAATACGCGCTGCCAAAAGGATCGCGTTGGGCGGACAGGACGAACGACCTGTGACTTGTCAAAATCGAGATCGGAAAAGTCCAGGAAAGCCACCGTATCAGCTTGCTGCGCGGCGAGGTCCCTAGCGCGGCGCATCATCCCAATAGAATGGGTTGCAAGCCAAAGTTGACAACCGGCAGGCAGATTGACGACGAGTTCGTCTAGCAGCCCGGCTTGAAGACGCGTGCTCATGTGAGCCTCGGGCTCGTCAATGCAGTACACGGTGTCGTCGAATTCGCGCCGCTTCACTAGAACATCGAGCAGAAGGTCAAACGCAGCTTTTTCACCCCCCGAAAGATTCTTGTACTCGAAATGATGACTATTCCCTTTATCAAACCGAAAGGTCCCCGTCACGAGCGGACTGCCCAAGTCATTCAGCATGAGGTCTGGAAACAAGCGGCCCATGCTGGAACGGACATCACCTATGAGTTTCCGTTTGAATTCTCCGATCGTGGTCTGATCATCCTCGTTCTCAAACAGATCCTCCAGAGCCTGTGAGGCCAGCCGCTGGTAATTCAAGTTGACCGCGACATCGTTCTGGATCATTAGACCCAGCCGCTGCTCATCAACTGCCCTACCTTGGCGGCTAACAGAGCTAACTATGAATTCTGAGTCATTTCTGTAAGCCGAACGGATGTAGAACATTTTGCGCCGGAGCTGCTGGTCTGAAGGTTCTGGCTTGTCAAACTGGATCATTATCGCGGCATTAAAATCCATTTTCGCCGCGCTGGGCTCGCCTGCCTTGAAGAAATATGTTGGATCAAAATTCCGGCCCCAGCCGCCCAATAAATAGCGCCTTGACAAGAACGCCTCGAATAGGGAGGATTTACCGCAGCCATTCGGACCCGCCAACATTACGAGCCGAGTGCCTTTCGGTACTTCGACGATGAGGTCATGGAATCGTTTGAACCGCTTCAGCTGAACACGTTCGATACGCATCTGAGAATGGTGATTGTCGCACGACGCGGCGCGCAAAGCACGAGGCGGCGGGCAGGTACTTTCCGATGTGACCGTCTGCCGACCCTTAGGCCCAAACATTGGGTGTAAACTGGGCGTCAGATCATGCGGGTTTTTCTTAGCTGGTCAGGAGGGAGAAGCGCCGCCTTGGCGCACGCTCTCCGCGAATGGTTGCCCACCGTTATTCAGTCAGTAGAGCCGTGGATGTCTGGATCAGATATCGACCAAGGTGCGCGGTGGTCGCCGGAGATCGCCACGCAGTTGGAGCAGGCCAATATCGGCATCATCTGTCTCACCCCTGACAACGTGCTGTCACCATCGCTGCATTTCGAGGCCGGCGCATTGTCTAAAGCTCTGGACAAGAGTCGGGTCTGCACGTACCTTTTAGACCTCGATCCAACAGACCTTCGGTGGCCGCTTGCCGATTTCCAGGCGACAAGGGCGAATAAAGAGGAAACGAAGAAACTCCTCATCACCATTAACAAGGCCCTCGGAGTGCAGTCGCTTCCTGTGGAGAGGCTGGAGAAGACCTTTGATCGCTGGTGGCCTGAACTGGAGGCCCAGATCACGAAATTGCCTCCGCCCGGCAACGCTGCGAAAAACAGGAGGTCCGACCGGGAACTGCTCCAAGAAATCCTGGAACTCCTTCGCGATCGCAGGATCGACGAGCGCGCTCAGGAGTCAGCTGCTGTCCTCAGGACAGCCACTCAACGCCTAGGAGCTCTTGAGGCCGAGTTGGCTGCACTTCAAAGCAGGCGCGACGAACTTCAAACGAGGCGCGAGGCCCTTCTTGATGCGAGCATGGGCGATACTGAGGGTCAGGCTGAAATCGCACTGGTGCAAGAGCGTGAGCGCCTTGAAATGGCGATTGGGGAGACTATTATGAGGTTGGATAATACCCGAGAACAGTTGGCATCTCTTCGGAAACTGGCGTCCGGGCGATGATTGCGTCACGGCCACGGCCTGCTGCGACACGCCGAACTGCGAGCCACGCGCCGTGAGCGCCATACTGTCCCGCCCCAGGCAGCACGACCGAAGGTCAGGGGCTGCCCCCAATTGTCCGCAGTGCGGAAATTTCACCTCGCTCACGTTCAGCGCAGCCGGGCATCCGGGGTCTCGACCGGGAGGGTGGTGCGCCTTCACGGCGTGAAAAGTTACTTTAGTAACTTTGAGCCCGCTCCGCGCCCATACCAGAGCCCCAGTCATCCGGCGCGCGACCACCGGGCGGCGCTGCACGCGCGGAGGGCATGCTGTGGCCGCGGTGCGTGCGGACAAAATAAGAAAAGCGCCGCCAGCCCGAAGGCCGGCGGCGCTCAGTAAGTCTGAGTTTACTGGTGCAGTTTTCTAGCATTCCGTGCAGTGACTTTGCGGTAATTCCGCGAAAACGCACCGGTATCGGGGTGGACAGCCGCCTTCGGCGCGCACTAAAAATACGACCACCTATTATACGGCGCGACCCACCAACCCGGCATTGTTCGGGTGCGAGCCCCGTCGTCACCGCCATTCCTGTCGATCACCTGCGATCAGCGAACCAGCGTAAAATTAGGATGGTGGAGAAAGTAGTCCGCGTTTTCGCCAGCTTTGAGGAGGCCGATGCCGCCGATGCCCTTTCCCGCGCTCAAATGACCCCGCAGCAGCGGATCGGCATATTCTTCGAACTGCGAGAGCGAGCCCATCCCGATGCCTTTAAGCAGCGACTTGCGAGAGTTTATCGAGTGCTTGAACTCGAACGAAGTTGAGTATCTGGTGGTAGGTGCGCTCGCCGTTTCGTGGCACGGCTTTCCCCGGTACTCGGCGGATATCGATTTCCTGATTCGCCCGAATCATGCCAACGCAGCGCGTGTACTGCGGGCGCTTTCTCAATTCGGGTTCGGCAGCCTGGACATATCCGCCTCCGATCTGACACACCCGGGCAAAGTGATCCAGCTTGGTTACGAGCCGAATCGCATCGACCTGATGACTTCCATCACGGGAGTCAGTTTCGACGATGCATGGGATGACCGGGCCCCTGGCGATCTGGATGGCCTTCCCGTCAACTTCATTGGCCGGTCGTCTCTCCTCCGTAATAAAGATGCCACGGGCCGCGCCAAGGACCGCATCGACGCCGAGGAACTCCGGAAGCAGAACCCGTCGGAATAGCTGCCGGGCAGAAAGTTCGCGCCGGTTTTTCGAGGCTTGTTTCCAAAGAACGAGCCCTGCCCAATTTCGCTCGGGGGCATTACGTCGTCCGCGAGAAGGGAGTGGTGGAGCATGGGTCGACTTCGATGCCATGCTTGGGTAACCTCATGCGGCTCGCCGCGTCTCGGATTATGCCGGTGCCTGCTCGTTCCGCTCGACCGCCTGCCGTAGCTGTACGCGATAGGAAACATACAGCAGCCCCATAAGCGGCAGAACCAGCAACGAGGGGGGCCAATCGGAGGCCCGGTTAGTCGCAATCATGATACCCGCTACAGCCGCCCCTACCAGGTAATAAGGGAGCGACCAGAAGCAGCATAGTTGCCAGACGCTGTTCAGCGGTTTCCGCTCCACCAGCGCCAGGACCGTGGCCACCATCAGTGTGTTGGAACCGTATAGCACGAGCGTGGAGATCACCAGCACGCCCAACACGGAATGGCCCAGCCATGAAACGAGCGCGACGCGACTCAAGCCGTAGGCGAAGGCCGCACTCAACGACAGGCTGGCAGGGCTGAACAGTACCTGGGACAGCATCGGGCGCTGGGCCGTCCGCCACAGGACCTGCACCAGTCCGGTCACGGCGGCCATCACCACTGCTTCCGTCCAGCTCAGCTGCGCGATGGTTGCCAGCAGCAGCACGAAAGCCGGCGTGAGAGTCCCGTGCATGAGCGGCAGTCGAATTTTCAGCGTTGACGCGACCACCGCCAGGCCGAGATAGCTGATGAATCGTGCAGGGTTCTGGCACTGCCAACCGATCGCCGCCCAAACCAGCGGAACCACGCCGGCCGTCACCGCACCCGCGACGTACATCCGGGCTGCCCGTGGCAGCCGCGCATTCGGCTGATTCCCGGTGGCTGGTGAAGACGTATGCCATTCCAAGAGTCCCAGGAAGAAATGCACCAGATAGACCAGCGGCAATAGGATGAGCCAGGCTTCCCCGGGCGCGATCCGTCCGGGCGACGGGAACAACCCCACCAGTGTGACACCCACCAGATAATAAGGGAAAGACCAGAGGTACCACTGGCTGCAGACCTCCCCGAGCGGCTTCTTTTCGAGCAGGCAAAGGACGCCGGAGACGAGAACCGTGTTGACGATGAAGTAGACGCAGGCCACTAATGCCATTAACGCCGGTCGATACTGCGCCATTCCCGAGGCCAACCAGACACGCGCGATGAGGTAACATACGCCGACCGTGACCGTCACATTGGCGGTGTTAAACAGTATCTGAGTCAGGCTGGGGCGCTTCTTCGCGCTCAGCAGAGATTGGGCCACCGCACCGGCACAGCCGGCGACAAGGACCTCGGCGAGAGAGAAGTGCGAGACGCCATACAACAGGAACAGGAAGCTCAACGAAAAAGTTCCGTCCATGCCTGGAAGCCTGAGCTTCACCGCCGACGACGACACCGCTAACAGCAGATAGATTGCCCACATTAGAGGATCCGGCAGAGACCAGTTCGCCAGCGCTACGGCGAACACGCACGCGCCGGCCGCAATCACGCCATATATGTAAGACTTCGCAGCTGTTCCCACGTGAGACTCCGTTGTGTTAGTGCGACTCTCCTCCGGCCCATACCGCTATCCGGCGCGCACCGATCCCGGCGCTCCCCATTTCTGCCCGTAGAGCGCCATCATGATCGATCCCGATGAGCAGATCGTCGTGGCTATGTGGAACGATGATGTCCACGGCCGTTTAACTCGTGCGTTCAGAGTCCGCATGGGACTTGATTCCCAGCGGTCCGCGAGTCCCGGCGGCTTACTGGTTTTCCGCGCCGGCTTGCTTCCCCACACGGCGGTCGCCCACACGGGTGTCGTGCAGGGCGCCGGAAATACTTTCATTCTGTCAGGCAGCGGGCTTTGGTCTTCAGGAAGCATCGGGGCGGCCATGGTGTTTACCGGAGCACTGTTAATTGATTGTGTCCGTTTCATGGTAGTCCTCCTCCTGCTCAGTTGTCGCCGTGGATGGCGAGGGAGGCGCCTTCACCGTGGGGCGTGCCCGATCCCCAAACCACATTGCTGCCCCACACCACGTTAAAGCCCTGCATGGTCGAGGAGCCCCATACCACGTTGCTGCCCCATACCACATTGCTGCCCCACACCACGTTGCTGCCCGAGACCTCACTGCTCCCCCACACCACGTTGCTGCCCCAAACTACGTTGCTCCCCCACACAACGTTGGAACCGAAAACCAGGCCCACCAGTCCGGTGGACGAGTTGTAGACAGCCGTTGGCGAGAGCGCCGTTTCTCCGGCCGGCACCGTGTCGGTGTTATTCAACGCCGCCCACACGTCCAGATACCCGGCCCCCACGGTAAACAGGTCGTAATAGCTGGTATAAACTACACCCGTGACTGGGTCGGTAGCGGTGCTGAGGGTGGGGAAGGTCTTGGAGGCGGTTTTCATCAGCCGCGCTTTCACCTGGTCGGGCGTCAGATTCTGGTTCTGCTGCAACAGCAGTGCCGCCGCGCCGCTGACCACCGGCGTGGCCATGCTGGTGCCGCTCAACTGAAAGTAATACGGACTCGTTCCGGAGCCCCCACTCGGCATGAAAATCGCGTAGGGAGCGTAGTTGCCGGGGTAGGTAGCCTCCAACGTGGCCGACGGCAGCGCGGCAGTCGAAATGATCTGGTTCCCCGGGGCGACGATGTCGGGCTTGACTATGTGGTCGAGCAACGTGGGGCCCTTGGAGCTGTAGCTGGCGATCAGGTCGTCGCTACGCGTGATTGTATCCATAGTCCGCATCGCCCCAACGGTGATGACATAGGGGTCATTACCGGGTGAGGCGATCGTGCCATAACCGTCCGTGCCGGCTGAATTGTTGCGGCCCCCGTTGCCGGCTGCCACTACCACCACAATCCCGGCTTGCCAGGCTTGCTCGACGGCTTGGCAAAGCGGGTCTAGTGTGTAGCTTTCGAAAACCGGTTGGCCTAACGAGAGGTTGATAATGCCGATGTTATAGGTATTCTGCAGCGCGACCGCGCGCTGAATAGCGGCAATCACGTTGCTGTCGGTGCCGGAACCGGTGCTATTGAGCACTTGCAGGTCGATCAGATCGGCATTCGGCGCCATGCCTCCGAAAGTGTAAGATCCATTTTGTGAATGCCTGCCACTGCCGATTAAGATTCCGGCCACATGCGTTCCGTGCCCATAGCCATCGATGTTGCCCGTCGAGAAATTCGCGGAAACGCTCGTCGACATCGTCGAGCTAGCGCTCGTCGTCGACGTCGGGCCAAGGAAGCTCTCCGCATGCACCACGTTGCTCAAGTCTCCGAGGTTGGAGATCCCGCTATCGATGACCGCGATACCGACCCCTTGCCCGGTCCAGCTGGATTGCTGGGCAGTAAGGTCGTTCATCGCTTCGCGGAAGTAGTCGAGTCCCATCGTCGTGGTGCTCGAAGTGGCGTTCACCGCACGGTCCGGCGAAATGTAGGCCACATCGGGATCGTCAGAGAGATCTTTCAGGCTGGCGGCCGGCATGGAATAAAGGGCCGCCTTGATCAGGTCCAGGCTCTTCTTGTGCACGCCGCCCCTGCTAATCACTTTTTGATGCTGCGCCTCGGTGGGCGCCTGTTTGAACTGTACAATGACATCCACATTTGCGGACGGATCGAGCGATTCCAGCTCTTTTGCGAGCTTGCCGCTTCCCGCGAACAAACCGCTCGTCAGGAATGTGGCGAGAAAGAAAACCAATGTCCTTTTCATCTGAACTTTCGTCCTTTGGCGGGCGTTTAACCATAGCTTCGAAAAGCACTTACCGGTCATTTATGGCGATCTTCGGGTTCGAGTATGAAGCAACGGGGATTCGCTGAAAAGTCACGATAGTACCGGGACATATGGACGCAGCGTTAACTTTGGCCACAGAATAGGTCTGCTGGCCGCATTTGACTATCTATTTCGAAATGAAGAGGATAACGAGACAGTGAACGTTCGGCTGCATGGAAGCAGTACTCTCTTTAGATAAGTTACTCGCCGATTGTTGACCGCCTGGAGTACGAGGTACGCCAGGCGAACGCTTGGGAAACGCGCTCTGCGTGCCGGGGGGGTGCTCTCGCGTGCGCGGGAATTTCGCCTGCTTCAATCGGTACGTTAGCGGCAGATCGACAGGCTGGCGCTCGAGACGCGCGAACTCGCCGCGCACATCGATGAGGTGGACCAGCAGCTCAGCGAGCGCTTGCGGGGGGTGGACGAGGTAGGCGTTTTGCGTGCCGGGGCGCGGTTCGGCTGTGCGCGGCCACACTCCGGTCGATGCGGTGTCCGAACCCGGACGCGCTGTCCCGCAGCCGAACGCCGGGAACTCGGATGGGCGGGCAAACTCACAGAGAATACGTTTGCCGCCAGCGGTCATTGATCTGCTATCAATAGGTCAATCTTTGTCTGGCATCCTGAGAGAGTTCCGATTCTCGGCGCGCGGTCTGGTGCGAAGCCCCGGCGTAACGCTGGCGCTGCTCTTCACCATCGCGCTCGGCCTTGGCAGCAATGTGACTGTCCGAGGATTCATTCGCGGGTTGACTGTGCACAACTCTCCCATTGAGGCGAAAGGCAGAGTGGTTTCGCTATTCGGGCGGGATCGTTATCGCGGCACGGGACCAGTTTCGTACCAGGACTTCGTGGCCTTCCACAGCCAGCTTGACGGGTTTGAATGGATCGGCGCCGCACAAGTCTCGCAGTGCGTAGTCAAGTTGGCTGGCCAGTCGGATATCAAATCGGTAGCCGCGGTAACTCCGGATCTCGCCGGCATTTTCAAGCTGCCGATGGACGGGGGAGTGGTTATCAGCCGCCGCGTCTGGCTGGGCGAGTTCCACGGTGAGGCCGACGTTCACGGCGAATCGGTCCGCATCGGAGACATCGAGACCCGCGTGGCTGGTGTTGCTCCCGATGGCCTGGAAGGGATATACAACGACCGGCCGATCGACCTGTGGAGACCGTTGCGCGAGGACTTGCTATCGGAACGAGATCGCCATACCCGGAACTTTTGGGTGCTTGCAGGGCTGCGCCAAGGAGCTTCGAGCTATCAGACGAGGAACGGTGTTCGCACTGCCCCCATCGGCTCGGTCGAAATCAATATGGTTCCGTACACGGGCATGACACCGGAAGTGGAGGAAGGTCTCTCCCGTGTCGGCGCGCTGCTCCGGGTGGCGGCAGGATTCGTCTTCTTCATCGCTTGCGTGAACGTCGCTTCGTTCCTGCTTGGGCGCGCCGCTGCCCGCTCGCGTGAAACCTCCATTCGCGTGGCGTTAGGCGTAAGCCGCGGCCTGCTCGCCCGGGCGGTTGTCGTGGACAGCATCCTAATCTCGATTGCCGGCGGGGCATTGGGCGTGGTTCTGGCTGCGTATACGTCAAAGATCATCCCGGCGCTGCTGTTCGAACAGGATGCTGAGTTCCTGGTGCTGGCGCCTGGCTTCTTGGTCGTGGTTCTGGCGTCGGCGGCGGGCGCGGGAATCATTTTGGCGTGCGGTCTTCTGCCGCTGTTTGGGATTCGACATAACCGCCCGGCGGCCGTCCTGTCGCGCGAAAGCGCCGGCCCGTCCCGGACATCCAGGGCCGTGCGCGCGGGTCTCGTCACCGCGCAAATGGCCGCATGCTGCCTTCTCGTGATTTTCACGGGGTTTCTCTACCAGGCGATGCACGAAGCGCTGCGTACCAGCTTCGCCCAGCGCCTTGGCCAGCCGATAGTGGCTACGGTCGAGGTGCACCGCGACGTGGATGTGGATCTCCAATATTTCCGGGATGTGGAGCGGGCCGCCCGGTCAGTGCCCGGTGCTTCCGGGATGGCTTGGGCCGCGCGGCTGCCGGGCAGTCAGCCGGCGTGGCGCTCGTTCCGTGTCGAACCACCGGGATTGCCGCTACGGGACGTCAAGATAGATGTGGCCGCGTTCACTTCCGGCTCGGTCTCGCAATTCGCCTGGCCGCCAAAGGCGGGGCGAATGTTCGCTTTCAGAGATCAGGGATGCCGGACCGCAATCGTCAACGAGCAGGCCGCCGATGTTCTTTTCGGCGACGAGACGGTCGGCCGATCGATTCGCGATACGGCGGGCATGCCGGTGCAGATTATCGGAGTGGTTCGCGTCCGAAAGAGCGGGGACGCCGAACGGGATCGGCCCACGATCTACTATGACTATACGAATCGACCCGGGCAACCATTCGACCGAGTCTCTCTGGCTGGCTTTTCCGCGCCGGTAGCATCGAAGCTGGAAAGAGCCGAGTTCGACACCAACGTCGTGTCGCCAAATTATTTCGCCGCCATGGGATTCTCGCTGGTTGCGGGCCAAACCTTTCCCGACAATCCAGGCGCCCGCGGGTGCCGCGTTGCGGTAGTCAATCAAGAGGCTGCCGACCTATATTTCGGTGGACACGCCGTGGGAGCGGCTCTCATTGACGATATGGGACTGCGGACCGAGGTTATAGGCGTGGTGCACTCCGCGCAGCTTGGCGTTTTTGAGCGGCGCGCGGAGCCCACAGTCTATTTCCCAATGATGCAGGACTGCCTCTATGCCATGAAAGCGATAATCGGCGCACGAGTGGCGAGCGGCCCGATGCTGGCTGAGGTGCGCCACACTCTGCAACTGGTGCCCGGCGCCGGTCCCGCTCCGCTCGCGGTCGAGACGCTGGAAGCGTACCTGAATCAAACGGCTTTGGCGCCGCTGCGCATTGCGACGGTGATAGTGGGTGCGTGCGCCGCGACAGCGCTCTTCCTCAGCGTTCTGGGTTTGTACGGCACGCTGAACGACGCCGCTAGAGCACGCCGGCGGGATCTCGCCATCCGAATCGCGCTAGGGGCCCGGCGTCGGGATGTGATCTATCAGGTACTTCGCGAAGGAGGGCAACTTGCCGGCGCCGGTACGCTGGCGGGCATCTTCGCCTCGTTCCTCCTGTCGCAGTTGCTGACCCGGATTGCATCGCATATCGCGTCGCCGAATTCATGGGTTTGGATTGCCGGACCCATTGTTCTGGGCTGTGCGGTCGCAATCGCAGGTGTCCTCCCCGCGCGGCGCGCTTTGATGGTCGACCCACTGCGCATCCTGCGCCCTGACAACTGACAATCTTTATTACGTAACCCGTCGAACGGGAGATAGATCGCTTCCCCCTTGGGCCGCGCCGGCGATCGCCGAAGAATATCAGCGATGTCCCGGCCGGCCGCACGCCGCGAACGCACGCTGGCGCTCCGCTTTCCGCCTTCGGAGCCTTGCGCCTGTGACACGTGCCTGCGCAATTGCCTGCGGCCGGGATGGGGGACGGTTCCGGAAGCCAAAGACGCCATCGAGGCGGGTTATGGAAGCCGTATGATGCTCGAGGTCGCGCCGGAACGCACCTTCGGCGATCTCGCTCCGGCTTTCGCCGGCTGCGAAGGCGCCTTCGCTCTCCAGGAGTTCGCGAACCGCGGCGGCACGTTCTTCCACGACGCGCGGTGCGAGCTGCATGGGACGGGTTTTCAGCCGCTGGAATGCCGCTTCTGTCATCACTGCCGGCCCGGATTGGGTCCGCAATGTCATGCGGCGCTGGAGACTGAGTGGCATCGTCCCGCGGGCCGGACGCTGGTGGCGCGGTGGTCGCGGATGTTCGGGCTGTGGGCGGAGTTGAAGGGGCTCGGGTTGGCGCGCATCGCAGGATTGTAGGGCGCGCGGCGGTGATATGGTCGAATCATGGACTCTCGCATCACGGTCGAATCTGGAAAACGGCCGAAACAACCTGCATTCGCGGCCTGCGCATCACGGTCTGGGACGTGCTAAGCTGGCTCGCGGCCGGTATGACGGAACGGGGAATCCTGGATGACTACGCGGAGCTCGAACCGGCCGATTTCCCGGCAATCTATGAGTTCGCCACCAGGATGGGCAGGCGTGTAGCATTTTGAAGTTGCTCTTCGGCGAGAATGTCGCGCGAAAGCTCGTGCGCCGCTCGGCCGACCTCTACCCGGCATCCGCGCACGTGGCAGAAGTCGGGCTATGCCAGACTTCCGATCGCGAGATCCGGGAGTTTGCCAGGTCGGAGGGCTTCTTCGTCGTCACGTCCGATACGGATTTCGATGAGCTGGCCACGACGATAGGTCCGCCTCCAAAAGTCGTGTGGCTACGCCGCTGGACGCGCCCGACAAGAGATGCCGAGCAGATATTGAGACGCGAGGCAATTCGGATCGGCTGACCGGCGTCGGCCGGCTGAGCGGCAAATGGCGGGTGTCCGTGTCCCCGACGCGAATGGCCGGCTTGCAAGATTCGGGTTTCTATACGGCCGGACTCGTGTCCTTGCGCCGGAACATCAGGAACGCAATCACCACGAGTAGGACAGTCACCATTCCCAGAGCCCAGCGGGAGAGCGCCGGAACGGTTGGGACACCGGAGATTTGTACGGTATTGGCAAAAGTCCAGGTCACGATGTCGTGATTCTCAAAGCCCGAGCCCGTGCTCGCCGAAAAGCCCACGTACGCGGTGTTCTGGCCCAGAATCGACGCAATATTGATCGGGTAGTTGTTGAGCGCCGTGAAGGTGGTCCCCTCGCGGGGATCGCTGAGCGTGACGGTCAGATTAGTTCCGTTGTAGCTGATATTGACCGTCCAGAGGTCGCCATTAGACATGCACCCGGGTTCGGTATATCCGTTGTCAAAATCGCAATGTGCGATGCCGTATACATTGACCAGCGCAGTGTCCGTCAAAACACCATTGGTATCGATGGCCACGTGATTGCTGCTGCTGTCGGCGCCTCCGTTTTCGTAAGTGTCGAACTCGATGCCGACACTGTTGCCGTTGGTGCCTTGGTAGCCCAACCCGCCGCCGGCTTGGCCCAGACCGGTGGTATTGGTCGCCAGCACGAAAACAATCCCATCGGCTGGATCGATTCCCCCTTGACCCGTGAAACGAAACTGGAACTGGGTGCTGAAAGTGCCACCGGTTCCGAGCGGGACGGCAGTCGTGCTATACACGGCGCCGCTCTGTCCAATGAGCCCGGGGGTAATCCGCAGGACCGTCCCGTCGCTGGTCGAGGCTGTATTGGCGTTGCCCACTAGGGTAAGTCCCTGGGTCGTGCCGTTATAGGTGTACAGAACGCCCGCCTGTCCATTGGCCGGGCAAAGGATCAGCGCACAGACAGCTGCGATTAATCCGGAAAAATGCAGTCGATTCATGTATATCGCTCCGAAGACGACCGGGATTTCACGGGCGTCGTTGGCCTGCCACCAGAAGAAACGTGTCGAGGGAAAATTAACATCACTCGTCTCCGAATGTCAATCATGATCTTGCGGAAAACGGTTCAATTCGTCCCGCAGTGCCAGCCAAAGTCGGCGTTAATCTCGATTTGGACATCGGCAACATTGACCCCCTAAACCCGCTAGAAACCGACCTGCGGGGAGCAATCCGGGTCAGCGCTGCGGGGCTAATTCCTTGAGCGTCCTAATCCGACAGTTGTACATGGGTTGTACGTAAGCATGCACAGAATGAACAGCACGCTCCACCGGTCTTGGGCGTGTGAACTGGAAGCCGTTGATTATCGAGCCCGTCCAACTGGCCAACGTCGTGCTTTCTTCGTGGTATGGCCACACCGTTTCGCCGTGTCGGATGGATCGCTGGACTCGTCTCACTGCCGGCGATTTACTTCATCGTTGTGCCGCCGATGGCGCAGGATCCCGGTTATCACTCTTTTGCCGACGCGCGGACACTTCACGGCATAAGGAATTTCTGGAACGTGATTTCAAACGTTCCGTTTTTCCTCGTGGCGCTATATGGGGTAAAGGCCCTTCGCCGGCGCATCGCCTTCGTCGAGCCTTGGGAACGGGTGGCTTACTGCATTTTACTCGCAGGCGTGGGCGCGGTAAGCGTGGGCTCGGCCTACTACCATCTCCAGCCGACTGACGCGCGCCTGGTTTGGGACCGGCTTCCGATGACCGTGGTCTTCATGTCCCTGGTGACATCCACAATCGGTGAGCGGGTCAGTATGAACGCCGGAAGATTGCTGCTCTTTCCCATGATCCTGCTGGGGTTTAGTAGCGTGCTGTACTGGCGTGCTTCCGGCGATCTCAGGCTCTATGGCGTGGTTCAGTTCGGCTCAATGCTCGCCATGCCGCTCATTCTTGTCACGTTCCCGCCACGGTACTCTGCCGCGGGCTGCGTGTGGGGAACCCTCGCTCTCTACGCGCTTGCAAAACTGGTGGAGCTTCTGGATCGCGAGATTGCGTTACCGACGGGCGGCCATCCATGGAAGCACTTTATCGCGGCTGGTGCTGTCTTTCTCTATGTGAATTCGGTCGCCCGTCGCCGGCCGCTACAGGCGGCGTGCTTTCATGGCGCTCCACTTTGCCAAGGAGCGAGTTAATGAGACTACCGCCGGTTCGCAGACAGGCGGGAGCAGAACGTCTGTCAGTTTGTGCTGCCCATCTGAACCCGATACGATGGTGCCCGAGCGTGAAAGCAGCCTTCAATTTGTCCAAATGGTACCTGGACTGTATCACCGATTTGGGCGACGCCTCGATCGCCTACATAGGGATGGTCGATTGGGGACCCATTCGCATTCACTGCTCAAGCATCCTCGAAAACACAGCTCAGCTTGTCAGCGCGAGGTACTCGATGCGCCCGCAAACCGAGCCAAGCATCGACCACGGTTCGCTTCATTGGCGCTCCAGAGCGCTCAAGATCGACGGTGAGTGGCGGGCTGACTCTCCGGCGATTCGGCAGACGGTTTTCGCGTCAGATGACGGCCTTGTAGAGTGGCAATGCTTCATGCCGCGGGCCCGGGCGCGCATTGGGACTCGCATCGGCCTCGGTTATGCGGAACATCTCAGGATGACGATCGCGCCGTGGAGGATGCCGATTCGAACCCTGCGTTGGGGCCGGTTCTCAACAGGGTCCGATTGGATCGTCTGGATTGACTGGCTTGGCGACTTTACGCGCCGGATCGTCTACCGGAATGGCCAGGCAGCTCCCACGTCCCTGATCGAGGACGGCCAGATCGGATTCGGCGACGGCGCCCGCCTGACGATGGACCGCTCGCTCGTCCTGCGTGACGGCCCTCTCGGAACCGCGGCCCTGTCCGCGATCCCGGGAATTCGAAGAACGTTCCCGGCGCGTTTACTCAACGTGAACGAATGCAAGTGGCGAAGCCGTGCGTGCCTCGAGCGTCCTGGGGAGCCATCTGCGGAAGGCTGGGCTATACACGAGCGCGTGGAGTGGCCGAAATGATCCTCGGCAAGATTCTCTATGGCACACTGTTCGTCGTGGTGCTGCCGGCCCTGCTGATTCTGTGGGCCGTAGCCGCGCAACCCAACGTCGGACTGGGCGCCTATGGCAGCAATCTGCTGGGCTCGGCGATCGCGGTGTGCGGATTTGGCCTGGTGTCGGTGGCAATGTGGCAACTCTGGCAACAGGGTGGCGGACTTCCGATGAATGCTTTTCCCCCGGCGAAGCTGGTTTCTCGCGGAGCGTTTCGGTTCCTTCCTCATCCTATCTATACCGGCTTCGTCGCAACGTGTCTCGGTGTTTCAATGGCTGCGGGATCCGCCGCCGGCCTTTGGCTGGTTGCTCCGACTGTGCTTCTCGCCTGCACGGCGCTCGTGCTGGGTTATGAGCGTCTCGATTTGAAACGGCGCTTCGGCGATCGGATACATCTGCTGCCGGCCGATGACTCAAGCCCGCCTTCATCGTCAGATCGGATCCGCTTCTTCCTGGCGGCGATCATTCCCTGGCTCGCACTGTACGAATTCACGGTCCAGATGGGTGTCCCCGGCAGCGCGTTCCGGCTCGGGTTCGAAGATCGTTTGCCAATCTATCCCTGGACCGTGTTGATCTACCAAAGCACTTACCTCACCGTCGCGTTGGCGCCGTGGTGCGCACGGACCCGGCGCGATCTGCGCCAACTCACGATCTCGGCGTGGACAGCGACAGCCGTCGTCTTCCCGTTCTACTGGATCGTCCCGTCGGGGGCTCCGCGTCATCCGTTGGCGGAACATACCTGGGCCGCTCACCTGCTCGATCTGGAGCGCTCCGCCTATCCGCCCACCGCCGCCTTTCCTTCTTTCCACGTTCTCTGGGCGATCTTCGTGGGGCGCCTCTATCGGCCGCGCTGGTTGGGTGTGACCTACGCCGGGGCGGTCGCTGTAAGTTGCATTACTACGGGCATGCACTACATTCCGGATGTAATCGCCGCGCTCGCGATCGCGTCGCTTCTTCTTCGGGCGCCGAGCGTGTGGAGGCAGGTGCTGCGGCTAGCGGAACGGATTGCGAACTCCTGGCGGGAGTGGCGCATTGGTCCGGTCCGGATCATCAACCATGGCATCTACGCCGGCACCGCGGCTTTCGTTCAGGTTGCGGTGGTGACGGCGGCCCTGAGTCGAGGCCAGGAATGGAAGGTCCTGATCACGGCGTTTGCGGGCCTCCTAAGCGCAGGGGCGTGGGCACAATGGGTCGAAGGCTCCTCGCTGCTGCGCCGGCCTTTTGGCTTCTACGGCGGCTTGATTGGTGTAGGTCTCGCCTGCCTTCCCTTCAGGGAACGGTGGATCCTGCTCGCCGCGCATTGTCTGAGTGCGCCATGGATGCAAGCCATCGGGCGCTTCCGCTGCCTCGTAAACGGCTGCTGCCATGGCGGGCCGGCGCCGTCCAAGCTTGGCATCCGTGTTACTCACGAGCGCTCTCGCGTTACCAGGCTGACAGGGTTTGCAGGCCTTGCCATTCACCCCACGCAGTTGTACTCGATCTTAGGAAATGCCTTCCTGGGCCTGGTCCTTTTGCGCCTCTGGTACTCCGGCGGCCCGGTTTCCCTGATTTGTGGGGTGTACGCAATCGGTAATGGCGTTGTGCGCTTCATTGAGGAAGCGTATCGAGGAGAACCACAAACCTCCGTCTGTTGGGGCCTACGACTGTATCAGTGGCTCGCCGTGGGAAGCGTGACCGCCGGAGCACTACTGACGACTTTGCCCTCGCCTGGAGCGCCGATGTTGGTGCTGTCGGGCCGGGGCCTGCTCTTGGCATTGGCCTTCGCTGCAGTTTCCGGCGCGGCGATGGGAATTGACTTTCCCGAAACGAACCGGCCGCTGGCATGCTTGACGTAATACGCGAAACGCGAGACTCGGAAGGGAATTCTTGCCAACATGTGCCACTTTTGGCACAATACAAGTTGATCGACCGCTCCAAGAAGCTCCCGGCGCTCTTCTATGAATCCGCGCTCGGCAGGCGGCCCGTACGGGAGTGGATATTGGGGCTCTCCGTGGAGGATCGCAAATTGGTTGGGCTGGACATCCAGAAAGTCGAATTTGGTTGGCCGCTTGGCATGCCCTATTGTCGTAGTCTTGGCAATGGCCTTTGGGAGGTACGGAGCGATCTGGCTGATGGATTGGGCGGGTGATTTTCTGCGTGGCCAGAGAGCGCATCGTGCTGCTACACGGCTTTGTCAAGAAGACGCAGAAGACTCCGGCCCGGGATTTGAGACTCGCGCTCAAGCGTATGAAGGAGGTGCTATGAAATGAAGCATAAGAAGAAAGGCAAGGTTGGTTCCTCTTTCGATGGCTTTCTGGCCGAGCAGGGCATTCTGGGAGAGTGCGAGGAACAGGCCGTCAAGCAGATCCTCGCCGATCAGATCAAGGCCGCCATGGAGAGGGATCGACTTACCAAGGCGGCCATGGCCATTCGCATGAAAACCAGCCGTAGGGCCCTCGACCGTTTGCTCGACCCCACCAACACTAGCGTTACATTGCACACTCTTCAACGCGCCGCCGTCGTACTCGGCCGTCAACTCCGGTTGGAACTGATTTGAAACGGCCGCGCCGCTCACCCCGGTTGGAGCGTGCCGCCGCTCGCCTCCCCTACCGCCCCACTTACTAACTCCCAAGCCCGCGCCACGTGCCTGTCCGCCGTGCGGTAGTTACCTACCGCTAAGTGTAACGTGAACTTACCGTTCAGCACCGTGCTCGACAGGAACACGTCACCAGCCGCGTTCACCTTGTCTAAAAGGCGCTTATTCTCCTCGTCGCTCCCCTTATACCGGAAATTCACCACCGAAAACCGCACCGGCGCCACGATCTCGAAGCGCGCGTCCTTCTCCAATTGGCACGCGAACCACTGCGCGAGCCGAGCATGCTCGCGCACCGCCGCCGCCAACCCTTCGTGCCCGTACGACCGCATCACCATCCACAGCTTCAATGCGCGAAAGCGCCGCCCCAGCGGCACGCCGTAATCCATCAGGTTGACGGCGCGCGGATCGGCCGTGCTCACCAGGTACTCGGGAACCAGCGAAAACGCCCGCCGCAGCACCTCCGGCCGGCTGGTATAGAACACGCTGCAATCCATCGGCACCTGCAGCCATTTGTGCGGATTCATCACCATGGAGTCCGCCCGCTCGCAGCCCGCGAACGCCCAGCGGAACTCCGGCGCGAGCGCGGCCGACCCGGCATAGGCCGCGTCCACGTGCAGCCAGAGCTTATGCCGCGCGCAAATTTCGGCGATCGCGGGCACGGGGTCGACGCTGGTGGTCGAAGTCGTCCCCACCGTCGCCGTCACGCAGCACGGGCGCAAGCCCGCCGCGAGATCCGCCTCGACGAGCGCCGCCAGCGCATCCGCGCGCATGCGGAATTCCGCGTCCACCGGCACCTTGCGCACGTAATCCTGCCCCATCCCCAGGGCGATCGCGCCCTTCTCAATCGAGGAGTGCGACTGCTCGGAGGTATATACCGTGAGCCCGCGCGTCGCGCCTTTGGTGCGCGCTTCCGGATCGGCCGCCTCGCGCGCCGCCGCGATGGCATGCATGCTGGCGGTGGAGGCCGTATCGTGAATCATGCCGAACCAGCTCTCCGGCAGCCCGCTCCATTGGCGCAGCCAGCGGAGCGTCACCTGCTCCAGTTCGGTCACCGCGGGCGACGTCTTCCACAGCATGCCGTTGCCGTTCAGCGTGGCCGCCAGCAACTCGCCCAGAATTCCTTCCGGCGTGCCGGAATTCGCAAAGTACGCCAGAAATCCGGGATGGTTCCATTGCGTCGATGCGGGCACGATCAGCCGCTCGAAATCGGCCAGGATCGCTTCCATCGGCTCGCCCTTTTCGGGACCATGCGCCGGCAGCGCGTCGGTCAGTTCCCCGGGCTTCACCGGCGGCAACACGGGGTAGCGTTCCACATTCGTCAGGAATTCGGCCACCCAGTCGATCGCCTGGTGTCCGTATCGTCGAAACTCTTCAGGTGTCATGGATCTCGGATGCTCAGTGGATTCGTACCGTGCCGGCGGCCGTCAATTGTTCGGCCGCCGCGGCAGGCACCTTCCAGTTTGCATCAAAACGTCCCTCCGCCACCACCTTCGCGATGCTGCCGCGGAAGAGAACGTAGTCGCCGAATCGGCCCAGTTCGCGGATTGGCGCCGGCTCCCACGGATAGCCGGCCGGCGGTAGTTCATCCGCCCCGGTCCACCACGGCAGCCCGGAGTTGACCAGGGCATAGTGCTTGCCGAAGGGCGCGACGAAGACAAGCCCGTAATCCGCCGCATCGGCGCGCAGTTCGATGGGCAGGCGATCGGCGAGCCGCGCCACCAGGGCGTTGCTCTCGGCCGTTCCGAAGAGAATGACGTCGGCACTCTCCAGGTCCGCCGCGGTCACTTCGCGGTCGGCCTTCACCGGGAAGGTAAGCTGCAGGTGCTCCCGCACGGTAGACCAGTTCGCGGCGGATTCCGCGGCTTTACGCCGCTCCACGATTTCCTCGTCGCCGTGCGCGCCCAGCGTTCCATAAACGTAGATCTGCCGGCCCCAGAACGCCCGCACGATGGGACCCTCGGCGCCCGCGCGTTTCCCTGCCGCGGCTACCGATCCCTGCCGCCATCCGGCCGCCGATTTGTTGAACGCAAGCGGCGCGCCGCGCTTCAGACGCACCACCGTTCCATCGATGGCGATCTGCGCCGGCTGCGGATCGTGCGGAGTTAACGTGAATCCGTCCATGTTCTTCGTCGTCACCTGGACGTCGCCGTTTGCCTCGCGGCGGGCGTCGATCTCCGCCGGCACGCCGGGCGTGAGCGCGTCCATCTGCACCCAGTACGCGGAGCTGTATCGATATGACCGCGCGACCAGGTGGACGCGCTCCGGCCAGCGATTCCTGCGCTGCGCGGCGAGCCAATCGAACGCGCCGTCGCGCGCATAGGCGACGGTCCATACATTGTGCCGCGTTTCGGGATATTCGGTGTAGGCCGCGGGCACGCCGGCGTCCAGCAATCGCCTGTGCCACCCGCGCGACGACGTTACCGGCACGATGGTATCCAGCTCGCCATGATAGAGCCGCACCGGCACATTCAGCAGATTCGCCGCCAGCTCTTCCGACCCCGGCATGCTATCGGGGCACATCGCCACCACGCCCGCCCAAATGTCGGGCCGCGTCTCGGCCAGCCACAGCGCGCCGCCGCCGCCCATCGAAATGCCGGTCAGATAGATACGGTCGCGATCGACGGGATAGCGGCGTTCCACATCCGCCACGACGTCGTAGACGTCCTGCTCGGCGATGCCCTGGTAGCCCATGGTTCCGCGCGCCAGCGGGCAGGCGACAATCAGTTTGCCATCGCCGAGCGGCGGAAAACCGGTTCCGGCCGGCGTGGTGGAGCGGCCCACGATTCCCAGAACCTGCGCGAGATTCTGCCGGTGATTGGAATCTTCGGAGTGGAGGCTGATCAGCAGGCCGTACTGTTTGGAAGGTTCGAAACTTCTGGGAACATAGATGGCGTATTGTTGCTGGCTGCCATCGATGCTGGAGATGACGCCCAGGACGCTCGGAACGGTCTGCGCGTGGAGGGTCGCGAGCAGCACAAAGAAGACGCAAGAAAAAGCACCGCTCCCTCGGAAGCTGTGAAGAATTGATGAGCCACGACCGCGAGGGAGTGGTGCCTTTTCATTGAGTAGACACCAAAAAGCACCGCTCCCTCGCGGGGCGCCCTCTGGGCCCGGCTCAGTAAGCGCCGGTCGCGGCTCGTTACGCATGCGACGTCAGCTTTTTCGTCCCCGGCAGCCAGGCCTTAAACCAATCCCGGAACTGCTCCAGGCACTGCTGCTTTTGAGCCGACAACGGAACCGGCAGTGGTCCGGTTTGAATGCCACGCGCCGCGACCGCGGTCTTGATGCCCACCGGCGCGGGAAAGCGATCGAGCCATGCCAACAGTTCCTGCCGTTTGCCTTCGAGGCGTCCGACGGCCGACAGGTCGCCCGCCGAGATAGCCGCGTTCAGCGCCATGGTCAACTCCGGCGCCGCGCAGGCAGCGGCCGACAACATCCCCAATCCGGCCGATCGCGCAGAAACTAATTCGCGATCGTCGCCGGCGACCACGGTGCGGCCGGGAGCGCCCAGCCCAGCGAGCGCCGAGCCGCGGTCCGCGACAACCCCGGCGAACCTTCCGGAATCGAGCAGTTGGCCGGCGGTTTCCGGGTCCATCTCGCCCGTCACGATAATGGGCAGGTCCGATCCCAGTTGTGCCGCGAATTGTGCGTAGAACTCGTACAGGTCGTCGTCATCGCATCGATAGAACAGCGGCGGCGGCAGCAGGATGGCCGCCACGCCCGCCGACCGCGCTTCGCGGGCGAGTTCAAGCGAGCGATGGAAGGTGGCGCTGCCCACCCCGGCCAGCAAGGGAACGCGGCTCCGCTTCACCGCCAGGTAGGTGACCCGCGCCCGCTCATCCACGGCCAGCGCGGGATATTCTCCCCACGCCGTGAAGAGCGCGATGGCATCCACCCGCGCGGCGCCCAGATAGTCGATCATCTCGAAGACGGCGCCGAAATTGATATCGCCGGTGCGGCCGAGCGGAGTAATGGCGGCTGCGTAAACACCATCCAGTCCGCCGTCCGTTAAAAGCGCCTTCACCAGCTACCGCCCCTATTATATGCAGCGCGGGTATGATATGCAGCTACTCCGGACCGGGTT
>Ga0181538_10001908_pt1 | contig 22536 bp, 17 predicted proteins | sample PEATcosm2014_Bin_40_FD_119773 | JGI IMG/M metagenome (GOLD analysis project Ga0181538, IMG submission 119773) | Peatland microbial communities from MTU Mesocosm Facility, Houghton, MI, USA - PEATcosm2014_Bin23_30_metaG | ecosystem: Environmental > Terrestrial > Soil > Wetlands > Peat | place... | reverse complement strand
CGCAGGTTGGATTCGGCTGCAGCTCAGCCGGCGATTGTGTCGCTAGCCCGCTGGGGCCCCTTCAGCCTGGGCAAGACAGTCAGCACCGCGCCGCGATCCCGGATGCCTGCCAGACAAAACTGGCGGCAATCGCAATAGGGAGGCGAAGCGTGAGAGAGTGCACCACCCCTGTTATGCTAAACTAGCTTAAGCTAGATTAAATAATGAGGTGATATGCAAGAAATCGGTGCATTTGAGGCCAAGAACACGTTGGGGACTCTGCTGGATCGTGTTCAGGAAGGCGAGGAGATTGTGATCACGCGGCACGGTAAGCCAGTCGCGCGTCTGGTACCCAACGCCGGAGGCATCGACCGGTCCAGGGTTCAGGCCGCAGTCGAGCGGATACGAGCGAGGGCGCGAAGCCTGCGCGCGGGCGAGTTCAATTGGGACGCGCTAAAGGCGGACCGGGATGCTGGCCGGCCGTGAGTCTGGTGCTTGACAGCTCGGCGACTTTGGCGTGGGTGTATAGCGACGAGGCTACAGAGGCCATCGGCGAGGTCTTCGCCCGCCTGAATGAAAGGGGGGCCTGGGTCCCCGCCCTATGGAGGCTCGAGGTCGCGAATATTCTGGAAATGGGGGTCCGGCGCGGCCGTCACGACGCTGCTTTCCGGGATGCGACTCTCGCGGACCTGGCTCTTTTGCCGATCAGCCTGGATCCGGAAACGGACCGGCACGCGTGGGGCGCTACGGTACGCCTGGCCAGGCAACACAAGTTGACCGTGTACGATGCGGTGTACCTGGAGTTGGCGCAACGGCGGGGACTGCCGCTGGCCACGCTGGACACCGAACTTCGCCGCGCCGCAAAGACGGAAGGCGTTATTCTGCTGGGCAAGTCATGACATGGGACGGAAAAAGTCCCCCGGGCGAGAAGGACTCGATCACCGATAAAAGATGATGCGCTGCGTACTGGATGCCGCCAGTGTGTCCTCGCGTTAGCCGGCAGGGCAGACTTACGCATTCTGCGTGATGACGGAGTCGCTGAATGGATTGGGCGCCTTTATCAGCGGAACCATCAACGCGGAAAGCTGCATCCTCTCATACAATGGGACAGCAGTGTGGGCCGGCGCGCCGTCAGCAATTCGTCTCTCGAACAACGACATCTTTAACAATGGAACGGGAATCGGAGCAGGTGGCGGGACTGTGGCGACGGCGGGAAACAACAAAAAGGCCGGCAACCCCGGAACAGGTGCAACAGTCGGCGCGCCGAATGCCACGATAGGGCTGCAATAAGGGAGGGCCGGCGTTTTTCATCAGCCCGGCGGCCGTCCCGGCCATGAAGACAGGCGACAGAAACCGATCGCCTGTCCTACCATCACCCAACCCACGCCGACTGCCAGCCGACGGCCAGCCCTGCCAGCCCTTGCGTCAGAGCCCGCTTACGGCTACCATCAAGTTCCCACATCAATATGCCCAACCAACCGGTGACAATTGAAGGTTTGGTGACCACAGGGGGAGGCCCGAGTTCCACGGCGATCACGGATCCCCAAGCGCGGGGAATCACCTATCAGGAGCTTGGTGACCTTGTTCTCGGTACTCGCCGGCTCCTCCGCAGCCGCGGCATTGGGCCACGAGACTCCGTGGCTTATGTGTTGCGCAACGGAGCGGAGACGGCTGCGCTATTCCTCGCCCTGGCTTCCTATTGCCGGGTTGCGCCGATCAATCCGAACTACCAGGCCGCGGAAATCGAATTTGTGCTTCGCGACATCCAGGCATCCGCGCTGATTACGACCGCGGATCTGCCGAATGCGGAGTTAGCCGCACGGAACTGCGGGGTCGGTCTGATCCGGTTAAGTCCGCACGAATCCACGCTCTTCGAACTGCACGCAGACATACCCATGGCGGAGATTCGGACTGATGATGGGGAAGCCGGGCCGGAAGACATCGCGCTTCTCCTTCACACTTCGGGAACCACCGCGCGTCCGAAACTGGTGGGACTGACGCATCGCAGCCTGTGCTTGTCTTCCCGCGGCGTGGCCAGCGTGCTGAACCTGACCGCGCAGGATCGTTGCCTCTCGCTGATGCCGTTGTTTCACATCCACGGACTTGTGGCCGGTTTGCTCTCCTCGATCTCGGTCGGGGCAAGCGTCTGCTGCGCGCCGGGTTTTCAGGCCATGAGCTTCTTCTCCTGGATGAAAGCCTCGCGCGCGACGTGGTACACCGCGGTGCCGGCGATCCACCAGGCGATTTTGAGCCGTGCGGCAAGGAACCCGGAGGTGCTGGCTTCGCACAGCCTCCGTTTTGTCCGCTCATCCTCTTCGCCACTGCACGCGCCGATCTGGAGCCAGCTTGAATCGACCTTCCAGGTTCCGGCTTTGAATGCCTATGGCATGACCGAGGCCGCCCACCAGATTGCGAGCGTTCCCTTGTCTGGATGCCCTGGCCGCAACTCGGTCGGGTTCTCGTCCGGTCTCGAGATCGCCATCCTCGGTTCGGAGGGAATCATTTTGCCGGAGGGCTCGGGCGAGATCGTGCTGCGTGGAGAGCAGGTCATCCGCAGCTACCTGAATCCCGCGGCTGCCAACGAACAGGGATTTCAGAGTGGCTGGTTTCGCACCGGAGACGAGGGCGTCCTCCGCGCGACCGGCGAATTGAGCCTGACGGGCCGGCTGAAGGAGATGATCAACGTCAGCGGCGAAAAGGTGGCTCCCGCGGAAATCGACGAGGTCCTGTTGCGTCATCCGGCGGTGCACCAGGCGATGGCGTTCGGGGTGCCCTGCCCCACGCGCGGTGAGCGCGTCTATGCCGCCGCCGTGCTGCATGCGCCCGCCGATGAACGAGACCTCAAGAAGTTCGTGCAGGACCGGCTGGCGAAGTTCAAGGTGCCGGAGAGGATCTTGATCATGGACGAAATCCCGACGGGACCTACCGGCAAGGTGCAGAGGGTGGGAATGGCGAGCCGCCTCGGCATCGGCTAGGATCGAAGGGTGAACAATTTGGATGCTGGCGCCTCGAATCCCAGCGAGACGCCGCCAAGACGCTCGAATAAACCGGACTACGAAGCTTCATCAAAAGGAGACTCTATGTACAGAACCATGAGACAATTCTCAGCGGTCGCGTTTGTCGCGATGGCGCTTGCTTCTTTCGCAAATGCTCAGGCCACGCGGACCTGGGTTTCCGGCGTCGGTGACGATGCCAACCCATGCAGCCGTACGGCGCCGTGCAAGACCTTCGCCGGCGCGATTTCCAAAACGGCTGCCGGAGGCGAGATCGATGCGCTCGATCCGGGAGGGTTTGGCGCACTGACCATTACCAAGTCGATCGTGATCGATGGCGGCGGCAACCTCGCCGGCGTTCTTGTAGCTGGAACGAATGGCATTACTGTCGCGGCCGGCGCGACGGATACCGTGATCTTGCGCAATATCTGGTTCGATGGGGCCAACGCCACCGGCGTGACCGGAGTCAGCTTCATCTCAGGCGGCTTGCTGGTGGTCGAGAAGTGCTTGATCTTCGGATTCTCCCAAAGTGACATCAACGTTGCGCCTAGCGGCGGCGGGAATGTCTCCGTGCAGGACGTCAGCATGACGGGTGGTGTCACTGGAATCAAAATCGGCGGCGCCGGATCGGGGATCGGGGGGACGGTGCTCGCTACGCTGAACCGGATATCGATCAAGGGCGCCACCAACGGCGTGGACGGCGAGTACGGCCTCACCAACATCACCAATTCCGTAATCACCCAGAACACGGGTGTTGCCGTGCTCAGCGGCGGCACCGGCACCGTTAGTGTGACCAACAACCTGCTAGTGGGCAACCAGGTCGCTGTCGAGGCAGGCACCGGATCGACGATCCGCCTGTCCAACAACGACGTGTACGACAATCAAACCGGATTCGCTTGCGGCGGTGGCACGCTGGCCTCGGCGGCGAACAACCGGAAAGCGGGCAACGTAGGCGGCAGTTTGCCGGTTTGCGCCCCGACCGTAACCATGACCGTCCAGTAGCGTCGCACGAACCGATGGGGCCGGCTCCGGCCACTCAGGAGTCCGGCCCTGGATCGGGGACGTCTTGTGCTGCCTGGGCGGTCGTCGAGACTTGGTATCCAAGCTCACTCAGCAATTCCCCGGCCACCGCAAGAAACTCGGCCTGTTCTTGCGCCGTCATCTCGGTTTTCCACCGGAAGACCCGTTCCGGTTGGGGACTACTCATCGTCAGACGTTGCTGGTCCAATCTCTGCTCGTGAGTTACGATGACGCTTCCATCGAGGCGGCGGCGTGTACTGTGCTCCTCCAGCCTGGAGGGCGTCCGCTCCCAATAGCGAAGCATCGCCGGATGGAACGTGAGGCCGAGGAACGAGCAGACGGTTTCGAGTGCCGGTTGCGGGTTTGTCACCAGGTCCTCATAGCGCACCTCCATATACGAGGGCGAACCCAACCCCGCGTCACGGGCACTCCGAACGAGGCCGTTCCAATAGGCCGCGAGGGTGGGCGTGTCCTGCGCCGGGGCGAACCACCGGTTGCGGAGCGACAGGGATGCATCTCTCCCATCCCGAATGATATGAATGAAATGGGCTTCCGGCAGCAGGTTCCGGATCGCGGGGAGATGCTCGCAATACGCAGGCGTCTTTTCGCCGTAGCGAGGCTTGTTCTGCTTTCTGGCATAGAGCCGATAGAACGCGCGCAAGCCTTCCGCGGCCGTGAACGGCTCTACCCTCTGCAACTCCGTCCAGTAGTTGTCCGCTTCGAGTCCGAAGTCCTCCCATCCGGGACCCTCCGGAGGGAAGGTCGTCACGATGCGAAAGAGGTCTTCCTTCGCGAAGCCACCCATTGCAGCGGCGGCTGCGACGACAGGGAGAAAGCCGGTCTCCGGAGGAATACACAGCAACGGGTGGGAGTCCAGCATGAACCGAAGCAGCGTGGTGCCCGAACGCGGAGAACCGACGACGATCGGCATCGCGGGATTGTTCGTGTCAGTGTGCGGAGTCAATGCCCAACCTGAGCGGCCGTTCCGGGCCGTTGCACTTTTCCCGCCGCGCTCCTGGGGGCCATCTCCGCGATCGAGCCGCGGATCACCGCGGTGTTCCCTTTTCCGCGCTTGCCATCAGGCGCAACATCTTTCGATGACTCATCGCCAGGCTTCCGGTAACCCGCGTGCCCGCCTCGACGTTCCGGATGACCGTCGCGCCGAGGCTGATCTGGGCGGCGTCGCCAATCTCGATACAATTCACGACCGTGGCGCCCGGCCCGATCTTGGCGTTCGCCCCAATCGTCACGTTACCGTTCACCACGGCTCCATGACCTACATCTACCCAGTCTCCCAAAACACAGTTGTGAGAAATCACCGCGCCGTTCCCCACTCGACAGCCCGTTCCAATGCGAGTGCTCTGCCGGAACACTCCCCGCGCGATCACGGCATTGGCGAAGATGTGGCAACCGGGGCCGATCTCAGCCGCCCCTGCGTGCACCAATTCGATCCCATCGGCGCGGCGGTAGCTGGCCTGAAAACCCGCCGAGCCAATTACGGCCCCCGCGTGAATTACCGTCCCCGCACCCACCACCGCGCGTCCAAGGACGCACGCGTTGGGCCCGATGGCGACTCCGGCCTCGATGATGACGTTCTTCTCGTCTACCCAGCTTCGCGGGTGCAATCGGGCGCTGGGGTGGACGATCGACACGAAGTCCGCGCCGTAAAAACCGGTCTCCGCCAACAATCGGTTGTGAATCTCGAAGAAGCAACGTCTCGGGTCTCCAGCCACCGCGAGCGCGATCCGTTCCGGAAAAAGACCGGCCAACTCAGGCGTGGTAAGGACGCACGACGTCTGCGGACAGGCTACGGCAGCGGCGACAAACTGGGGGGATTCCACGAACGTCAGCATACGGTCCTTCGGGTAGGCAACGAATCCCAGGTTCGCGAACTTACCATCGCGCACGATTTGCGCGGACGTCCAGGATGCCACCTCCTGGAGCGTCCTCTGGTCCGTCAATCCCTGGTCTCCCGAATCGACGGTGACCTGCCACTCGATCGCGACGGGCCGCGGAATCTGGTCGAACCAGAGCTGGCCCTCCTGCACCAGCGTGAGCACCAGCACGTAGTGCCCAGGCTCCTCCGGCGCCAACACGCGCATCTCCTGAGAGTGCCGCGATCGGGGCCGCACTTGGGCGGTCAATGGCGTCCGCTTTCCGTCGAAAACGTGGCAGAGATTGGTCCCGGCTTCGAGCCAGTGATAGGACAAGTGCACTGGATGCGGATCGAGACTCGCGAGCACCTCCGCAGAACGGTTCTCAATCTCCACCGAGATCTGCGTTTCGGCTCCCGCCGCCATTCTATGAACCGTGCCAGGAACGCGAAGTGCGATGTTAGCGGCCGCCTGGGCCGGAAGCGGGGGCATCCAAAACCGTTCGCCGGCCGAACGTAGCAGAGACTCGAGCGAGCCGACATCGTGGGCCAGCGACTCGAGCGTGTCCTCAATCAAAACGCAAGTGTCATCGGGCGCGGCGAGCACCTCCTGGTAGAGCCTCACATAATCGGCTACCGCCGCTTCGAGCGATGCCTCGCTTCGGATAACCGCCGTGACGCGCGCGGCATCGGCGGGGTCATAGCGCGCGATCTGGCGCCGGACGGCGCCAGGCGTCAGTTGTTCCTGCAGGCACCGAACTCCGAAATTCCACTTCCGGAGATCCTGAACCTGTTCGCTGGTGACCATCGGCCCCAGCCCCTTTGCGTGGTATAGGATGACGGCGCAGCCGGTGGCCAGCGCTTCCAGCGCACACCGCCCCTTGGCAAACACCAAATCGTAATTGCCCAGTATCTCCTCCGGCCGGCTGGTCTGCGCAGCCACGCCATGGCCAACCACATCCAGTTCCAGACCGGCCTCGGTGCAGGCCCGGCGCAGCGTTTCCAGATCCACGCCCTCGCTGGCGTAGTTGCTGAAGACCAGCGCCCTCGCTGGCTTGTCGGGAAGCGGCTGGCGCTGTCCGAAGCGGCGCAGGTCCACGGCGTTCGGTATCACGCGCGTGCGATTTTCCGGGATGCCCGCTTCAACCACCAGGCGCTCCAGGCAATTCAAGTCCACGGCAACATAGCGGCGGACGGCCTTCAGACGCGGCGGACTATCGTGCCACTTCAAGCGGTCATGGCAGACGAAGATCGCGGGAACACTCCGAAAATGCGCCAGCGCAAGTACCGTCTCCACGTGATGGTGACCGTGGACAATATCCGGCCGGAAGGGGACATCCTCCAGCCGGGTCACGACAGACACTCCGGCACCCGCGATCTCGTCGCCGACAGCTCCGAGACTCGGCGAGAAAACGCAGACCTCATGCCCGGCCTGGGTCAGCCCCAGCGCCAAGTCCCGCGTCACGATCTCCGTTCCGGTCTGCGTAGCAAGCGTTATGTTGGTTATCAGAATCCGCATGGGGTTGTTGCTGGCGCGTGGAACCGATGCGTCCCACGCTGTGCCGCCGCGGAGGCAGCCCTTCGCAAAGCAAGCCGCCCATCACCACTATAACAGCGCGCACAAGCCGGGCCCAGAGACGACCTTCGCACCCGGCCAATTCCGCGCGGACGCATAGCGGCGAACCGAAGTGCTCTCCCACCAGGGCGATCCCGGTCCACCCCCGGTCCACCCCTTGACAAGGGTATGGGACAACTGGACCTTGGATCACGTCGGGTGTGTGCAGCGCGACCCTTGCTCCAGCACAGCAAACACCGATGCGCGTTTGAACCTGACCAGACGAAGATGTCAACTGATCGCGGAATCACGCGATTTGGTAGCAGTCCTCTGCGTGCAGGTGTAGTCGCGATTTCAACACGGAGGAAATGTCATGAGTATTCGAAGCGTCATGCTTGCCTCCGTCGCTATTGCGCTGTTCGCGACGGTATCATCGGCCACGGCTCTCCCAACGCACACCTGGGTTTCAGGAGCCAATGGCAGCGACTCGAACCCTGGCACGCGGGCGCAGCCATTTGCCACGTTTCAAGCGGCGGTGAACGGTACCGCGGCGGGCGGACTCGTCTCAGTGGCGGATCCGGGCGACTTCGGCCCCATCTCAATCAGCAAGGCGATCACGATCGACGGCGGCGGTGTCGGCGGCGATCTGACTTCCACAGGCAGTACAGCAGCAATCTCTATTCAGGCCGGGACCACGGATGTTGTCAGGCTGCGTCATCTAGTAATCAGCGGTCTGGGGCAAGGTTCCGTGGGCACCGATGTCGCGAAGGCAGGGCTGGTCGTGGTCAAAGATAGGACAATCGAGGACTTCACGAATGTCGGCATCGGTATCGACACGACGCCGACGGACATTGTCGTGAAGAATACGACCATCACGAACTGTACCGCCGGCATCTTCCAGACCTCGCTAAGCCGGGCCTCGCTCGAAGGGGTAACCATCAGTCACACCATCGTGGCAGTTACGAGCGTCGCGGGCGTAATCACTGTCAGTAACTCCGTCATTACGCAGAATTCGACTGGATTGGAGACTAGTAGTGGCAGCTCCAACGGCGCGATCAACGCAGAGAGCTGCATTCTCTCCTTCAATACAGACGCGGTGTCCGCCGAGACGCCGGGGACGACAATTCGTCTCTCGAACAACGACATCTTTGACAATTCCACGGGCATCAAGGCAACCTTTTCCCCCGGGAACGTTGCCCCGGCGGGAAACAACAAGAAGGCTGGCAATCCCGGAACAGGCGGGACGGTCGGCGCACCGAATTCGACGATTCGCATTCAATAAGATGGGTGTGGCTGGCCGTTGCCTTTTGTGACTGGCGGGCTCGGCGGCGGAGACAGGCGACAAGAGCGATCGCCTGTCCGACTCATCGAAGGGCGCCATGCTGCGTGAAGTCCGGGCGCCCGCGGCACCCGGCGGGTGGTATGATGGCGCGCAACGGCTATGAAACGTTCGTGTTATCTCTCATTACTTGTTCTGGCGGTCGGAAGCCCGGCGGCATGGTGCCAGGCGGCGGATCACTCGATGGTGCTGCACGCAGCCCGGCTGTTGGATGTGAAGACGGGGAGAGTGATCGCGCCGGGCGAAGTGCTGGTGCGCGGGGACCGGATCGCCGAGGTTGGGGTGAAGGTCGCCCGGCCGGCGGATGCGGAGGCGATCGACCTGGGAGACCGCACGCTGCTGCCGGGAATGATTGACGCGCACGTGCATCTGTTTCTGCATCCCGGCGCGGAGGATTTGCAGACGGTCGAGGAATCGGTGCCGCAACGAACCATAGCGGCGGTGCTGGCGGCGCGCGACGACCTGATGGGCGGATTCACGGCCGAGCGCGATATGGGAACCGAGGGCGCCGGGTCGGCCGATACGGCGGTGCGCAATTCGATCGACGCCGGCTCCTTTCCGGGTCCGCGGCTGCGCATCAGCGGCAACGCCGTCGACATTCTGGGCGGTCATGAAGACTCGATCGGCTACAACCCGGAGCAACAGGTGCTGCCCAACGCAACCCAAGCCAACGACGCGCTCGAGTTGATCCGCGTCATTCGCGGGCAGTTCAAGGAGGGGGCGGACTTTATCAAAATCTACGAGACGGGTCACGACACGCTGGCTGGCGGCAAATTCGCCACGCCGTATCAATACACCGAAGCCGAACTCACGGCTGCGGTTGCGGAGGCGGCGCGGGTGGGCAAGCGCGTGGCCGTGCACGCGACCGGCGAGCCGGGCACGCTGTATGCGGCGCGCGCCGGAGTGGCATCCATCGATCACGCCTACCAATTGAGCGACGAAACTATGCGTCTGATGCGGGAACGCGGCATCTTCGCGGTGCCCACTTTCGCCATCGTCGAGTACTTCGCGGATCACGCACCCTCATCGGCTGCGGCGGCGCGGGAACGGGCCATGCTGGAGTTTCATGCCGCGGAATTCCGCAAGCAGTTGGCGGCCGGTGTCGAGTTCGCGATGGGCTCGGACGTGGGGCCGTTTCCGCACGGCACGCAGGCGCGCGAATTCGTGCTGATGGTGAAGTACGGCATGTCGCCGCTCGAGGCGATACAAGCCGGCACTTTGCACGGAGCGAAGCTGCTCGGATGGGAAGGCCGGACGGGCGCGTTGCAGGCGGGTTACTTGGCCGACGCCATCGCGGTGGAGGGAAATCCGCTCGAGGACATCGGCGCGCTCGAAAAAGTCAGCTTCGTGATGAAGGGCGGCGTGGTGTACCGGAAGTAGAGAAGCGGCCGTCTATTCCATGCGAAGCGAGCCGACCGGGTCTACGGCGGCGGCGCGGCGCGCGGGCAGCCAGGAAGCAAAAAGGCCGACCACCAGCAGCAGGGCGCAGACGGCAGCGATAGTCAGTGGATCGGCCGGGCTGATGTGGTAGAGCAGCGACCGAAGGAGCCGCGTGAGCGCGAACGATGCCGCCAGGCCCCCGATAATTCCCGCCAGCATGAGGCCAAGCCCATCGCGAACGATGCCCCGCGCCAGTTGCGCCGGGTTCGCGCCCAAGGCCATGCGGATGCCAATCTCCCGCGTACGTTGCGAGACCGAGTAGGCGAGCACGCCGTAGAGCCCTATCGCCGCAAGCAGCAAAGCGACGCCGGCAAAGATACCGAGCAGAATGGATTCGAGCCGCGGTCGCGCCACCGACGCCGAGAGCACCTGCTCCATGCTCTCGACATGCGAGATGGCCTGATCCGGATCCACGGCATGAACGGCCTGTTCCACGGCGGAAGCGACGGTCGCGGGCGGCAGCGCCGAGCGCACCACCAGGGCGCCGAAATACATGGGCGTTTGGGCCTGGTTCAGGAAGATGGTCGGCTGTGGGTCAACCTTAAGGTCGGTCTGCCGTGTGTCGGCTGTGACGCCTATGATTACACCGTGCCGGACGTTCCAGTCGAGACCGAGTCGCTTGCCGATGGGATCCTCACCGCGGAAGAACCTCTGCACGAAGGTTTGGTTGACGACGATCCCCGGCTCGGACGAGACCGTATCGTGCTCGTCGAAGTCGCGGCCGCCGAGGAGTGGAATACCCATGGTGACGAAATACTGCGGACTCACGATTAAGAAATCGGCGCCCGGACCCGTACCCGGTGCGGGCTCGGGTCGATCCAGGCGATGGAAGCCGGAGCCGGAGACGACGCCGACCAAGGGCAGGAAGTGCGCCGAACTGGCCGCCTTCACACTGGGCAGAGCGCGCACGCGGGCGAGTATCTGGTCGAGATAGCGCGCGCGCCGGCGGTCGTCGTAGTAGCGGGCCGGCGCGAAAAACATGCGCATGGTGAGGATGTGGTCGGTTCGGAAACCGCGGCTGACGCTGGTCTGGTTGAAAAAGCTGCGGCCCAGCAGGCCGGCACCCACCAACAGCACCAGGGAGACCGCGACTTCGGCAACCACCAATAGTCCGCGCACGCGGCGGTGGCCGCGGCTGGTGCCGCGGAAGCCGCCCTGTTTGAGCGCTTCGTCGGGATTGGTTCGCGAGAAGGCCAGCGCCGGGGCGAGGCCGAAGAGAAAGGTTGCGCCCAGGCAAAGCGCCGCGCTGAACGCAAGCACGCGCAGATCCATCTGCAGCCCATCGATGCGCGGCAGTGCGAGAGCGGGAAGCGAGACGACGAGCGCGCGCAGTCCGGCAAAGGCCAGCCCGATGCCGAGTATTCCTCCGGCGATGGAGAGCAACAGACTTTCGGCCAGGAGTTGGATGGCGATGCGGCTCCGGCTGGCGCCCAGAGCGGCACGCAAGGCAATCTCGCGCTGTCTTCCGGTGCCGCGCATCAGCAACAGGTTGGCGACGTTTCCGGCGGCAATCAGGAGAACGAATGTCACCGCGCCAAACAGCAGCAGCAAAGCGGTGCTGACTTCCCCAGTCGTCTGCTCGTAAAGCGAAACGGCTCGGGCGTCCCAATCGCGACTCAAGTACGGACGCTCGCCGGAGATCTGGCGTGCCACGGCGGAGAGGTCGGCTTGCGCCTGCGCTACGGAGACACCCGGTTTCAACTTTGCGATCACGTTGAGATAGCGGCCTTCGTCAGAGTCCATGCCGGGGGCGATCTGGATGGGCACCCAGATTTCAGCTCGCTCGAATGGCAGATCGAATCGCTGGGGCATGACGCCGAGGATCGTATATGGCTCGTCATGGAGGCGAACGGTGCGGCCGATAACAGATTTGTCGCCGCCGAACTGCTGCTGCCATAGATCGAAGCTGAGGACCGCCACGTGCGGCCCTTTGGGCACATCTTCGCTTGTATCGAAGGCGCGTCCCAGCAGCGGCGCAACGCCGAGTATGCGGAAGAAGGCCGCGGACACCTGCAAGGCGTCCACCTCGCGCGGTTCGCCGAATCCGCTCAGGCCCATGGGAAATGAAGAGATCGCGGCCATCCCACCGAAGGAGCGCGTGCGCTCGCGCCAATCCAGAAAATTGACCGGACTGACCGGATTCTGCTGGTTGCGCGATCCCAACGAGGCGGTGCTCATGGTTTTCGGAGGCCGCTCCCACAGCACTACGATACGATCCGATTGCGGAAATGGCAGTGGGCGCAGCAGCACCGCATTGATGAGGCTGAAGATGGCGGCATTGGCGCCGATTCCGAGAGCCAGCGTCGCGGCGGCAACGGCGGTGAACAGCGGGGCGCGCAGAAGCCCACGCGCGGAAATGCGCAGGTCGCGCAGCAGCGATTCGACAAGCGCAAAGCTCCACACTGCGCGGCTTTGCTCCAGAACCGCGGTGCTGTTGCCGAACTGGGCGCGGGCGGCCAGCAGGGCTTTTTCCCGGCTCATCCCGGCTTCGACCAGCTCGTCGGCTTTCTCTTCGATGTGCACGGCGATCTCTCCGGCTAGCTCGCTGTCGAGCCGGCGGCGATGGAGGATCTGACCGAGGCGGCTCATGATTCGGCCGGCCTCATCACCCGGTTGATGCCCGTGAGCATACGCTCGAAGCTGGACACTTCGCGTTGGAGCTGCTTCCGGCCGGCGGACGTGATCCTGTAGATGCGAACCTTGCGGTTGCGCGGGGAGATGCCCCATTCCGCGGCCACCCAGCCTTCGCGGAGCAAGCGCTGCAGTGCGGGGTAGAGCGTTCCTTCTTCAATCTGCAAAAGATCGTTCGAGGTTTGCCGGATGTGTTGAGCGACGGCGTAGCCATGGAGCGGGCCGAGCCGGAGTGTCTGGAGCACCATCATCTCCAAAGCGCCGGGGAAAAGGCTGCGTTGTTCCTCGTCTGTCATTTGATCTATGCCTTGAGTGTCTATGCATAGAGTCGCGCGATACTGCGGCGGTGTCAAGAGGATTTTCGTTCGCGGAATCGGCATTCATGCCGGCAGCACAGGCTCTAGCCACTGCCAGCGTATGTTCTGCTGGCGGCCCGGCAAAGAACCGGCGGCAAGACCGCCGGCGCTGCCAGAAAGGCGGCAGGGCCGTAGCGCCGGCGGTCTTGCCGCCGGAGTCTCACATGCAGAACTGGAACGGCATTCCGCACCTCTTACGAAAATGGAGAAACTCCAGTGGCAGGCGAAAGCGCCTGCTCCACAGGCTTGCTGCCGCTTTTCTTGAAGGGTCGCTGCGGGCTCGTGATAAGATAGCTTCCAGGTTAGTTCGCCCATGCGAGTGCCTAATCCCACCGTCGACTGTCGGTAAGCGCCGAGGGCGCTTCCGGTAGCTTCCGTTTCCCGTCAACCCAAGAACCAGGTTAGTGCGGAGCTGTACTCCGCGAGGGCTTTCCCATGCAGGCGACAGAGAAGAGTACTTTTTCCCGCCAGCGCAGCTTTCTGCGCGAAGCGCTGGCGGGAAGCGATCGGGATTTTACCGAAGGCAGCCTCAGCCGCGGCATCGCGCTGCTGGCCATCCCGACCATGCTCGAGATGGCGATGGAATCCACCTTCGGCGTGGTGGATGCGTTCTGGGTGGCGCGGCTGGGCGCGGATTCGCTGGCGGCGGTCGGGCTGACGGAGGGGCTAATCGTGCTGGTCTTCAGCATCGCGCATGGGTCTCAGCATGGCGGCCACGGCCACGGTGGCGCGGCGCATCGGCGAGAAGGATCGGGAAGGGGCGTCGGTTGCGGCCGGGCAGGCGATTGTGTGCGGCGCGGCGGTGGGCATCTCGACGGGGCTAGTGGGCGTGTTCCTGGCCGCGCGCCTGCTCGGGCTGATGGGCGCACCGGCGTCGGTGATCCACACGGGTTCGCGCTACGCCAGCATCGTGCTCGGGGGCAACGTCGCCATCGTGCTGCTGTTCCTGATCAACGGGGTGTTCCGCGGTTCGGGGGACGCCGCCGCCGCGATGCGGACGCTGTGGCTGGCGAACCTGATCAACATGACGCTCGACCCGTGCTTCATTTACGGCTTCGCGTTTTTCCCGCGGCTGGGAGTGACCGGCGCGGCAGTGGCGACCACCATCGGGCGGTCGATCGGGGTGGCGTACCAACTCGCGGTTCTGTTTCGGGGCAAGAGCCGGGTGCGACTGGCGCTGCGCCATGTGCGGCCGGATTGGCCGGTGATGGGGCGGCTGCTGCGGGTGGGTTCGACGGCGATGCTGCAGTACTTCATTTCGACCGCGAGTTGGGTCAGCCTGGCGCGCATCAACGCCCTCTTTGGAAGCGCGGCCATCGCCGGTTACACGCTGGCGCTCCGCATCATCCTCTTCGCCCTGATGCCATCGTGGGGCATCGCGGCGGCGGCCGCCACGCTGGTGGGGCAAAACCTCGGCGCAGGGCGGCCGGAGCGCTCGGAACGCGCGGTGTGGGTGGCCGGCATGTACAACATGTCATTTCTAGCCGCGGTGGCAGTGTGCTTTTTCAGCGCGGCGCGACCGCTGGTGGGCCTGTTCACGACCGACAGCGCGGTGGCGCCGGTGGCCGTAGCCTGCCTGCGCTATATCAGCCTGGGTTATCCGTGCTACGCCTGGGGCATGATCATGGAACAGGCGTTCAACGGGGCCGGCGATACGGCGACGCCAACCTGGATGAATTTCTACTGTTACTGGCTGCTGCAGATTCCGCTGGCCTGGCTGCTGGCCGGATGGGCGGGGCTGGGACCGCGCGGCGTGTACCTGGCCATCTGCATTGCCGAATCGGTGCTGGCGGTGGTCGGAATCGTGTGGTTCCGGCGCGGGACCTGGAAGCTGGCGAAGGTGTAGGAAGATCATTTGAGGGCGGGACGGGCCGGCGCCGATTCGTCAGGGTCGCGGCTCTGGTGCCCTTAGCGTAATGGTCCGCCCCGTCCGGGCCGATTCGCGTGCGGCGTCGAGGATTTCGATCACGATCATATTGTTCTCGAGCGACGAGAGGCTGCGGGGCTCGAACTTACCGCGGGCTACGCCGATCAGATACGAAATGGAGTCGGCCTCCTGCGGCTTCAGTTCCGGCGGTGTGCGCGTCTCCTCGGCCGTGGCACCGGGCAGGCGCACGCGCAGGTTGTCGCCGCCCGTGGCGATGGCGTAGCCCTTCGCGCCGTAAACTTCGAAGTCCTTGCGGCCCACCGGCCAGTTCCACGACGCTTGAATAATGCCCTGTGCCTTGGGATATTCGAGCAGCACGGTGGCTTCGTCATCGACGTGCGGGTAGATCTCGGGCTTGTCGGTTTGCGTCAGTGCCGTCACCTTCAGCGGCCGTTGATTGTCCATCATCCAGGTCATCAGGTTGGCGCCATAGCAGCCGAAATCGAAGAGGGCGCCGGCGCCGTTCTTCACCGGGTCGCTCAGCCAGGCGAAAAACTCCGGCTGCACGCCAATCTCCTGGGGGCCCTGGTGGCCGTCCATCGCCACCATCTTGCGGATTTCGCCGGCGGCTTTTTGTTCGTGCAGCAGGGTCCACATCTCGCCATGACTGCGGTACCAGGTGGTTTCGTAGTTGACGATTACGGGCGTCCGGTAGCGCTCCGAGGCCTGCCGGATGGCGTGCGCCTGGTTCATGTCCACGGCCAGCGGCTTTTCCATCATCACGAGGATGTGGCGCGGGGCGCAGGCTTCGACGACTTTGACGTGCGAGAAAGTATCGGTGAAGGTCGCGACGGCTTCGGGTTTCGCCGTGTCGAGCATTTGCGCGAGATCGGTGAAGAGCTGGTTGTCGGCAACGTGGTTCAAACTGGCGCAGCGTGCCAGCAGGGTGGCATCGGGATCCCAAACCGCGACGATGGCGACATCGGCCGGGCGGCTCTGCGCACTGTGCAGAAATGCCCAAACGTGGCCGTGGTTCAGCCCGGCGATAGCGATGCGCAGCGGATGAGTCTCGGGTGGCTGCGCGCCGGCGATCACGGAAAAGGCGAGTGCGAACGACAAGAGGCGAGTCATGGCGGTGTCTCGATCATAGCGCGCGTCGCCTGGCCGGATTCGGGGAACAAAGCCGCCCCCGCTGGTGTCTAGGACAGCATGCACGATATGCGGCTGGCTCTGCGTCTGTTTCGCAAATCGCCGGGATTCACCTTTCTCGCGCTGCTGTGCCTGGCCCTGGGCATCGGCGTCAACGCGTCCATCTTCAGCCTGCTGGACTTCGTCTATCTGCGGCCGTTGCCGGTTGCCAACGGCGAGCGCGTGGTGGTGCTCAGCCGCGGCGGCAATCCTCTTTTTTCCTACGCCGAGTACCGTAGCCTGCGCGACCGCAACCGGACGCTCGACAGCCTGGCAGTCTCGGAGCCGGAAGAGTCGGACCTGAGCTTCGAAGGCAACGCCGTGCTGATTGGCGCGGAGCCCGTATCGGACAACTACGCAACCACGCTGGGCGCGCGGACGCTGCTCGGCCGCTGGTTCAACCGGGAAGACGAGCCGGCGGCGGTGATCGGCTACAGCGCCTGGCATCGTTTGTTTCACGGCGATCCCCATGTGCTCGGCAAGACCGTCCGCTCGGAGTCGCACAGTTACACCGTGGTGGGAGTGACACGGCCCGAATTCGGCGGCATCTACATGCCGTTGCGGATCGACCTCTGGGTGCCGTTCCGCTACTGGGCGGGGAGCAACGCGGACCACATGCGGGTGATGGTGTTCGGCAACCTGAGACCCGGCGTCACGGCGGCGCAGGCATCCGCGGACTGCAACACTATCGCCGCGCAGATCCGCAGGGAGACTCCGGCGCTCGAGAAGGAAGATGCGCCGCTGACGGTGGAACTGGTGCGCGGCGTCCCCAGCCCGGTGAGCCGGCGCCAGGCGATGCCGGTGGTGATTCTGCTGATGGCGGTGGTGGCGGTGGTGGCGCTGGTGCTGCTGATTGCGTGCGCGAACGTCGGCAATCTGCTGCTGGCGCGGGGCGCGGGCCGGCAACGCGAGATGGCCGTCCGCTTCGCTCTCGGCGCCAGCCGGCGGCGCGTGCTGCGCCAATTGATGGCGGAGAACCTGGCGCTGGGCCTGGCTGGCGGTGGGGCCGGGATCCTGGTGGGGTACGCGAGCAACCGTTTGCTGCAGGCGGCCATTCCCGCGTTGCCGTTCGGCGAAATGCTGCGATTTGAATTGCCGTTCGACTTCCGGGTGGTGCTCTACAGCGGTTTCGTTGCCCTGCTCACCACGCTGGTGTTCGGACTCCTGCCAGCCTGGCAGGGAAGCCGTGACGATCTGGCCACCGTGCTCAAGGGCGCCAGCTTCACTGGCGGGCGGCTGCGCCTGCGCCTGGCGACCTTGACCGGACAGATTGCGGTGTCGCTGGTGCTGCTGTTGACGGCCGGTCTGTTCGCCCGCGCCATCATCCGCTTTCACAACATCGATCCCGGCTTTGCGAGCGCCCATCGCCTGTACGCGCCCTCTTTCGTACCGCAGCCGCAGTTCACCGCCGCGTCGGGCAGAGTTTTCTATGACCAGACGCTGAATCGTCTGCGCTCGCTGGCGGGTGTTCGCAGCGCCGCGCTGACCACGCGGCTGCCGTTATATGCCGCGGGAATCGGGAGCACTTGCGTCGCGTCCACCGCGGAGAGACCGCTGCCGGCAACCACCATGACGGTGGGAGCCGGTTATCTCGACACGCTGAGAATCCGCTTGCTCGAAGGGCGCGATTTCAGCACCGCCGATCCAGCGGACGGTCCTCCGGTGGCCATCGTCAACCAGACGCTGGCGCGACGGCTGTGGCCCAACCAACCGGCCATCGGCCGCAGCTTTCTATACGGGTGTGACCATGCGCGGATGCTGCGGGTGGTGGGAGTGGCGCGCGATTCGAGAATCCGCACGCTCAACGAAGTTACGCTGCCGCACGTGTACCTGCCGTTCTCGCAGGCCTATGGAGGCGGCATCGTATTCATCGTGGTGGAGACCGCCGGCGATTCCGGCTCCATGCAAGAGGCCGTGCGCAGGACGCTGATCTCGTCGAACCCCGATTTCCGCACGTATGGCGTCAAGCGGCTCAGTGACTCGATGGACGCTTCCTTCTGGCAGACCCGCTTCGAACTCTGGGTGCTCGGCGTGCTCGGAACGCTGGCGCTGGTGTTGGCGGCGGTTGGAATGTATGGGGTGATTGCGTACCACGTTACGGCGCGCACGCGGGAGATCGGCATCCGGGTGGCCATCGGCGCCCAGCCTCGAGATGTGATCCGGCTGGTGATCGGTCAGGGTCTGCGAGTGACTCTGGCGGGCATCGCCATCGGGTTGATGCTGTCGGCCATGGCGGCGCGGTTGCTGGCGAGTCTGCTGTACGGCGTCAGTCCAACCGACGCCGCCACTTGGGCAGCGGCGGTGGCGGTGTGGCTGGCAGTTGGCCTGCTAGCCTGCTGGCTGCCCGCCCGGCGAGCCGCCCGCGTGGAGCCGGTAATCGCTCTTCGTCAGGACTGATCGCGAACGTCTAGCCTAGCCGCCCAGCGTTTACCGATACCTGGCGGGAACAAATCAGGGCTGTATCGGCAGTGCGCCGGCGCAGGGAAGTCCGCGAACGAAGGCAAAGCACGTTCGGCGCCGGCGCATTGCCGATACGGCCTGTTGTACTAAGCCGCAGGGCGCCGACTATGGGGATTGAATCTTCCGGTGCTGTTGGTGGAGTTGGCGGATGGTGGTACGGCCGAGGCGCAGTAGGCTTTCAGCGGTGCTTTTAGTGGGGATGGCAGGGCCGCGCTTCCCGTTTTTGCCGTTCTCAGCTGAGACGGCCTGCCTCCACCCGTACCCCTTCAACAACCTGAAACGGCCGCCGCGATAGGATGAAAGTGTGCGGCTGCTGGGGTTGGCTTCGCTTCTGATATTCGCGGCTTGGGCGGAGGATCCGCTGGTCGAGCGCGGGTATGTCCACTTTTACAATCTCGAATTCGACGAATCGATCGCCGATTTTGAGAGTGCCATCGCGGCTCACCCCAACGATCCGGAACTGCACAATCACCTCGCGCAAGCAATCGTGTTTCAGGAGATGTACCGCGACGGCGCGCTCGAAAGCGAGCTCGTCTCGGGCACTAATTCGTTTCTGCGCCGGCCGAAACTGAACCCTTCGGCGCAGACCGAAAAATGGTTTTTGGGCGAAGTGGCGAAGGCCATGGCGCTGGCCCAGGCGCGCATCGATAAGAACCCCAAGGACACCGCGGCGCTGTACGCCTTAGGCATCTCATACGGTCTGCGGTCCAACTATTACTGGGTGGTCAACAAGGCGTGGCGCGACTCTCTCAAGGACGCCACGACTGCGCGGCGCATGCACGCCCGGGTGGAGGCGCTCGAACCCACCAACGTGGATGCGCGGCTGGTGGAGGGCCTGCACGATTACCTGGTTGGCTGCCTTCCCTGGACCTGGCGCATGCTGGGCTTTCTGATCGGCATCCACGGCGATAAGGAGCTGGGTATACGCATCGTGCAGGACGTGGCGGCGCACGGGCGCGATAACCGGATCGACGCCGAAGTTTTTCTGGGCGCGCTCTACCGGCGGGAAAACCAGACGCGCCGCGCGGTGCCGATCGTCGAGGACCTGATCCAACGCTTCCCGCGCAACTACCTGCTGCGGCTCGAGCTCTCCCAGATGTACAGCATGGCCGGCGACAAGACGAATGCGCTGGCGGCGGTCGGGAAAGTGTCGGAGCTCAAGAACAAACACGCCCCTGGCTATGATCGCGTCCCGTGGGAGAAGATCTACTATCAGCAAGGCACCATCGAATTCTGGTACGGCGAGCTTGACCACGCGCTCGGCCATCTGCAACAGGTCGCGGCCGCCCCGGAGATCGACTTGAATACGGGCGTATATACCTATCTGAGGATTGGCCAGATTTACGATTTGCAGCAGCACCGCGCGCAGGCCCTGGAGGCATATCGCAAGGCGATTGCCTACGCGCCTGAAGCGGATGGCGCGCAGGAGGCGAAGAAGTACCTGGAGACGCCCTACCGGCGACGCACCGGCTAGGCGCGTGCCCCGCTATGGTTCGTCGATTTCCACCTTTACCGGCTGCTCGATCAACTTGGCGTCCTTGCCTGCCGTCAGCACCATCACCGTCAGCCGCGCTCCTTGCGGAGCCCTGGCGGGAATCTTGAACTTGATGGTGGTGTCCGTCTGTTCGAGCATTTCGCAGACGATGTCGTTCTTGCCATCGGTGAGGTACAGCTTGGCAACCAAGTCCTTCTGGAGGTTCTCACCGGTCGCGATGATCGTGTCCCCCGCCTTCCCGTTCAACGGATCCACCGTGACCATTTTCGGCATGGGCTGCTCAGCCCAGACTGCGAAGCCGACCGCGAGCAGCAGTGAGACCAAAACAGATAGTTTCATCTGAATATCGCATCCTCGACTCCATGCTATGTCCATTGCAGAGCGAATACAAGGGCAAGTGTGGGAATTCACTTCAGGCGGCGCCGGGCTTGCGGTACAATTGGGTTGGAGCGTTCCTGCGAAGCAGGTGCCGGTCCGCCTATTTTGATCCAACACTATCAAAATAGGGGTCCGACTCGATCACAACGCGCTGGTGTGCAAGCTCCTGGCGGTGGCGCCCTCGGCCTCGCAAGGGAGAAGCCTGAAGGCGCTCGGGGGACCCTGCCCCGTTTACAAGCGCGGGTCAATAACGGGGATCGGCACGGCCGAGCGGTGCGCTCCACACCTCCTGCCAGTGGGGCGGATGCCCCTCGTCCGCGCCCGACCCCCCGGTCGGGCCTCTTCCGAAACTGTTCAAATACGCGCGCTTCAGAACCATCCGTCAAGCCTTGAAATCGCCCGGTTCCTCGGTTCGCGGCTCTCTCTAAAATACTAAGAATAAACCAGTACGTACCGAAACGGTCCGTACTGTCGGCGCGCCGGATGGCCGTGGTACCTTCGGGTAAGTGGGGCTCCAGACAGTCTATTACAGTGCACTCGTGTGCGCACTGACGATCACCGTAACCTCTACGGCTAGCGGTGCGAGCATCCTGACCCCTCATAACGCCATAGTTAGCGGAAACTTTACCGACTTGAACTCTATCGATATCGGCGGCGGGCTGGCCGCTCAAGGCATCGTTACATTCCAGGGCAACAGCCTAGTCGCCGATGGCCTGGACGGCGAGCTCACCAACGCCTTCCCCCAAGACGCCACCTTCGTCGCCGCCGGCGGCGTGACCGGCGGCACGGCCCAAGTGGACGCCGGTAACTACTACGCGCCAAGCGGCACCGTCTCCTGCTCCTCCTGCACAAAGCTGACGACGGACCCGATTAACTTCAGCGCCGACTTCGGGACCGGTGGTACCTTTGATGCGCTGTCTACGCAGTGGTCGACGGCAAACGGAGGCGTGACCACCAGCGGCGATAGCATAGCGAACGTCTCCGGCTACAACGGCGGCACCACAACAATCACCGTCTCCCCGAGCAACAAAGGCATGAACGTAATCTATGTCAGCGCGGCGGACGCGCTCTGGCTCTCGGCGAATGTCGTCAACATCACAGGCGTCTCCTCCGCGAGCTGGCTGGTCGTCGACGTTCAAGGCACCGCCGATCAACTGGGCGGAAGCAGCATGACCGTCGATGGTGGGGGCGCCAACGGAAACACCACCACTACCGAGGTCGAAAACGTGGTATTCAACTACTACCAGGCGAGCTCGCTCACTCTCAACGGCGCCGTCCTGGGCAGCGTTCTGGCCCCCAGTGCCGCCGTGACGGGCGCCGGCAACGGGACTGAGTTCGACGGCTCGCTGGTGGCAAATTCGTTTACTGGCCATCCGCTGAGTGGCAGCGGCGGCACCGAATTCCACAATTTCCCTTTCTATGGAGGTGCGACTCCCGAGCCTGCGCCGCTGGCATGCGTGGGAGCGGGGTTGATCGCGCTGGCCCTCTTCCGCAAGCGCCGCCGAGGCTAGTCAAAAGTGGTGGGGCGGACGCTCTCGTCCTGGGGTCCCCTCTGGGGACGGACCCTCCTGGCCCGGCTCTTCGCGCCGCCACTAGATAATGGGCAAGCTGAAGCATGCCCCACCAGCGCCGTCAGGTTCTTCGCGTGGATTCTCGCGGCACAACCGCCGGCTGGAGCATGATGCTCCTTGGCTGTGGCGGGATCTTGGCCTCGATCAGGGACAGCACCAGCTTCCCGGCGCGCTCGCCGATGGCTCTGCTCTGCTGGTCCACACTCGATAGGGGCACCCGCAGGGACTTGTCGAAATGAAGATTGCCGCAGCCAATCACGGCGATATCCTGGGGAACGCGCAAGCCGGCCTCGAGGATTCGATCAATCGCTCCGATCGCGATCGGGTCGTTGTAACAGAACACGCCATCGGGGCGTGGGTCGAGTTCCAGCAACTTCTTCATTGCCTCGTT
>Ga0181538_10001905_pt1 | contig 22570 bp, 17 predicted proteins | sample PEATcosm2014_Bin_40_FD_119773 | JGI IMG/M metagenome (GOLD analysis project Ga0181538, IMG submission 119773) | Peatland microbial communities from MTU Mesocosm Facility, Houghton, MI, USA - PEATcosm2014_Bin23_30_metaG | ecosystem: Environmental > Terrestrial > Soil > Wetlands > Peat | place... | reverse complement strand
AAGTTCGCAGTGATGGGGTAGATCAAAATCTGGTACATGGCTCTCCACCTTTCCTCTTGGGGGCCGGAGATCGCCGGCTCGCGTTTGTCTAGGCCGGCGATCTCCAGCCGTGTTTTCGTTTCATTCAACTGCCTCTACCCAACGCAACGGCCGTTCCGACACCGAGAACGCCGAATGCGAATTCGATAACCAACGGACGCCAAAGGACTTGTGGATGAGAAATACAGGAGGGCTTGCAAGCGTGTCTGCGGGCGGCGCGCCACCAGAGGGGCACGGATGCCACTCGGGTGGCATTAGGCGGGGCGGCAGATTCCCAGTTTCAGCATCTTCTTCTGTAGTGTGGAGCGATTCATCCCCAGGCGCGCCGCGGCGCCCCTGGACCCGCCCAATACCCAGCCGGGATCGCGCAAAGCGCCGATGATGTGTTCTCTTTCGGCATCGAGGAGCGTGACGGAGACGGCGGCCGGCGCAGCGGGTGCCGTCCAATTGTCGGACAAACGATCGTTTTGGTAAATCGACATTACCCGCACAACATACCTTATGTTTAGTGTAAACGCATTTGTTGCTGCATCGCCGCTAACTGGAGAAGCGGCCCAGACAGTCGAGCCAGCCGAGAAACTCTGCAGCGGCGCCGCCGTCCTTTGGATGTGGATTTCCGGAGAGTGCAACGGGCCAGCGGATCAGCCGATAGGCGGGGGAAGTGGTCGCGTGTAACGTGGCGCCCAACCGTGGCAGCCAGTAGGGAAGGACCGGGTTTTCCGCGAGGATTTCGGCTCGCAGTTCCTCAACGCCCAGCGACTGCGCGCGGAGGTAGAGGGCGGCCAAAAGGATCGTCCCCAAGCCGCGTCCTTGCATCTCGTCGATCACGGCGACGGCGAATTCGGCAATTTGAGGATCGTTGGCGTCGCGCACGAAGCGCGCGATTCCATATCCCCGCTGCTCGGCATCAGTGGGCTCAACGGCGCAGACGGCCACGTGGTTGACCTGGTCGATTTCCGTGAAATATCGAGCTTGTTCGTCGCTCATTTCGCGCGTGGTCGCGAAGAAGCGCATGTAACGCGATGTCCGCGACATCTCGCGGACGCCGCGCAGCAATCGAGCGCGGTCCTCCGGTCGAACCGGGCGAACGCGGACGGGCGTGCCATCGCACAGCGCGACGATACGTGCTGGGGGCCCAGTCGAATCCTGCGGCTCGTCTCTCATAGCACCGATCACCTCTGCGAAACGAATCCACCCAGAGCCAAAACCGTCTGGTCGTCCGCCGGTGTTCCATCTCCTTCAAATCTGGCGATCGCTTTTGTGATAGCTTGGACAGCTGCGTCCGGCGTAACCGCCCCGGGCAAATCGCGTAGAATTTGGTCGAGGCGATCTACACCGAAGAACTCGCCAGCCGGCGAACGCGCTTCGGTGATCCCATCCGTATAGAACAGCGCGAGGTCGCCGGGCATGAGCACGACCGTTTCCTCGGCGTGCGTCGATGGATCGTCGAGGAGACCTAAAGGAATCGTTTTCGCTCCATCCAGCGAGGCGACACTCCGATCGTGCACGTGCAACAGGCGCGGCGGATTATGCCCCGCACATGAATAGACCAACGCCCCGGTGGCGACGTCCATGGTGCCGCAGAAAGCCGTCACAAATGCGCGATGCCGCGGCAAGCCCATAGCGCGCAGCCGACCGTCGGCATAGTCGAGAAGCGCCGCGGGACCGCTGAATCGCACTCTGTCCACTGCATCGTGGACGATCGAGCGCAGCACGGCCATCAGAACGGCGGCAGGCGCGCCCTTTCCGCTCACGTCGGCGATCAGAACCCCAAGTCTGCCGTCCGGCAACTGGCGCACGTCGTAGTAATCTCCGCCCGAGTATCGCGCGGTTCTGTACGATGCCGCTATGCTTGTGTTGTGGAGCACGGACAACGAGGGTAGCAGCCAGCGTTGAACGTCAGCCGCTGCCTTTAGTTCGGAATCCAGTGTGCGGTAAGTGACTTCCAACTGATTGGCTAACTTCTGTGATTCAATCGCGCGTCCGAGCAACGAGCTCACCATTCCCAACGCACAGAGGTCGGCCGTGTTAGGGGAACGCGGCGAGGACCCGAGCACCACAACCATGCCGGCGCTCTTTCCCTTTTCAAACAGTGGGAACGCCGTCAACGAACGGTTGCCGCGCAGAAGATCAAAGGCGGGATCGGAGGGATCAGGTGTAAAGTGGGTGAGGTTCTGAAACTTCCCGCCGTATAGGATCGTAGCCAATAGTCCGCCCTCCCGAAGCTCGTTAATTGTCGCGACCGAGCCGATTGATTCATCGTTGCACCTCACGTCGTGAACGAGCCGGTATTGCGGTGACGACAACCCGGCACTGCTCAGGACCAGCGCGCGTTGCACGTCAACGCTTCCCCGAGCGTGTTCGAAGAACAGCCGAACCAGTTCGCCAGGGTCTGTGGATTGGCTCATCTCCTTCAGCAGCACGGTTGTTGACTCGATGTTCCACATGGTTGATGCCCTCTAGGTGACCGCGCAAGGCGCGGCTCCCCAAATGGCCGAAGCGTACTCGGCGATCGTGCGGTCGCTGGAGAATTTTCCCGAAGCGGCCACGTTAAGAATGGCCTTGCCAGTCCAGGCCTCCGGATCACCGTACAACTCGCCCAGGCGATGGCTAGCGTCCAGGTAGGACCGCAGATCGGCCAAGTGCATATAATAATCGCCGCGCGCCAGGAGCGTATCGCGGAGAATGTCGAAGATGCCTGGTTCCGAGCGGTTGAAGTGGCCGGAGAAGATCAGGTCCAGCGCTGCGCGGGTTTCGGGTTCGTTGTCGTAGTGCCAGCGGGGATTATACCAGCCGCGGCTTTCGGCCACCTGCTGCGCCGTCAGGCCGAAGAGGAAGAAGTTGTCCTCGCCGGCCTCCTCGGCCATCTCGATGGTTGCGCCGTCCCGCGTGCCGATCGTCAGCGCGCCGTTCATCATGAACTTCATATTGCTGGTGCCGCTGGCCTCATAGCCGGCGGTGGAGATCTGGTTCGAGACGTCGGCGGCGGGGATCAGCCGCTCCGCCAGCGTCACATCGTACTCGGGGAGGAAGACGACCTTGATCCGGCCGCGCGCTACCGGATCGGCGTCGATCGTGGCGGCCAGGTTGTTGATAAACTTGATAATGACCTTCGCGAGGTGGTACGCGGGCGCCGCCTTGCCGGCGAAGAAGAAGGTCCACGGCGTCATCGCCAGGCCGGGGTCCGACCGGAGCCGGTTGTAAAGCACCACGATTCGCAGGGCGTTGAGCAGTTGTCGCTTGTATTCGTGGATGCGCTTCACCTGGCAATCGAAGATGGAATCCGGGTCCACTTCCTGGCCGCAGGCGATTTTAACCCAGGCGGCGAAGCGTGACTTGGCATGGCGCTTGGCGTTGCGGAACGTGTGGCGGAAGGCGGCGTCGTCGGCCAGCGGCCGGAGCCGGGCGAGCTGGCGCAGGTCCGTCACCCAGCCGTCGCCGATGGCCCGAGTGATCGCGGTCGCCAGCGGTGGATTCGCCAGCAGCAGCCAGCGCCGCGGCGTAACGCCATTGGTCTTGTTGTTGAAGCGATCGGGAAACATCTCGGCCAGGTCCCGGAGGGTCGTGGTGCGGAGCAGGCGCGTGTGAATCTCGGAGACGCCGTTGGTGCTGTGTGAGCCGACCACCGCCAAGTTGGCCATGCGGACGTGTTTGGCCAGACCTTCCTCGATCAGACTGACGCGCTGCACCCGGCCGCCATCCCTCGGGAACCGCTGGCGGACATCGTCGAGCAGCCGGCGGTTGATCTCATGGATGATCTCCAGGAGGCGAGGCGGCAAGAGCTCGAACCATGCGACCGGCCATTTCTCCAACGCTTCTGGCAAGAGCGTGTGATTCGTGTACCCCAGGGTTCGCTGGGTCAGATCCCAGGCGTGATCCCAACCCAGTTGCGCCTCGTCCAGCAGAATGCGCATCAATTCCGGCACCGCCAGGGCTGGGTGGGTGTCATTGAGTTGGATGGCGGCTTTGGCGGGAAGGGCCGCCCAATCGGTGTTGCCATGCCGGAAGCGCCGCACGATGTCGGCCAGTGAGCAGGCGACCAGGAAATACTCCTGCACAAAGCGCAGCCCGTGGCCCATGTACGTCGAGTCGTCGGGGTAAAGCACGCGGGTGAGGACTTCGGCCGCGACGCTCGCTGCAACCGAGGCGACGAAGTCGCCGTGGCTGAACCCCTGGAAATCAAAGTAGTCCGGTGCCGCGGCGGCCCACAGCCGCAGGGTGTTGATGGTCTTGCCCCCGTAGCCGACCACGGGACGATCGAAGGGAATGCCAATGAGCTTGGACGGCTTGCCGACGATCGGCTGGAGCGTGCCGCCGCGCACCTCGAACGAGCAGTTCAGGGCGACCTCCACCTTCTCTTGCGGGCGGGCGACCTCCCAGGGGTCAGGGCGGCGGAGCCAGTTATCCGGGCGCTCGCGCTGCCAGCCGCCCTCAATCGTTTGGCGAAACATGCCATATTCATAGCGGAGCCCATAGCCCATCGCGGGAAGCTGCAAAGTGGCCATGGCGTCGAGGAAGCACGCCGCTAATCGTCCGAGCCCGCCGTTGCCCAGGCCGGTGTCGGGCTCCTCGTCGAGCAGGGCAGGCCAGTCCACGGCCTTCTGCCGCACCGCCTCCGACACCAGCGGGTCCAGCAGAAGATTGGTGACGTTATTCGCGAGCAAGCGTCCGATGAGGAATTCAAGCGACAGATAGTAGACTCGCTTCGGGTTCTCGCGGTCGTACGTCTGTTCCGTCCGCACCCACCTTTGCGAGAGGACATCCCGGACCGAACGCGCGACGGCCTCGAAACGCTCCCGCGAGCCCACGGCGGCAGGGTCCACCACGTTATCGAAGAGCAGATGCCGCTCGTACAGCGCGTGGTCAGCCCCTGTAAACTGCACGGGGCCGCACCCGTACTGGCGAAGCAGCGCCGGCGAAGTTGCGTCGCTTTCAGACGATTCGGCCAAAATGGGGATTCGCGTGACGCTCATGGTCGTTTCCTTTCGATTGCCCTTTGCAAGCACGCTGCGCTCATGACGGCCAGGTCCATTGGTCTACCTCGGGCTTGTCCACGCCGTGCTCGTAGGCGTAGTTCTGACATTCGATCTGCATATTGCGGAGCTGTTCCTTGACGTGCGCGCCGGCCATGCGGAGGCTGGGCACGCGGTCGATGACGTCGATCGCCAGGCTGAAACGGTCGATCTCGTTGCGGATCGCCAGGTCCATCGGCGTATTAATGTTGCCCCGCTCCTTGTAGCCGCGCACGTGGAGGTTCTTGTGATTGGTCCGTCGGTAAGCGAGCCGGTGGATCAGCCAGGGATACCCGTGGAAGGCGAAGATGATCGGCTTGTCGGTCGTGAACAGACTGTCGAAGTCGCGATCGGTGAGCCCATGCGGGTGCTCGGTGGACGGCGTCAGCTTGAACAGGTCCACCACGTTGACGAAGCGGATCTTGAGGTCGGGGAAGTTCTCCCGCAGCATCGCCACCGCCGCCAGGGCCTCCTGGGTCGGGATGTCCCCCGCGCACGCCATCACGACGTCCGGCTCGAATCCCTGATCGTTGCTCACCTGCGGCCAAATCCCCAGGCCCTTGGTGCAGTGCTCGATCGCCTGCTCCATCGTCGTGTACTGAAGGTGCTTCTGCTTGTCGCAAACGATGACGTTGATGTAGTTGGTGCTCTTGAGGCAGTGATTCGCGACGCTGAGGAGGCAGTTGGCATCGGGCGGCATATAGACGCGGCAGACTTCGGGGCTTTTGTTCATCACGATGTCGATGAATCCCGGGTCTTGGTGCGTGAACCCGTTGTGGTCCTGCCGCCAGACCGTCGAGGTGATCAGCAAGTTGAGCGACGAGACGGGCGCACGCCAGGGAACGTCGCGGCAGATGGCGAGCCACTTGGCGTGCTGATTGAACATCGAGTCGATCACGTGCGCGAAGGCCTCGTAGGTCGAGAAGAACCCGTGCCGGCCCGAGAGCAGATACCCCTCGAGCCAGCCTTCCAGCGTGTGCTCCGAGAGCATCTCCAGGACGCGGCCGTCGGGCGCGAGCTCGCCGCCGTCGGCGTCCTCGGGAAGGTAGTCGGCGAGCCAAAGCTTCTTGCTCGCCTCGTAGACCGCGTCGAGCTTGTTCGAGGCGGTTTCGTCCGGGCCGAAGACGCGGAAGTTCGTCGGGTTGCGGCGCATGATGTCGCGCAGGAAGCAGCCCAGCGGGCGCGTGTTCTCGGCGGTCGTGTTTCCCGGCTTGTCGACCTTGACCGCGTAATCGCGGAAATCCGGCAGGCGCAGCGGCTTTCGCAGCAGGCCGCCGTTGGCGTGCGGGTTGGCGCTCATGCGCCGCGCGCCCGTGGGTGCCATCGACTTCAACTCGGGGATGAGCCGGCCATTGCCGTCGAACAATTCTTCACGCTTGTAGCTGCGAAGCCACTCTTCGAGCTGCTTGAGGTGCGCGGGGTTCTCGCGCACACCCGCCATCGGCACCTGGTGGGCGCGCCAGAAACCCTCAACCTTGTGGCCGTCCACCTCCTTGGGGCCGGTCCATCCCTTGGGGCTGCGCAGCACGATCATCGGCCAGCGGGCCCGCGCGGGCTTGCCGCTGCTGCGGGCTTCCCGCTGGATGCGTCGAATTTCCGTGACGCACTCCTCCATCGTCGCAGCCATCTTCTGGTGCATGGTCTTCGGATCGGTCCCCTCGACGAAGTGCGGGTTCCAGCCATAGCCCTCGAACAGCGCTTGAAGCTCTTGGTGTGAGATGCGCGCCAGGATCGTCGGGTTGTTGATCTTGTATCCGTTGAGCTGCAGGATCGGCAGGACTGCGCCGTCGCGGATCGGGTTCAGAAACTTGTTCGAATGCCAGGCGGTGGCGAGCGGTCCGGTCTCCGACTCGCCGTCGCCCACCACCACGGCGACCAGCAGGTCCGGGTTGTCGAAGGCGGCGCCGAAGGCGTGGGACAGCGAGTATCCCAATTCGCCTCCTTCGTGAATCGATCCGGGAGTCTCCGGCGTGCAGTGACTGCCGATGCCGCCGGGAAAGGAAAACTCCTTGAAGAACTCCCGCATCCCAGCCTCATCTTCCCCTTTGTTCGGGTAAACCTCGGAGTACGTCCCCTCCAGGTAGGCAGGACCCAGCACGCCCGGCGCGCCGTGCCCGGGGCCGGCGAGGAAGATTGCGTTCAGGTCGTATTTGTTGATCAGCCGGTTGAGATGCACATAGATGAAGCTGAGGCCCGGGCTCGTGCCCCAGTGGCCGAGCAGGCACTTCTTGACGTGCTCGGGCTTTAGCGGCTGGCGGAGGAGCGGATTGGCGCACAGGTAAATCATGCCCGCGGCGAGATAGTTGCAGGCGCGCCAGTAGGCATGAGTCTTGCCCAGGTCCTCCGCCGTCAGGGGTTCGGACGCAGCCGCCGCGGCGCGGTCACCCCGGACGGGCGAGGGTTTCACTTTGGTCATAATGCGTGTCATAGGGATGCTCCTTCTTGTTGACTATCATTTTGTCCGATCCCGCCGTGCCCGGCGGTCTGGGTCCACGGTTTGAGATACTGTGGCGGATTCTGGCGGAGGTGGTGCAGGGCCGGCGCGGCCTGATAGATGGCGAAGCCGGCGGGCGGAAGCTCGATGCGGACTGTCAGCGAGCCGGCCCGTTGCTCGACCGTCAAGGTCGCCGCCGGAGGCGCCGCCGCCTTGGGTGCGTGCCAGAAGATCAAGTGGAATTCGTCGCCCGCGGCCCGCAGCAGCGGCGCGACGGTCGACCAGGCGCAGGTGCTTTCGGACTCGTCGGTATTCAACACGACGAGCGTCTCCTGGTCCATGAACAGGCGCGACCAGCACACGAGCGAACGCATGCGGTCGCCCATCCGGCGCGGATGACCGAAGGTCACACCGTCTCCGGAGATGCGATGAAGAACCTGCGAACCGCGCCGCAGGGTGATCAATTGACGGCGCAGCGCCGTGAGCGAGGCGAGGGCGCGGTACAGGCGCCCCTGTTCGTTGAAGAAGTGCCGGCCCTGCGTGCCCAGACCGCCGAATCGGCCGCCGAACATGTTCTCGCGCAGCACGACGTCTGAGCTGCTGGGACGCCCGCCGCTGTCGAAGCCCTGTTCCGACCCGTAGTAGATGCAGGGAATGCCCGCGGTGGTGAGTTTCACGGCCATCACGTTGAACGCCAGGTCCCGGTAGCGACTGTCGCCGCAGAACCGCCATTTGGCCGTCCACTTTCGGACCTGGTCGTGGTCGTCCACCAGAGTCACCACCTGGTTGCGGTACCACCGATGCCTCGCCCCTTCGGGCTCGTCCAGCATCCAGTTGCGGAAAATGGAGAAGTAGTCCATCGGGTCAGCTTCGCCCGTTACCATTCGCTCCAGCTTCCCCGGGATGTCGTCGATCCCCAGGGCCGCATCCAGACCCGTCTTCTCTACCATCTCCCACGCAAGATCGCGCCCGCCCGGCACCTCACCGACCAGCAGGAATCGCTCTTTCCCGATGCTCTGAGCGAACTCGCGAATCCAGTCGCAGAACGACCGAAGCGCATCGGCGTCCATGTGCTTGGCAGCGTCGATTCGGAAGCCGTCAAGGTCGGCGTAAGCAATCCAGAAGGAATAGGCGAGACTCAGCCAGACCATCGCCGGCGAGGGGTGGCGGTATTGCCCGGCCCAGCGCACCCGGACGTCCAGCGTTTTGAGGCCGCCAGCCATGTCTCCCTCGGCATACTCGGGGTAGTGGCCCCAATTGCTGATCCGACCCTTGCGAAGGAACAGCTCGCCGCGCTGGAACTCCCGCGGCCAGATGGCGCCGTCGGGCCAGGACGTTTCCAGCCGCGCGGCATCGGCGGCGGGCATGTCGTCGTGGTTGCAGAAGGGAAGCGTCGGTTGCCCCGCGCGGTCGTGGAAGCCGATGGCGTCGTACGGCCTGCCGTCCCAGCGCGGGTCGTTGAACGCGCCACCGGTTGCCGGGTCGTGCGTCGGGTAGCGGTCGGCATCGTAGGAAAACACGTTGCCGGTGTGGTGCGCGATCACATCGAGTATGACGTAGATTCCCTGATCGTGGGCGGCACGGACGAAGTCGCGGAACTCCTCGCGGGTGCCGAAGTGTGGGTCCACGTCGAGGAAATTCTGCACGCCGTAGCCGTGGTAGCTTGGCTCGAAAGCGACCTGGCGGAATGGCGGGCTGACCCACAGTGCCGTGACCCCGAGCCGACGGAGGTAGCCGAGTTTGCTGGCCAGGCCCTTGATCGTGCCGCCCTGCCAGCCGCTGCCGGCGCGGAACCACGTGTCGTAATCGAGCCGTCCTTTGTCTTCGGGCCGGTAGAGCGGTGTGGCGCCCGTGTTCACGGGCCGGCCCGAGACGTCTGCGTAACCCCCTTTCTCCTTCCCGTCAGAGAAACGATCCAGCATCAGGAAGTACAGCACCTGGTCCTCCCAGGCCGCCGGCGATGGCGTGAACGGCCCGCGGGTTAGGGCCGCGAAGTCGATGTCCAGCAAGCTTTTTTCCACGTTGCGGCTCATGTGTGTCTCCTATGCGCCCTGCAGCAGTTCATCCCGACAGGCCTTGCTGAACTCCCTGAGCGGATCCAGTTCACCGACTTCCTTGCCCGCAACGGTCGCACCGAGTTGTTCTGTCGTTAGATTGGGTTTGCCGAACTGTTCGATGATGCGACGGCAGCACGCTTCCCCCTGTCGCACAACCTCTTGGCCGGACATGAGTCGGATGCAACTCAAAACCCCGTACAACGTCATGATCTGATCCGGGCGTTCCAATGAATGCGTCAGCGCCTCAACGGCAAGGCGGGAAGCCTCCGTTATGAACTGCTTGTACGTGGCCTCGCGTTCGCGCAGCTTCCATTCCGCATGGGACTGAATCCTCTGCGTGCGCTGCGTGATCCAAGTCGTGGTAATCGAAGCGCCGCCACCCACGAGTGAACCAAGGGCCGCGGCCGTTGCAGTGACGAGTGTGATGTCCATGACGAAATCCGTTCTCTCGATGATCAGGCGAGCGTAAAATTCGCCTGACGTCGAGTTGCAATGATCGATTCACAGTTGAGCCACCAATTCGGCATGCTCCGGCGAAACTTTCCCGTCCGGGCTGACCGCTGGTGATTCCTGTTCCCATCGGACCAGGTGTAAATCCTCGACAAAGACCACGTAAAGCACCGGCACGATCACCAGCGTCACCAGCGTGGCGACCAGCATTCCCGCGATCTGCACGTAGCACATGGGTTCCCAGAGCGGGCCGCCCTCCAAGGCCAGTGGGATGAGCCCGCCGACCGTTGCCAGCACGGTCACTAGGACGGGGCGCAATCGTGCCAACCCGGCATCGACGACTGCTTTGCGCAGCGGCTCGCCCTTGCGGCGCATTTCGTCGATGAAGTCGAAGAGCACGATGACGTGTGAAATGATTAATCCCGCGAGGGATGCAACGCCGAGGAACGCCATGAACCCGAAGGACGAGCCCATGATGACCAAACCGATCAGTCCACCGACGATCCCAAACGGCACGGCGGCGTAAACAAGCAACGGCTGAGTCACCGAATTGAACTGCACGACCAGCGCCAGGTAGATCGCCGCGAACGAGACGAGCAATGCGACGGTCAGCGAGCTAAAGCCTTTCTCCTGCTCGAACTTCTCGCCGCCGAACTCCCAGTGGTAGCCAACTGGGAACTGGATCACATTGCCGCCGGCGTCGGCTGGCGTCTTCGGGAGCACTTCTTGAAGTTGCTCGACGACCTCGCTTGGCAACACCCCAGCCACCGCGTCGCAGCGGATCGTCATGCACCGCTCGTGATCGCGCCTCCGAATCTTAGGCGTGATGATCTGTCGCTGAAACGACGCGATCTGTCGAAGCGGAACGCGCGCGCCGGTGGTGGTGTTGATCACGTTCAGGCTGTACAGGTCGTCAAGTTCGCTTCGCTCCGAGGGGCGCAGGCGAAGCGCGATGCCGATGAGCTTGTCCCGCTCACGGAGTTGGCTGACCGACAGGCCCGATAGCCCGGCGCCGACCGTTGTTGCGATGTCCTGGTGAGTCAGGCCGCTCATCGCGGCGCGGTCGGAGTCGATGTTCAGCGTCATCTGGAAGACGGGGTCGCCCCAATCGTCGCTGATGTCTGTTGTCCCCGGAATCGCGCGCATCCGTGCTTTGACCTGCGCGGCGAGATTACGAAGGCTCTGCACATCCGGGCCGTAGAGGCGCAGTTGCACCGGGATGCCGATGGGAGGGCCGGTTTCAAGCTGCTGCGTCCTGACGCGCGCCTCGGGGATTTGAAGTGGAAGTTCTTCTTTCAAACGAGCGACGATCGAGGCGGTTTCCTCCTTTGACGCCGTGTGCACGAGGATCTGGGCGTAGTTGTCGGCACGCTGCTCGGGCTCGATGGAGAGCCAGAAGCGTGGCCCGCCGGCGCCGACGAACGTCGTGTAACTGCGGATGCGTTTCCCCTCCAGGACATCGATCTTGTGGACCGCCTCCAGTGCCACGTCGCGGGTTTCGCGGATAGGCGAGCCTTCCGGCAAGTCGATGTTGACGACGAACACGTCGTGCAGGTCCTTGGGGAAGAACGACGTGCCGATCGTCATCCGGACGACCAAAATTGATGCGACGAGGATGGCAAGAACAATCGCTGTTGTGCCAAACCGGTGAGCAATGCACGCTTCGACGATCGCTTTGTAGCGCCGAGGGAACCCTGTCGCAGGCTTGCCGTCGGAGGCTTCGAATCCCTTTTGTCCTTTAAGGATATAAAAGCCCAACAGAGGCGCGAACGTCCACGCGACGATCATCGATGCCAGCAGTGAGAACGAAACGACGATAGGTAGCGAGTAGATGAAATCACCGGTCTTGTCCTTCACCAAGAGCAGAGGCAGGAACGCAACGACGTTGGTGAGCGTCGCGTAGAAGACCGCGCGCGAGAGTCTCTTCGGCCCGAGCCATGCCGCCATGTGCCGTGGCTGGCCGTGCGCCAGCTCGCGGTTGATCGCATCGGCGGCGACGACGGGCGCGTCCACTAGCAATCCCAGCGCTATGATCAGCGCCGCGATCGAAACCTGTTGCAGGTCGATCCCGATCATCTGTGACAATCCCAACGTGAACGCAACTGTCACCGGGATGCAGACCGCGACCAGCAGGGCGCTGCGCCATTCCATGAACAGCATCGCCACCACGACGACGATCACAATCGCCTCGATTAGGTTGCGGTCGAAGCTGACGATTTTGTCACGAACCTCCTGCGGCTCGTTGCTGGTGCGTTCCAGTCGCAGGTCCCCAGGAAGCACCTGCTTCAATTCCGCAATAGCCGCGGTCATGTCGCGGTCATAGTCGCCGATGTTCGTCCCCTTGACCTGCCGGACAGAAACCGTGATCGCACGAGAAGATTGCAGGTCGTAGTTCTCCGGCGCCTCTTCCTCGCCGTTGCCTGATTCGGTCGAGGCGCCTTGTGAAGAATTGTCGCGTGGCACCTTGATCGTTCGGAAGTTCATCACGCTGGCCGGGTCCTCGTATCCGCGCGTGATCTCCACCAGGTCACGCAGGTACAGCGGGTAACCTTCGGATGAAACGTCCAGCACCGTCTGCCCGATTTCATCGGCAGTGGTATACTCACCGGTCGGCCGAACGACGACGTTCTGATCGGGCAACTCCACCCGCCCGCCGGGGATATTGATGTTCCGGGCCTGGATATGGCTGACGAGGGAGAGCGGCGTGATTCCGAACTGGTTCAAGCGCTGTCCGGAGTACGTCAACCACACTCGCTCGTCCTGCGCGCCGACCTCGTCGATCTGCGCCACGCGCGGCGATTGCTTGAGCCGGTCGCGAATCTGATCGGCGAAGCCCTTGAGCTCACGGTACGTGTATTTGTCTCGCGCGTGGAGACGAAGCTGCGCCTCCAGGTCACTCAGATCGTGAACCCAAAAACCGGGCCAGATGTCCGGGGGGTATTCGCCGGTGCCAGTCGTTTGGTGCTCCCATTGAGCGGTTGCCTGCTGGAGGTCGCGCTGCGTTTTTCCGGAGGCAAGAGTGATATCCAGCATGCCAGCGCTGGGCGCTCCGACAATTTCCATGTCCTGCGCGATTCCTGACTCCGTCAGGCGCTCGGCCAGCATCCGGCCCATCCGCAGCACGTCCGAGCGCGCCACGGTGCTCGGATAGACCAGTACGCCAGTCCAGCGATCGGCTGGCCTGGTTGCCGCCAACCGTTTTCGGTGAGCCAGAACCGCGTCGCGAATACTCTTGGCGCGCAGACGAATCTCCAGATCCGTGACCGGCGGCGAGCTGATGGTCAACATGACCGCCACGGCGTCGCCGAAGTCCTTATTCAGCATCGGCTTGGTCGGCTGGCCGCCGGCTGTAGGCAGATCAGTGATCTCGCCGAGCTTTCCGCGGATGTCCTGCCACACCAGTTCCGAATTCTTCACCGACGCAAAGAGATCGACGTAGACGATGGATATACCCGGGCGGCTGATCGAGCGCACGTGTTCGACGGCGGGGTTCTCCGACACCTTCCGCTCGATCTTGCGCGTGACTTCCTGCTCGACCTTTTCGGCTTCCGCTCCCGGGTACGGCGTCACAACCACGCCGATCGAAACCGGAATAATCGGATCCTGCCGCTGCGGCATGTTCATGTAGGCATAGAAACCCCAGACAAGCACAGTCACCATTGCGGTCCAGGCGATGGGTCTCTTGGTCACGAAGAATTGGGAGATGTTCATTTGGCCTCCGACATCGCGTCTGGTGAAGCAGAGTTATCCTCCATCATCCGAACGAACGTGCCGTCCGTCAGACGCTCGGCGGTAGTCACCACTGCCTTTGAACCCGCGCGTACTTCACTTCCGACTGACAGCACCTCGACCTGATTGTTGAAAATCCCACCCAGTGCAACCTTTCGTGCTCTGGCGACATCGCGGCCGTTCTCGCCGACCACTTCGTAGACCATCAGTTCATCCGGAGATTGTCCTTGATGAATCGCCGCCATCGGCAGCAGCATGACCTTGTGATCCTTCTCGCCGCCGACGCGCACGCTCACGACCATGCCGGGCCGCAGCAGAGGTTGGCCGGGCTCGATCTCCTGGTTGCCAAGCGTGAGTTGAGTGAGAAACGTGCGCGTCTGCGGGTCCGCCTCCGGCGCGATTTTCGTCACCGTCGCCATCAGCGTGTGGCCTTCGAACGCGTCGGCGGTGACGGGAAGCTTCTGACCTAGAAAGACACGTTCGACGGCAGATGAATCGATGGCCGGATGCCCGATCATCGTGTCGGGCACGCCGAAGTTGACGTGGAGGGTGGAAATGTCGATGAGGCGAAACGCCAACTCGTGCGCGGCCTTGCGTTCGCCCGGTTCGACGTGCTTTTCGGCAACGGTGGCATGATCAAACGGGACGATGAGCTGGCGGTTGATATAGTCGTCACTCGCCTGGTCGAGCTGCACCCGCGCATCCGCCAGCGCGTGCTCCGTCGCCGCCAGGTCGCCGGCGACCGAGACACGACGCGCATCGGCGTCGTCGCGTGCCGCCTGGGAAACGGAGCCCGCGGAATTTGCGAAACGCTCGTAGTTGCGCGTCGCGATTTCCAGATTCTCCTTCGCCGTCACCACGCGCGCTTCAAGCTCGGCGACGCGAGCCTCCGCGCTGGCTTTGGCGCGGCGCAGGTCGCCTTCGTCAAGTTCGGCGATCACCGTTCCCTTTGCCAGCGTATCGCCAACCTGCACGTCTCGGTCCACTCCAGGCGGCTGGTAAAGCCTTTGCACGGTACCGGGCAACTTGAATGCCAACTCCGTGCTCTGTAGAGGCTCGACGGAACCGCTGAAGCGGATCGAAATGACGATCTCTTCTGGCCGCAGGACGGTCACCTTGACCGGGACCGGAACGTCCTCCGTTGGTTGCTTCTGGCACCCGACCATGCCGCTCAGGAGCAGGCAACCGGTCAGCAAACCCATCGTTGCGCGAAGTCCACTACGCAAACGAACTCCACCTATCTGTTTGAATTCTGATGCAGTCATGGCACATTTCCTTGCTTGTGGTTCACCGCGATTGCGGGTCGCGTTGCAGGCGCGGGCTCGGCAACTTCCCAACCGCCGCCCAGCGCCTTGTAGAGCGTGACTGTGTTGACGACGAGCTGAACTTGGCCTTGCGCGAGCAGCATGTCGGCGCGGTTCGATTGACGCTGGGCGTCGAGGACGGTCAACTGGTCAAGGATGCCTCGCTCGTAATCGCGCCGCGCGATGGCCGCGGCTTCCCGCGCACTGGCCGACAGGCGTTTAAGGTCACTCACTTGAACCTGCGCACGATCAACCGCTACGAGTGAACTCTCTACTTCGCGGAAGGCGCGAAGCACCGTGTCCTGGTAGTCTGCCTTGGCGGCATCGACCTGCGCTTCGCTGAGTTTGACGCCCGCTTTGCGAAGTCCCCCGTCGAACACCGTCCAGTTGATACTGGGACCAGCAACGTAGTAGTTCGAGTTGCCGTTGAACAAGTCGTTGAAGTTCGTGCTGGACAGGCCCCCAACGCCCCCCAGCACCATCTGAGGGAACAACTGCGAGGTCGCCACGCCCACGCCGGCTGTTGCCGCCGCCAACTGTCGCTCGGCGGCCTGAATGTCCGGACGACGGCGCAGCAAGTCGCAAGGAATTCCAATTGCCACCTGTCCGGAAACCGCGGGTATGGGCGCCGGTTGCTCCAGTTCGGTGCTGAGCGCGGTCGGCTCCTGCCCGAGGAGCGTGGAGAGCACGTGGATGTATTGCCGGCTGGCCGCCTGGAGGGGGGGGATTTGGGCGGCGGTCGATTCCACTTCCGTTCGCGCACGTAACACTTCCAGGTCCGATGCCAGCCCGTTTCGCTGCTTGTTCTGGGTGACCGCCAGCGTCTGCCGCTGCTCCTCTAAAGTCGCCTCCGCGATTTGTAGCTGACGCTGCGTGCCGCGAAGTTCCAGGTATGCGCGGGCCGTTTCCGCCGCGACCATCAGCACCACGCCGCGTCGCTCGGCAGCGGTGGCCTGCTCAGTCGCTTTGGCCGATTCCACTCCGCGCCGAATCCCGCCGAACACGTCCACAACCCAAGCGGCGTCAAAGCCAACCTGGAACAGGCTGTCCTCCAAGGTCTGGCCCATCAGGCTGTTCATCCAATCACTGGCGCGAAAATGAAGGGCCGACGCGCCGACGCCGATTTGCGGATAGAGCATCGCTTGCGCCATCTCCCGGCCGGCCCGCGCCTCACGCAGGCGCGCTTCGGCAACCGCGACGCTGTAGTTCGCCTTCACCGATTTCTCGACCAGGTCCGTCAACTCTGGATCACCTAACCGCCGCCACCATCTGATTTCGGCTGGCCCATCGGTAGCGACGAATGCGGGCGCGGTAGTCGGGCCGGTGGTTGGCCGCTCGCGATACGCGGCCGGCATCGTCGTCGCCGGTGGTGAGTAGTTCGGCCCGACCATGCAGCCGCCCGCCGCCAGAAGCGCGGCGAGTGGCATACACAGCACGCAGCGAGCAGCTTTCGACTTGGTCTTAATGGTTTTCATCGCGATCCGCCTTCGTTGGAATTCGGCGAGATACGCCCTTTGCGCCGCCAGTCCCAAGCACCTCCGAGATCTGTTGCGTCACCGACTCCCAACGCGCCAGAACCACTCGGAGTTGAGCACCTATTTTTTGTCGCTGTTCGTTATTCAGATCGGTCATCCGATCGAGCGGTCGGGCCGCCCGTGCAAATTCCTGGTTGACCTCGCGCAGTTGAGCTTCGAGGTCTTGAAGCTGATTCAATTGCTCACTCATGTTTGGCTGCCTCCTCTTCCCGGCCGACGCTGAACGGTGCGGGTTCGACGAGCTCGAACAAGTCGGCGTCGAGCAGGGCACGCACGGCAGGCTGGCCGGACTTGCAAAATTCGACTTCGTAGCAATTGGCCGGTGACAGCCAGATGCTCTGCACCACTCCCACGTCGCCGCGGCCCAGCCAGAGGTCCGAAACATCGTGTGTCAGGCGAACCACCGCGTTCACATGTGCCGTTGGCATTTTGATCATCCTTATTGGCCGACAATCTCGGCCACGATGGCTTTGGTCATGAGGTCATCGGCAATGAACTCGGCGCCTTGCCGGTGCATGGCCGCGAGGCGGTCCTTGCCTGCGGCGTCGATAAATGTCACGCCGGTCAAGTCCACGCGAAGACTTGGTCTGGTCGTGCTGGACAGATTGCTTTTCCAGTACTTCTCCAGCTCCTGCACCCATGGACCTTCCAATCTTCCTTCAATCCGGAGCGTGAGGACCCGCGGATAGTCACTCGTCGTGATTCGCAACATGGGAAACTCCTCGATCAAAAACTCTCTTACTGACGTTCTGCTCCTTTAGGCGCTGACGACCTCTTTCACTTTGCTCTGGCTGTTCAACGCAATGGCCGTTCCAACACCGAGAATGCCGAATGCGAATTCGATAACCAAGGGACGCCGAAGGACTTGTGGATGAGAAATTCAGGAGGGCTTGAAAGCGTGTCCGCTTGGAGCGCGCCACCAGGAGGGCACGGATGCCACTCGGGTGGCACTAGGCGGGGCGGCAGATTCCCAGTTTCAGCATCTTCTTCTGTAGTGTGGAGCGATTCATCCCCAGGCGCGCCGCGGCGCCCTTGGGGCCGCCAACCACCCAACCGGTGGCAGCCAGTGCGCACAGAATATGCTCGCGCTCCGCCTCGATGAGCTTCACCGGCGCCGTCGTCACCGTAGCACCTGTCGCCGTCTGCGCAGGCGTGACCTGCAAGTCTGCCAAAGCGACCACCAGCGTAGAACCTTGCGACAAGATCACCGCACGCTCGATGACGTTTTGCAACTCCCGTACGTTGCCCGGCCAGGGATAGCGCACCAGTGCGTCCATCACCGCCGTCGAGATGGTCTCGATCCGCCGGTCCATGCGGCGGGCGAAGCGCTGCGTGAAATGGTGGACCAGGCGCGGGATGTCGTCCGGCCGCTCACGAAGCGGCGGCAGCAACAGCGGGAAGACGTTCAGCCGGTAGTACAGGTCACTTCGGAACCGGCTGTCGGCAGCCATCTGGGCCAGGTCCCGGTTGGTGGCCGCCACGAGGCGGACGTTCACCTTAATCGTCCGCGTACTGCCCAGCCGCTCGAACTCCTGCTCCTGGAGCACGCGGAGCAGCTTCGGCTGGAGCTCCAGCGGAATGTCGCCCACCTCGTCCAGGAAAAGCGTCCCCTGGTTCGCCAACTCGAACCGGCCAATCTTCTGGCCGATCGCCCCGGTGAATGCGCCTTTCTCGTGGCCGAATAACTCGCTTTCCAGCAACCCCGTTGGGATGGCCGCACAGTTTAGTTTGACGAACGTGCGGCCCTTGCGCGGACTCAGGTCATGCACGGCACGCGCGATGAGCTCCTTGCCCGTACCGGTTTCCCCGCAAACAAGTACGGTGGAATCAGTCGGGGCGACTGTCTCGACTTTCTTGAGGACCCCGCGCAGCGCCGCGCTCTCGCCGACGATGTCCCCGAAATTGTGCTCGGTGCGAACCTCCTCCTCCAGGTACGCCTTCTCCTCTGCGAGCTTGTCTTTCAGCGCCTCGATCTCCTGGAATGCCACGGCATTCTCGACGGCGACGGCCACCTGGTTCGCGATGAGCTGCAAGAAATGCACGTCCGATCGGTCGTACGTCGCCGGCTGCTTGGACGCGAACACCAGCGCGCCCAGCCGATTTCGGGCCGTGGTCATCGGCAGAAAGCAGAAGCTCTGGATCCCGTATGGCTGCACGACTTCCATTACGCGCGGCCATCGGCGCAGCTCCGCGATGTTCGAGGTCATGAACGGCTGCTGCGTCTCCCAAACCACCCCCGCCGGGCCGTCTTCCGGATTGACATCGATCACGAACGGCGATTTAACGGGTTCGGAGGTCTCCAGGATGTGCAGGCGCATCGTGTTGGTCGCCGCAACGTGGAGCACCACAGCGAGGGCATCAAATTGCACCACATGAGCAAGCCGCTCGGCAAGCTCGTGGAACAGTGCCGGTAAATCGTGATGCAAAGCGATCGCATCGGACACAGCGAACAATGCCCGGTACTGGTCACCAGTGGCAGTCGCCTGTTGGTCCAACTGGTCGCTTGGCATGGAGAGATCCTTTGCGCGACTAGGATCATACCAATTCTGGGGTGATTCGCATGCTTTACACGAATGATGCCAGGCCCGAAGTGGGATGGGGCTGCGCCCTCTGGCTGATGATATCAACAAGACGCCAACCTAATTTCCGGGCGACAACGCATGCCGGGGCCGCTCGTACAGGTTCTGGAAGAACTCCAGCACGTGTTCTCCGTCCTTGGAGTGTTCGCGGGAGAGCTCGAAGCCCAGGTCATGGAGAAGGGCCGTCAGCAGGCTGTCGTCGCGACATGTCGAGGTGCTTCCTGCAACCTCCAGGGACCGGGAGGGGGTGAACGGAACATGGCCCACTGGCGCGCGGTCATTAAGAGTGAGGCTCTACGCCCATAGGGCATGACCTCAGGAGGGCCCTTTCAAGAAGGGGCCTTCGGCATGACCCGTTTGACGGTTCTCGACGCTCGGTGCCGCAACGGACAGGTCATATCGCCAGTAATCTTTGTTTGCTCGCAAGTAAAATGTCGCCGATTCCTCATGCGTAAGAACGAGGCTTTGCAAAGTCGGCAGTATCCACCTGTGTCCGACACAGGTTTCGACACAGGAGTCGGCCGATGTCCGCCAGCCCATCGTCGCTGAAGACGGGCTTGAAACTGTCATCCAAGTAACAGCGTGATATCGAACTTGACCGCTTTGAGCATGCTGTAGGCCTCTATGCTCTCCTCGTTTCCGCCGTATGAGTTGCTGCGTTGGCAGTAGTTTGGATCCGCAACGTATAACGGTTCCAACCGCAACCAATCAATCGTCCCCGCGTTTTTCCCAGCGGATCAACCATAAAACCCGAGTCGCGAGAAAGGCGGCAACCAGGTAGCCCGCGGCGCCCAGAATGGATACTCCATGGATTGTGGGTGGAACCTCGTGAACCCACAGGAGGGCTGAGCCGACCAGAAGGGCACTCGTGCATAAGCCATAGACCATTCGGTTGACCGAGGCTTCCAGCGGCGGGTGTTTGACGCGAACGGCGAAATGCCCCGATTGCAGTTGTTCGAGCAGGTTGTTGAAATCGCGCGGGATGGATTCGGCCAGCATTTCCCAATCCCGGCGCATGCGCTTTACCTTACGCAGCCATGTCTCCGGGGAGAATTGCTGAAGGACGAACTGACGCCGAAACGGCTCCAACAATTCCGCCAGACTGAAATTGGCGCTGAGCCCCTTGGCGGTTCCCTCGAGGATGATCAGGCATTTGATCAGCATGGAGAGACGGCTGGGCATGAACAGGTTGTACTCGTGCATGATCCGAGTGACCGAGGTGAGCGCGCCGCCGACGTCGAATTGACCCACCGCTTGCGTGCCGTATTGACCGAACACTTCCAGCAGATCGGCGCTCAGACCGCCGCGGTCCAGGTCGGGCGGGGCTTTGGCGAGGACGGCGATGACCTCGGCGAGCCGAGGCGCGTCGCGATCGGCGGCGGCGAGCAGAATCTCCACGATTCGCTCGCGCAAGTCATCGTCGATCCGCCCGACCATCCCCCCATCCAATATTCCCACCCGCCCCTTGGCCAGCACGAGAATGTTTCCGGGGTGCGGGTCGGCATGATAGAACCCGTCGCGGAAGATCATCTGCACGAAAACCCCGGCGCCCTGGCGAGCCAGCGCTTCACAGTCGATGTGCCTGTGGTGCAGTTGCTCTATGTCCCCCACGCTTGTCCCTTTAAGCCTCTGCATGGTGAGCACGCGGCCGGTGCTCAGGTCGGGGTAGGGCTTGGGGAAGACGACCGTGTGGTCGGCCGCGAAGTTCTGGCGGAATTGCTGAAGGTTGCGCATCTCCCGGCGGAAATCCAGTTCGCGCATCAGCGTCTGGCGGAATTCCCGCACCACCTCCACCGGCTGGTAGCGCTTGAATTCCCCCTGCCGCTCGGCCAGCGCGGCGAGGCTGGCCAGGATGTTTAGATCGCGGCGTATCGTGCCCTCGATGCCTGGATGCTGCACCTTGACGACGACTGGTTTGCCGTTGAGCAGCTTGGCGCGATGGACCTGTCCAATGGACGCTGAAGCCATCGCCTCGCGATCGAATTCGAGAAAGCACTCGGCAATCGGCCGCGCCAGTTCTTTCTCGACCGTGGCGATGGCGACATCGGGCGGATCGGCAGGCGTGCCGCTCTGTAGTTGCGACAACTCGCGGGCCACTTCCGGCCCGACCAGGTCGGGACGGGTGCTGAGCACCTGGCCCAGCTTGATGAACGTTGTGCCCAGGTCGGTCAGCGCCATCCGCATGCGGACGGGGAAAGGCTGGTCGGTAAGATGCTCGCCGCCATGGCTCGTGAGCATCCGGCGGATCGGGCCCCACTCGGTGCCACTCAGCCACCCCGCAAGCCCGTACTTGATCAGCACCCGCGCCACTTCAGAAGCGCGGGCGACATCGCCTGGAATTTGGGCGGCAGATTGGAGTTGCATGGCCTGGTAAGGGAAATCCTACCGACTGCCGGCCTTACTTGCACCGCCGCGTCGCCCGCTTTTCCTGATACCCTTTCCAGCAGCCTTGGCGGCTTTCGATCGGTCGCTCACGATCGCCACGTGCAGATTCTTGAGCAGCTTGTTGACCGCCGTCTGGACCGTCTTCTCCAGGGCCTTTTGCGCCTTGGTCGACCGCCGGTGCAATTCCTTGACCAACCTTCTACCCTCTTGCTCCGAGAGATTGGATTTTTTCGCCAGGTCCTCGACCGTTTTGTGGATGGCGTCCTTTGTCAGGCTCGCCAGCCCCAGCCCGCTGAGCAGGGTCTTGCTGATTAGATCGCTCATAAAACATTCCTTTCCGATGTTAGAAGAAAATCATTTCGGTCACGCGATCTCCTCTGACGCGGTGATTCGCCGCCGGCCTTCAAAGAGACGCGCCGTGGCCACTCCATAGATTGTACCTCCGATGTGGGCCACGTAGGCGACTCCGCCCCCTTGTACATCAGCTACTACGCCGACGCTGAGGAGTTGCAAACCAAACCATACCACAATCAAAAGCGCCGCGGGAACAAGGGCGATTCTAACAAACCAGCCAAAAAAGAGAACCGTGCGAATTCGATCGCTCGGGTAGGTCACCAGGAATCCACCCATCACGGCGGCAATCGCGCCGCTGGCGCCCAGGCACGGAACCGTGGAATGGGGATCGGCCGCCAGTTGCGCGAACATGGCCACCACTCCACCGAGGAGGTAATACACCAGGTAACGCAATGGACCCATGCTGTCCTCTATCTCCGGCCCAAATGCCCAGAAGAACACCATGTTGCCAATAATGTGCGACCAACTGGCATGCATGAACATCGACGTGAGCACCGTGATCCAGCGATGACCCGCAGTGATGTCGGCCGGAACCATCGACCACTTGTTTACGAAATCATCGCCTCCGACTAGTGTACCTCGTCAGCCAGTGACAGACTTATGAAGCGATTCTCGCGCGATCTTCACTTTTTCGAGGATATCGGTCGCCTTGGCGGTCCAGACGAACGGCTTGGGCGATTCGTTGGTCACTT
>Ga0181538_10001904_pt1 | contig 22578 bp, 17 predicted proteins | sample PEATcosm2014_Bin_40_FD_119773 | JGI IMG/M metagenome (GOLD analysis project Ga0181538, IMG submission 119773) | Peatland microbial communities from MTU Mesocosm Facility, Houghton, MI, USA - PEATcosm2014_Bin23_30_metaG | ecosystem: Environmental > Terrestrial > Soil > Wetlands > Peat | place... | reverse complement strand
GTCCGGCGGGCAAAGTCCACCCATTGCGCAAGCTGAGCCTTGGACGCGGTAGCGCCGGTCGGGTTATTCGGAAAACAGAGATAGATCAGGTCGACCGGAGCGGAGGGGAGCGCCGGGACAAAACCGTTTGTTTCTGTGCCGTCGAGGTAAACCAGTCCCTCGTAACGTCCATCGACAAAATTTCCCGTGCGGCCGGCCATGACATTTGAATCGACATAGACCGGATACACCGGGTCAGGGACCGCGATCGTGATGTCGCCGGCAAAGATCTCTTGGATATTGCCAGTGTCGCACTTTGCACCATCGCTTATGAAAATCTCGTCGGGTAAGACATAAGCGCCGCGAGTCTGGAAGTCGTACTTTGCAATCGCTTCACGCAGGAAGGGATACCCCTGTTCCGGGCCATACCCGCGAAAGGTCGCATCATTTCCCATTTCGGCAACCGCCGCGTGGAACGCCTCAATGCAGGCGGGCGGCAATGGTCGTGTAACATCGCCAATGCCGAGCGGTAACACCTCGGTATTCGGAAACTTGTTCCTGAAATCGGCGACTCGTTTTGCAACTTCGGAAAAAAGATAAGACGACTTCAGCTTCAGATAATTTTCGTTGACTCTGATCATACGCATGCCTGTCTCTACATTGCTTTTCGCGTATTGCCTTTTTTTATTAATAAAGAGGGCGCCCGGAAATGTCCCTGACGCCCTTTCTTTCTATCCTGAGTTTAACGTTACTTTTCCGGTGCAATTTTCGCTTTATCCGCCGCGCTTTGCGATTTGAATGCCATGGCCAGCATGAGCACGCCGAAAATAGTTAGGCAGATGCCGGACCAGAGGTTGATGTTGATGCCAAGCGAGTGCTTGTACATGTCTGCGCCCTTGGTTGCGAAACCCCAGATGGTGATCAGCACGCCGAGGATTGAAAAAAGTAATCCAATGGGAAAACGAATGTCTGTATGCATGAATAGTTCTCCTTATTACCAGAAGATGATGTTCAGTACAACCGCCACAGCTAGAATAATGGTGCCGAGCATTGCCGGTTGGGAATACCAAGGAATATCCGTTTGTTTGATCTTGGGCGTCAGGGAGTAGACCAGACCGCGCAGGTCATCGTCGGTCTTGGTCCGCTTGGTTATCATGGAGATGATGATGGTCACCGCAAAGCAAATGGTCCACGCAATTAGTGCAGTCCAGAAATTCTGCGCCATTTCGCTTGGATAGGTATAGACGACTTTGCCAAGCCAACCGCCCTTGACAAGTGAGGCAGCACCGGCAGGCTGAGTCAGGCCGTGGTGGACGGCTGCACCGAGAGTACCGGATATAAGCCCAACAAATGCTGCATTGCCGGTTGCACGCTTCCAGAACATGCCCAGGAGGAAGGTGGCGAAGAGCGGCGCATTAACGAAGGCAAAGATGAGCTGGAGGAAATCCATGATATTATTGAAATTCCTAGCCATGTAAGCGGCTCCCATACTCACGATGATGCCGAAAATGGTCGCCATATGGCCCATTCGCAGGTAGTGCTTATCGGACTGGCCCGGTTTAATGTAGCTCTGGTAGATATCGTACGTCCAGACGGTATTGAAGGCAGTGACGTTTCCCGCCATTCCCGACATGAACGATGCCATAAGTGCGGTGAGACCGAGACCAAGCACACCCGAAGGCAGGTAGTGCAGAAGCATCGCCGGGATTGTGTTGTTATAGTCAAGGCCTCCGTGTTTCGTATCTAAGGGAATTGAGAAGCCACTGACCCCGCCATGGGCCGTTAGCGCAATGGCAATCATTCCCGGAAGAATGACGAGAATGGGAATAAACATCTTCGGGATTGCGCCAATGAGCGGGGTGTTGCGTGCCGCAGACATCGATTTTGCCGCCATGGCCCGTTGCACCACGAGGAAGTTCGTACACCAGTAACCGAACGAGAGCACAAAGCCGAGCCCGAAAATCAAACCGAACCACTCTACGCCCATAGGATTTCCCGATGGAGAACCCATGTGCGCCCAGCTTCTCGTCCATGCATCCGGGGCATAATTCTTGGCTGATCCTGCTATTATTGTTGCATTTCGTGCAACACTTTGCAAGCCAGCCTGGACGCCCGACCAGCCACCGGCATCCTTGAGCCCTAGGTAAACCAAGGGCACGAATCCTGCAACAATAAGGAAAAACTGGAGCACTTCATTATAAATTGCTGATGTCAAACCCCCGAGGAATGTATACCCGAGCACGATCAGGCCCGAAACAAGGATGCAGAAAAGGAAATACCATTCCGGCGAAAGGTGCAAAAACCGGAATAAATGGCATATTTCCATGAGCTTCGCCATAGCGAACATGGAAATTCCTGAGGCAAAGATTGTCATGATCGCAAAGGTGATCGCATTAAAACCACGGGTTTTTTCATTGAACCGGAGTTTGAGATATTCAGGCACCGAACGCGCCTTGGAGCCATAGTAAAACGGCATCATGAAAACTCCGAGAAAGACCATGGCGGGAATCGCACCGACCCAGTAGAAATGACAGGTGGTGATTCCGTACTTTGCACCCGAAGCACCCATGCCGATAACTTCGAGCGCACCGAGATTGGTAGAGATGAATGCGAGCCCAGTGATCCAGGCCGGAATGGACTTGCCCGAGGTAAGAAAATCCGAGCTTGTCTTCATGGAGCGCTTAAGAACCCATCCGATTCCAAGCACAAAAATCACATAGATCGCCATTATGGCGTAATCGATTGCACCGACCTGAATATGCATAGACCTCCCCTTTCACGGTGAAAAGAATAGAGCAGGAATCTTCTAAAATAAGCCGTGGTGCATATGAAGTCAACATTGCTCTTCCTCCTCCTTCAAAAGCTACCATTTCTTCCCCTTATTGTTGTGGATGCTTGAATTTCACCATCTTTTATATTTTCATTAATTCAAATCATAGAAATATCGCACGGTATTCAAAGATATTAAGACACTATCAATTGCTATGACCTTGCCTTATTTATATTGAACTGTCTCACACCAAAGGAGCGTACCCGTGGATCTGGATAAAGTCATCCGCAAAATCGCAGATTTCCCCAAACCCGGCATTCTTTTCTACGACGTGACAAGTATCTTCACCAGCCCGCAAGCATTCCGCTATGTTATCAGCAGGATGGAAGAGTTATATACGCTGGAAAGAATCGACGGCGTGATCGCCATCGAGGCGCGCGGATTTCTTCTGGGTTCCTGCTATGCGCTCGAACGTGAGCTCCCGCTCGTCCTTGCACGAAAGAAAGGGAAGCTGCCGGGGAGAACGGTGGCTGAAAGTTACTCGCTCGAATACGGTCAGGCGACGATTGAGATTCATATCGAGGATTTGCTGCCGCACAAGCATTGGCTCATCGTTGACGATCTCATTGCCACGGGCGGCACGCTTGAAGCGGCGGCGAAGCTCGTTGAACGGCAGGGATCGACGGTTGCCGGCATTTTTGGCATCATCGGGCTGCCGTTTCTGAACTACGCGGCGCGTATCGGCAAATACGGGCCAAAGACGTTGATCGATTATATGGGGGAGTAATTTTCTTGGACACGGCGAAGTCCAGCCTGTTGGATATTGTCTGAAATCTTTTGCTGAAAATCTACCATGAAGTCTTACACTGTTAGAGAGTTTCTTGCCTTTCCTACCGCGGGTGGCAGCGTTCGTGTAAACGGCTGGGTAAAGACCCGGCGTGATGTTAAGGGGTTTTCCTTTATTGAGATCAACGACGGGTCGTGTTTGGCCAACCTGCAGATCATCGCTCTTTCGACCCTTGCCAATTATCAGGCTGAAGTACAAAATCTGACCACGGGCAGCAGTATCATGGTAGAGGGATTGCTGAAGGATTCACCGGGCAAAGAGCAGCGTTTCGAAATAGAGGCGGAGCGGATCGTGGTGTATTCCTATGCGGCTCCCGACTACCCGCTTCAGAAAAAACGGCACAGCTTCGAGTATCTGCGCGAAATCGCTCACCTGCGTCCCCGTACGAATGCATTTGGGGCCATTGCCCGTCTCCGGAGTTCGCTCAGTTTTGCCATTCACCGGTTTTTCAACGAGCGCGGATTTTCCTGGGTCCATACGCCGATCATCACTGCGTCGGACTGCGAAGGTGCAGGTGCCATGTTTCGCGTATCAACACTCGATCCGGAAGCCCCGCCGCGCACTGGAGACGGCGGGATCGACTTTTCAAAAGATTTTTTTGGCAAGCGGGTGAGCCTCTCGGTGAGCGGCCAGCTTGAGGCTGAGATCTATGCGCTTGCTCTCGGCAAGGTGTACACCTTCGGGCCCACTTTCCGGGCCGAGAATTCCAATACGCCGCGCCACCTCGCTGAGTTCTGGATGGTAGAGCCTGAAATGGCTTTCTGCGGGCTCAAGGAAGACATGGAACTGGCCGAGGAGTTTGTCAAGTATCTCGTCCGGGATGCCCTTACGAATAGCGCGGCCGACCTCAAATTGTTTGACGATCGGATAGAGAAAGGACTTCTCAACCGCCTTGAACTGATCGTCACAAGTAGCTTCGAAAGAGTATGCTATACCGATGCCATCGCGATTCTCGAAAAAAACAACGCAGCCTTCGAATTCCCGGTCCGTTGGGGGAACGACATCCAGTCCGAGCATGAGCGCTACCTTACGGAGAAGGTTTTTGGGCGGCCGGCTATTGTTTTCGATTATCCCAAGGAGATCAAGGCTTTTTATATGCGGCAGAACGATGACGGTAGAACCGTTGCCGCCATGGATGTTCTGGTACCGTGCATAGGAGAGCTCATAGGCGGGTCTGCAAGGGAGGAGCGGCTCGAAGCACTGACCCGTCGCATAGGCGAGCTTGGCCTCGAAGGAAAAGATTACTGGTGGTACATCGATCTTAGAAAATATGGAAGCGCCCCGCACGCGGGGTTCGGCCTGGGACTCGAACGCCTCATACTTCTTATCACCGGCATGCAGAATATCCGCGATGTGATTCCCTTTCCCCGTTTTCCGGGCTATGTCGAGTTTTAGCCGCTGCTCCTCTCCTGCCATCAAATGTAAGCGCCCCAGAACCGTAATTAAAGGGGCTGATGATGATGTAAAGGGAGGAGCGAGAAGGTAGTGCTTGATGTCACAAATCCAGGTAAATAACGGACTAATTAAAGTGAGGAAAAGGCTTTTTTGAACCTCAAAGGGAGGAAGGAAGGAGAGTCTTGCTATGAATAAAGTGATGGTAATAGCGATACTTTTTTTAGCCTATGTAAGTGTGTGGGCAGGAGCCCAGGAGGACGATCTGATAAATCTTGCGCGGTCAGGGATTGAGGAGGAGGTATTAATTACCTATATAGATGCGGCCAAGGGGCCTTATCATCTTACTACCAGTCAAATTGTCGAACTGAGGGACCTGGGGGTTTCGTCGAAGGTCATTTCCGAAGCATTGAAGCATGGTTCGCCTGAAAATGAAGCCGCCGCACCGGGAAGCAACCAGGTTACCGCATCTCCCGCTGATACAATCGAATCGCCAATGGGCTCCATAGCCTCCCCACTGTCCCCAGTCGCTAAGTCATCAGAATCGACTTCCGTTACTCCGGTCACGCCTCCTCCCGAAACGGCAGTCCCGATGGCATCATCTTCGGAAGCGATTGCCCCGGCGGTACCCCCTCCTCTTAATGCGCCCGAATCGACGTCCGTTACTTCGGTCGCGCCACAACCGTCTGAAGTGGGAGCACCAACAGCTTCACCTCCGGAAGCGGTAGTCTCGGCGGTGCCTTCGGCAGAGGTGGTCGCTCCGGTTCCGGACGATCAAAATATTTCATTCTTCTACCAGGCGCTCTACCCCTATGGGACCTGGATAAGCGTTGATGGTCAATGGTGCTGGAGACCAAATGCGGCATCGCTCGATCTTAACTGGACACCTTACTGCAGCAACGGCTATTGGACCTATACCGATTGGGGCTGGTTTTGGGTTTCCAACTATACATGGGGGTGGGCGCCATTTCATTATGGTCGCTGGTTCCGCTATGCAGGGTACGGCTGGGTTTGGATGCCGGGGACCGAATGGGGGCCGGCATGGGTGAGTTTTCGTAGCGGTGACGGTTACTTCGGATGGGCGCCCCTTCCTCCAGCCGCGCACTTTGTCGATCGCCGGGGGTTCTTTTTCAATGGACGCCTGGCAGTCGGCGGCATTGGGTTCGGTTTGACGATGACGGATTATCGATTTGTTCCAGCCGGGCACTTTCTCGATCGCGATTTATGGCTGCATAGCGTATCCCCCGACCGGGTTCAGGAATTTTTCGGCAGGACAACAATCATGCGGGATAACTACCGTATTTTTAAAGGTTGGATATTTAATCGGGGACCATCCGTGGAAATGGTCTCCCGCTATACCGGCCGACCGATTACCCAGTTGACAATTGAGTCCAATCAGTTGCGTCCTGGAGAACTGATCCGGGGTATCATCAGCTCCAACCGCAGCCTTGTTGTCTATAAACCTATGATTTCACAGGAGGCACCAAGGAGTCCGCTTGACATAGAAAAAAACTATGAACAAGGGAGATCAAATGGCGGTGCCGGAGGAGAGTCAAGGATGTATGATCAGGGAGGGAGGCAGCAGGCAAGGCCGTATGGCGAAGAAAGACAGAGAGATCGACGATAAAAAGCGGACAAGGTCGTAATTCTTATGAACCGGTGGGTAAGAGACCAGGCAATCCTCTCTGGTGGTAGAGAGGTTGAAAGGGGGTATGTGGAACATCATCACGTGACATATTTGATTTACGATGCAGTTCAATGCAAAAGAACCTTGACAATATTTAAAAGATAACTATTAGTGAATAGTCATTAAGGAACGGTCGTCGATAAAAAGACGAGCGATCACAATTATCTGTTGGCGGAAGGAGCCGGTGTAGAAATTTAACGCGGCTCCTTCTTTAATCTGAAAACCGTTCAAGGTCAATCGTAGTTAATGCTTTCCTTGAACCGCTTGTGGAACCAACCGAACCAGTGGTGAGGGTATCGCATGATCCATTCCGAGAGGATTGCATTGTGCTGAATCTGGCATTCCGCAATGATCGCGTCATCGCTTCTTCCTGCCGCAGCTGGTGACGGCGCAATCGAGAGGACGATTTCGTAGGTATCATCATCAAGAAGAAGTGCATAGGTGGGGAGTACCGCGCAGCCGGTTTTACGCTCCAGACCGGCCACGGTGCGAATAGTGCTCGTCTCTCTGCCGAGAAATGGGACAAGGGTGCCCTGTGATCCCGCGTGCTGATCGATGAGAACCGCAACGATCCCGTTTTTTTTGATTGCTTCGTACATCTTCCTGAGTGCGTTGTCGATATAGATGGTGTCAACTGCCGCCGCATTCCGTTTTCTGGCGAGCCATTGATTCACATAGGGATTTCGCATTGGCTTGGCGACCACGCTCAGCGAGGAGACCTTGGAACCGAAGATATCGGCAAGGAGTTCCCAGTTGCCGAAATGGCCGAGCAGAATGATGACTCCTTCCCCCTGAGCAAGCGCATCATGAAGAATTTCTTCATGCACCACGGAGTACGGCGGTAGAGGGGGAAACCCGCGCAGGAAATCGACCGCATAGCGGCCCATCGTACGGTACAGATTCCGGGTGATTCGCTTTTGTTCGCGAATGGACCAGAGGTTCAAGGTTTCCATGTTTTTTCCAACGACGTCCCGATAGATGCCGGCTAAATAGAGACCGGATCCAAGAAGAGCCCCGCTTTTCAGAGCGAGGGAGCGAGGAATTACCGACAGCAAAAGCTGCATCGCTCTCAGGGCGCAATACTCGGCGAAATGCGAAAAACGTTTGAAAGTAAAGTAGCTCATAGGGAAGGAAATATTGAAAACAGCGGTGACCCTCTCGAAATTCATGCACTTGCCATTTCCATCCGCATACAATGCGGTTTCTGACGTCCCCTTGACTTGACTGTGATTCTCACCCGCGGACTAAAATACTTCGCCGCAATAAGCATGCCGTATCAGTTAACGACGGATAGCGGCCCGCGCCGCCGCGCAGGGGCGTTAATCCTGGTTTCGCTGTTCCCACTTAAGTTCGGGAATTTTCTTGACATTAATAATAAAGTAAAAGCCCGGATTGAGCTTCTCAGGTCGCCACTGGAAGTGCATTTCCCAGCATTCCAGGTCGCAGGAGAGATTGATGCTGTTCTGCACCATTTGGTTCGTATTGAAATTGTAATTGCCGCTCCAGGAGATTTTCCAGTTGCGCGTGAAACCGAGGTCGGCGGAAGCGCTCAGGTTGTAGTTCTTGTCCGGGATGAAAACGTCGTCAGGCGTGGTGCGGCTTGCCGAATAGGAGTATGCGGGCGTCAGGCTGAAATGCCAGGTTTGCGGTCCTGCGCCATGATCCATAAGAGGGTCCGGCGTGCGCAGCGAATCAAACAGCAATTTATCGCCGTCCCACAGGTTTCCATGCAATGCAAAACTGCCGGTGGAAAGATTGTAGCTATAGTTTCTCAGGATAGGCACCGTTATATTGGAGGAGTCATTATTTTTATAGAGCCAGAAATCCGAATTGTAAGTCAAGCCGAGGAAGTGGTAGCCGGTCGAAGCGCTGACTCCCAGGTCGCTGAACTTTCGTCCCTGCGCTTCGAAGTTATACGACCCGCTCAGATTCGCGGTCAGAATCGGGAACTTGATCTCTTCCGGCTTATCGGGGCCATTCTGGGATGCTTTGAGAATTTTGCCGTCGAACTGATTGCCGATGCTGTAGGAAAGCAACTGCTCCTCGTTATGCGCGCCTTCGTACGAGAGCCCGATGGGGTAGAACGATTGGCTTAGGTTATGGAGGGGAAGGTAGGTATAGGAGAGACTTGGTGAGATGGTGTGCCGCAGCCCGTCAAAATTAAGGATATGAATCGGCAGGATGCCATAGAGGTTGGTCGACATGGTGGCCCCGGCCTGCCAGCCGAAGTCATTGGCAACCTCTTTCTTGAGGGTATCGTGCTGGGCGATGATACCGGGGGTGATGCTGACCTCCCGGATTCCGTAAACCGTATCAATGAGCCCGTTGGTGTCGGTAAAAGAGATATTGAAACGTTGCGTGCTGCCGTTACTGTAGGGAATGGTCTGATATCCGCTATGCAGCATGGTATCGGAAATATGTGCGGTGGTATAAGTTATGGTATCGTAAAGCGTATCGAGTTTTTTAACCGCAGTGTCAATGGCGCCGCGGAAAGTGGACATGTTTGCCGAAGCATTGGGAGAAATGGTAATGTATTTAAAAATCTTCTGCGGCGCCGAGACATGAATTTGATTGGACATTCCCGGTGCGATGAAACTGCTGTTCTGGTTATTGAACCATTGCTCGCTATGCGACACCGCCGTGCCGGTGTATCCCCAGTAGATATTGTTGTACCATTTCGATGCGGCGGTATCCGGAGTGCCGGAGGCTGGAGCCGCTCCCTCGGTTGACAACGGTGCAATGAGCGGCCGGTCGAAAAGGGTGAAATTGACCGAAGGTAGATCCTGCGAAATGTGACCGCTTTGAAGATCCTGCGTCCGGTTCCAGACTACGCTTCCGCTCCCCTTGATGTCCTGGAACTCATGCGTGAGCGAGAGGTTCGAGGTGATCAGCTGCTGCTGGAGTTCGCTTGAATCCTGAGAGTATTGCGAATAAAAATTCGTGCTCGATACGAGGCTGCCGTGTCCGGACAACTGGGTAAGCCCGTCCGGGGTGATGTTCTGGTTGTGGGTGAAATCGATCGACCACTCCCGCTGGCCTTGCTGAAATTCGTTGTTGAAGGTATATTGCGTGGTGATTGATCCATTCAAAAAATACCGGACATTGTATCGGCTCGAAGCCTCGGCGACAAATTGCGAAAAATCCTGGATCCTCGTTTTGGCCAGGAGATCGATATAGTCATTCGGGGTATAGTAATAACCAATATTATCGACATACCCCCCGCTGGAGGGATTGCCGCCCCAGATTGGAGTGAGGATTCCGCTCTTGCGATCCCGTTCAGCCGGGAAAATGAAAAAGGGGAGCGCGGCGACCGGAGCATCGCCGATGTTCAGAATCGCCGGTTCGCTGATGATCTTATCGTTCGGCATGACCCGGATGTGTTCGCCGTAAAAATAGTAGTGGGGGGAATCGATGAGACCGCACGTCGTGTACGTTCCCTCGTCAACATAGAGCTCATTTTTCTGTGACTTGATGATTCTCTGTCCAGTGAAATAGCCTTCATCGACATGGGTGGTGGCATAGTGCACCCTGCCCCGCTTTGTTTTTATATTGTACGCCATGAAATCACCGACGGTGGTGTCCTTGTCTTCGATGAGTTCGGGTTTGCCGCTTGCCGTAAACAGGTTGTCGCCGGTGGAATAAATGATCGTATCGGCGATCAACTGCACATTCTGATACCTTATTTTCGAATGGCCGCACAGCCGGAGAATTTTTTTCTCTGCGTCGTAGTCGATCTTATCGGCATTATAACGAACCGTATCGGTAAGATCCTGATGTCTTTTCGCCTTGATGGTGTCCCGTGTTTTCGATGTAACAGAGCCGGAATCCGTCCGCCGGTAAGGCGGGAGAGAATGATTGTTTAAAGCGGAGTCGGTTTTCAAAGATTCCGCTATCACCGGCGTGGAGAGGTTTGTCGAATCCTTTACGGTTATCGGCACCGAAGGCATTGGATCGGAGCCATGCGAGGCAACTATTAATACGGAGACAACCGTTATTGCGAGACGCAATCGTTTAAAAGGCGAGGTCATAAATTCATACGATGTTATCTGACGGCGACCGACGATTGCATTGTCGGTTTCGCCTCGGTGTAAGCGATCGAGAGACGCGGCGCAGGTGTCGTACATCTGTGCCTGAATTCCGGGAAGAATCGTATCCGATTGTTGTATATTCTTTTGTACTCGTAAACTTTAAAATATACTTTACCGCCTTTTTACGCCGGAAAATCCATAAAAATGTTGTTTAAACGTAATGTTTATTTCAAGCCGTTTCCCGTTTCGGCGGGCGCGGCAAGGTTCGGGTATCCGGATCAACATCTGGAATGAGTGCTCACGAGAGGGGAGTTGGCAGCGCAGCGGCATGAATGCGACAACAACGACAACAACGCATGCAGTTCGCTCTTTGATTATCGTTTTATGGATATGGGCAATTGCGATGGCCGATGGCGGAGCGGGAGAGACCCGATTTTTTGATCTCTCTGTCGGCAGCGAACCGGACAGCGCCCTGGTAGTGCTCGACGATTCGGTTCGGGGAATGACTCCCTGCACATTGAGCGACATATCGGCCGGCAATCATACGCTCATTTTGCGAAAGAAGGGATTTTATATTAAAAAGGTTGAGGTAATCGTTGACTCCTTGTCGTCGAAGAAGCTCTTCTTCACCCTCCTTAAACCCGCCTCTCTTTGGATTTTCAGCGAACCTTCCCGCGCGATTCTCACAATCGATGGAAAGAATGAGGGGATGACGCCCTATGCAGACGATAAGGTGAAGCCTGGCGATCATGTAATTTCGGCAAAGCTCAAAGGGTATATGCCGATTGAACGGACCGTGTCGCTCCAAAGTAGCGGACGCGATACGGTGAACCTGATTTTCGAACGCTCAAAGGCCTACCAGGATTCCGTTGCCGCCGTTGCAAAGGCTACGGCGAAGGCTGAAAAGGAACATCACGCTATTGTCTTGGCTTCCGCCGTATTCTGCCTTGCCGCCATTATCCTCATATTGATAGAAAGTGGCGGGGGACAGTAAGGGGCGCCCCTGCCTGGTCGCTCTTACGGTCGTGAAAAATAACGGACGCATGAAACAATCCCGCTTCATGTCATTAATCATGCTTAGCCTGATGGGGCTCGGCTGCAGTGGAATGACCTCAGGGAATGCCCAGGCTGAGAGCATCCGGTCCGGCCGCAGCATCCAGCTTGACGGGTTCCTCATTGATTGGCAGGAGAAAACGAGGCATCAATGGGCCGGCTCCGCTACCTGGTTCTGGGATGCCGCAGCGACGCCGGAAGGGGTGGCCGGCTATTTCACAAACCAGTGGGCATCCTGTTCCTCCTGGACAATGTATGTTGTTGTCCGAGGGCTATCACGGCCTTCATGGGAGATGAAGGCCTCGAAGGGGAACGCGCATAGCGACTGGTATCGAACGAGATTTATTTATCACGACGGAGTAAACGCCATCACTCTTGAGTGGCTGATTCCATGGGATTCCCTTGCGGTAGATTCCTGCGGAGCCTATGCGATTCATATCGCAGGGTACAGCGATTGCGGCGACAGCCTTGCGTCGCTCCATCTCACCGGAAATATTCATGCCTTAACCCGAAAAATCTCCTTGCTACGGATGTTCGCGGTGCGGCTCATCGTCATTGCAATTTTACTCGGTTTTTTTATCGGGCTCCAGTTTGTGGACAGGCAAAAGACTCGTCGTAGGGGATCGCTTCGTCGATCAGCATGATCGGGATATCCTCGCGAATCGGGTAGAGAAACTTCCGATCGGTCCGGAGAAGTCCGGCATCGATCGGCTCCCTGATCACCTCACCGGCCCTGTTCTTCAGTTTTCCCTCCGTGATTCGTTGATTGATTGTTACTATCGCACTCTCTTTGACCAGCGTAAGATCCTGTTTTGTCTCTGGACAACAAAGAATGTCAAGCAGTTCCTTATCCACCATTCCATCGCTCCTTTTAATGCATTGACGCCTCGACGAAGACGACACAGAACATACTTTTTTCCGGTTGAAGAACGCAACCTATACAGAATAAGGTGCGGTTGATTACTCTGTCTGCACCGTTGTCGCGACATGTATTTTGAATGCGTCCAATTATATGACGATAGCGGTTCGCCGGTGCCGATTCTTTCACCGCATCAGCCAAGTGTTTATTTCATGACCATCCATGACGCCGGAATGACGCCTTTTTCCCTGAGCTTTGATGAATATATCAGGATGTTTCCCTCCGCCTGGCTTTTCGAGCATTTTCTGAAGAATAAAAGCGGCTCCCGCAAAATCCTTTCCTCCAATGCCCTTGCGGACCAGGTAGCCCGTTTTTCAGAGCCATCCTCTCTTCAGATTAAATTCAAGGAACTCGGCGAGGCAGAGAAGCGGTTATGCAGTCTCGTCTATCTGTGCGGCGACAGCGGCCTCCCGGTGCTGGAAAAGAGCGACTACCTCAACGATCCCGCTATACTCTCCTTTATCATCTATGCCGGACGCGATGATGCTGGCGCGGTTCGCTATTTCGGTTTTTCCGGGTTCGAGCCCTCCCTCCGGCTGCTCATGGCGGAAACGCTTCTCCATGCCGGACCGGTTGTGAAAAGGGCTGCTTCAACGATGTCGCCGCACGGGCGGGAGTATTGCCTGAGCGACATTGCCGTCGTCATGGCGCTTGCTATACAGGAGGGGCTGCTCGAAAAGAAAAAGCAGGGTGGTCTGACGAAAAACTCACTGCTAAAAATCGGAAAACTTATCCATGAATCATTCCCCGGTTTCACCGTTCAGGACCGCGCCAATTGTATCATCAGGTATGCCGAATCCCTCGGAATGATCGTTGAAAACGATACTGGTTTCGCATGTCGGGGAACCGTAGCGGAAGAGTGGCTCAACTGGTCGTCCGAGAGCCAATGCCGGGATCTGGCTATCTACGTCGCCAAGTATGCGGGGGCTTGGTGCAGGGAGCTGCTCTCTGAACTGCTCCGCCGGGCCGGAGAGCGATGGCTTTCCATTACGCTTTTTCCAGAAAAAGCCCGGCAAGAGGCGCTCAAAGCGTTATTTATCCTTCACTGGGCTGGAATCATCGATCTTGCAGGAGCGGGGGACGAAATCGTTTTCGGCGCCCCGGTTACCAGACCTTCTCCGATTCTGCCCCTCGATACCGTCGATGACAAACGCCGGACGGTGATCCGGACCATCGTCGTATTGCCCGATTTTACCGCCATGCTCCCCCAGGAGATTTCCCCCGAACAACTTTTTTGGTTCAGTCATGTCGGTATTCTCCATTCTCTCGATAAGGTATACAAAGGGGCAATCGATCGCGCTACCCTGAACAATAGTCTTGCCCGGGGTCTCGATTCCGCAACGGTCCTTCGCCGGCTTGCCGAATGGAATGCTCCTGCGAATGTCGTGGAAACGTTGCGGGAATGGATCCGGGAATACTACCGTCTGTATATATCCGATGCCCCGGTGCTTATTACCTGCGATAAGAAGGCGACTTACGAAATCGCTTCATATGAGCCTTTGGCAGGGTTCATCGAACGGATGCCAGCCTTCGCAGTATTCCGGATACGGCAGGGTGTCGAAGAGTCGGTCAAGCGGGTGCTGTCGGACATGGGTTACGATTACCGCATGCCGCTGCGGGAATCGCCAGCCGCGCTGACCGGGGCGGGGAATCCGACGCGGTGTCCGGTACCGGTCAGTGCCTTTAGACCCATTATATCCGGAAACGGACGGGTTACGGAAAACCTACTATTACTGAGAGGGAAAAAGTACGGCAGCGGACTCAAGTCGCTCGACTTTACTGAAACCATGCATATCATCGATTATGCGATCCTGACTGCGCAGGAATTGACGATTGAGTATGGGGGAAGCCCCCTCATTAAAAAAGGATTGTATACTATTCTCCCCACCGCGGTTTCCGATGAAGCCGAACCGATGCTCGATGGAAGCGATCAGATCGGCAAAAAACGGCAGTTCACTATTAGAAAAATTGTTCGCATCGGGGTGGGCAGGTCATGAAAAAAGAACCGGCATTCGTTCATCTTCACAATCACACCGAGTACAGTTTTCTGGATGGAGCCATACGGATTGCCGATCTGGTCGGCCGTGCGAAAGAGTTTTGCATGCCTGCACTTGCCATTACCGACCATGGGGGGCTTTTCGGGGCGGTTGAATTTTATGAAACGTGCATAGCTGCGGGCATAAAGCCTATTCTCGGCTTCGAAGCATACGTGGCGCCCGGATCCCGCTTCGACAAGCAGTCGAGCAGGGATGAACGCTCCTACCACCATCTCATCCTGCTTGCCCGAGATAACACCGGCTGGAAAAATCTCATGCGCCTCAGCACAATCGGTTACTCCGAGGGGTTTTACTACAAGCCGCGGATCGACATGGAGGTATTGCGGAGGTATTCCGGCGGGATCATCGCCACGACCTCTTGCCTGGCGGGAAACATTCCCCAGCTCTTGTTGAGCGGTGATCGCGAAGGAGCAAAAAAACGCGCGATCGAGTACCTCTCGATTTTCGGCGAGAGGAATTTTTATTTCGAGATCCAGAATCACGGCATCAGCGAGGAAATCGCGGTCCTTCCCGAAATGCTGAGTCTCGGCCGCGAGCTCGGCATTCCTTTCATCATTGCCAATGATGCCCACTACCTCAACCGTGAGGACGCTCAGTCCCACGAGGTGCTCCTTTGCATCCAGACTCAGACCACGATGAGCGATCCGAAACGCTACCGGTTCTCCTCCGACCAGATCTATTTCAAATCGCCCTCGGAGATGGCGGCGCTCTTTCCCGACCTTTCCGAGGCTTTTGCCAACACCGTGGATATCGCCGAGCGATGCAACGTCTCCATCAAGATCACCCCCCAGCTGCCGACACCGCCGCTCCCGGAAGGCTATGCCGCCGTCGATGATTACCTTCGAGCGATTGCGCGCAAGGGGCTTTCGGAAAAGTATGCGCACTTGACGCCGGGTCTGGAGGAACGGCTCGAATACGAGCTGAAAGTCATCTGTTCCATGGGATTCACCGGTTACTTTCTCATCGTCCGCGATTTCGTTGCGCAGGCGGAGAAAATGGGCATCATGGTGGGCGCACGCGGATCGGTGGCGGGCAGTCTCGTCGCGCATGTCATAGGCATTACGGCGGTCGATCCGATCAAATTTGATCTCATTTTCGAGCGGTTTCTCAACCCCGAGCGTATTTCAATGCCCGACGCCGATATCGACTTCGCGGACAGGGATCGTCACCGGGTGATCGATTACGTTATAAGCCGGTACGGTCGCGATGCAGTGAGCCAGATTATCAATTTCATCCGCATGAAGGCAAAGATGGTGGTGAAGGATGTCGCCCGAGCCATGGATATCCCATTGTCAGAAGCGAACCGCCTCTCCGCAATGGTCAGTGAAAAAAGCCTCAAGGAGTCCATCGCTGCATCGGGTGAACTCAGCCGCGCAATCAAGGGAAACGAACAATACCGGCAGCTTTTCCGGCACGCAGGCGTGCTCGAAGGACTTGCACGACAGGCGGGGATGCATGCGGGCGGCGTCATCATCGCGCCCGGCGAGGTAGTAAACTGGTCGCCGCTCTTCAGACAGCCCGGCACCGACATCGTGATGACGCAATTTGATATGAACTACGTGGAGAAAGTCGGTCTCATCAAAATGGACTTTCTGGGGCTCCGCACGCTCACCGTACTCCAGGAAACGCTACGGCTCATTGCCCGCTGCCATGGAACAATCATTGACCTCTGGCATATTCCCTACGACGATGGACAGGCCTATGCGCTCTTCGGCAAGGGTGAAACAATCGGCGTGTTCCAATTCGACTCGCAGGGGATGCAGGATTATCTTCGGAAGCTCAAGCCGACGAATATCGAGGATATTATCGCCATGAATGCCCTGTACCGTCCCGGTCCCATGGATAACATTGATACCTTTATACGCCGCAAGCACGGGAAGGAGAAGGTGCACTATCTCCATCCGGAACTTGGCGAAATACTCGATGTCACCTATGGCGTCATCGTCTACCAGGAACAAGTGATGCGCATCGCCCAGCGCATGGCCGGATTTTCCCTGGGTGAAGCTGACATTCTGCGCAAGGCCATGAGCAAGAAACAACCTGAAACCATGGAGGAGATGGGAAAGAAGTTCGTAGACGGAGCGGTGTCGCGGGGGATCGATAAGAAGGTCGCTGTGGAAATCTTCGATCTCATGGCAAAGTTTGCGGCCTACGGCTTCAACAAGGCTCATGCGACCATGTACGGCCACGTCGCATATCAGAGCGCCTGGCTCAAGGCGCACTATCCGCTCGAATACCTCACCGCAAATCTGACGTCGTATATCGGGAACCAGGATGAATTTCTCAAAGTCAAAATTGAAACCGAACGCATGGGCATCCCCATTCTGCCGCCTGATGTCAACGCTTCGGACGATTGTTGCAGCATCGAAAACAACGCACTGCGGCTCGGACTCTCGGTGATCAAGAATGTCGGTCAGGCTGGCGAAGCGATTCTCGAAGAGCGGTCGCGGGGCGGCCCGTTTACGTCGATCTTCGATCTCTGCAAGCGAGTCGATAGCAGTCGGATCAACAAAAAGTGTCTCGAATCGCTCATCTGCGCGGGCGCGCTCGACTGCCTCAAAGGTACGCGCGCCCAGCTTTTCGAGGCTATCGACAAGGCTATGGATTATGCCGGCGGTTTTCAGAAAGATCGCGCCGCCGGTCAGGTCAACCTTTTTGAAGATATGTTCGCGGCCGCATCCGGAAGCGACGGCGCGCTCCCGGTTCCGCCGCTTCCGGCGGTACCGCCCTGGCCGTACATTGCGACTCTTCAGAAGGAGAAGGAGTTTCTGAATTTCTATGTGAGCGGCCACCCGCTTGATCGTTTTCAGGATGAGATCCGCGGGTTCGCCACCATGTCGCTCGCGCCGGAGTCGCTTTCGAAGGTCGGCGATGGGGCGGTCGTTACCGTCGGAGGACTCGTGACCTCGGTAAAGCAACATGTTCAGCGCAATGGCAAGCCAATGGTATTCATGTCGATGGAGGATTTCGACGGAAGTATCGAGTTCCTTGTATTCGGCGACGCCTATGAGAAGTATCGCGATCTGCTCGTGGAGGATGCCATGGTCCTGGCGCATGGAACAATTACCAAACGTGAAGGCGAGGAGAGCCCGAAAATCCGTCTCGATAACTGCATTCCTCTCTCCTCGGCGCGGGAACGGCTTGCACGCAGCGTGCACGTGCGGCTCAATACTGCAGGTCTCGAAAGGGAATTCCTCGGAACCATTCGCGGCCGGTGCGAAAAGAATGCGGGCTCCTGCGTCGTCATACTTCACATGGTAACCGCGGAAGGCAACGAGTACCGGATGCGCTCACGTGCGGTCAGGATTTCTCCGGCACCGGAAGCTCTGAAGGAACTTCGTGAACAGGTGGGAAGGGAAAACGTATGGATCGGCAAATCAACTACTTAGGTCCGTACCTGAAATTGCCGTTTCAGATGATCTCCTTCGCGACCATCACGACCCTCTTTGCCTGCGGCTGCATCGTTACCGGCATTGTTTCAAAACATGCCGCCCAGGTTGTCTGCAGGACGTGGGCGCGCTTGGTACTCTCCTTTTTCGGGATTCGCTTGCATGTGACCGGCAGGGAGAAACTTTCACCGGGAAAACGCTACGTTTTTTTCTCCAACCACCAGAGTCATCTTGACATACCGGTGCTCTTTGCCGGGATTGGATATCCGATCTGTTTCATCGCGAAAAAAGAACTTTTCCAGATACCGATCTTTGGATGGGGCATGGCGGCCATGGGACATGTCAGGATCGACCGTGCGAATGCGCGAAAGGCCCGGCAGTCGCTCACGCGGGGGGTGCGTCTCCTCAAGCAGCATCGACTCTCGCTTGTTTTATTCCCGGAAGGAACGAGAAGTGCCACCGGAATGCTCGGTGAATTCAAGCAGGGAAGTTTCGCTCTTGCCCAGGAAGCCGGCGTCGCGGTGGTGCCCGTGGTCATCAGGAAGGCCAACGAAAGACTGCCGAAAAAAAACCTTGTCGTGAAGCCCGGGGAGGTTTATCTCGACATTTGCGACCCTGTCGATATCACGGGCATTGGAAAAAACGGACTCGCGGCACAAGTGCGGAAAGAAATCGAAAAGGTGCTGGAACGGGTGTAAAGGCAGAGAGAATTTTTGCGCACATCATCCACTTCAGCCATGAGTATGGCTTCTGCGTTTTAACGTATAGAATAAGCGGGCTGCGTGTACTCGAAACGATCCATTTGCTTATATGAAAGAATCCTCTGATATCCGCATTCCTTGGACACTGAGTTGGGAAACGTAACGATACAAGAATATATCGCATCTATCAGTCGTTGTTACCGATAGGCGAATTCTCTGTCGTAACAATATATGAAGGGCGGAGAAGTTAAATCCTGCCTCATAAAAAGACACTAAAAAAAGGCATCGACTTATTACAATAGCAATAGCAATGCATTTTTCTCAAGCACTTCTGGGAGGCCGCGAAGCGGCGCCGTCTCACGGCTGTGGCTCGATCAGTAATCTCTGCGTTGCGAACGGTTGTATCCGCCGCTTTCACCGTGCGGGGAGCGGGGCTCGCGTTCGCGCGCTTCGTTTATCATGAGTTTACGTCCGTCGTACTCTTTGCCGTTAAGCTCATTCATCGCCGCATCGGCGTTTTCCATTTCGACAAAGCAGAAACCGCGCGAACGACCGGTTGCACGGTCGGTGATGATTTTGACAGAAATGACTTCACCGAACTGGCCGAAATGTTCCTTCAGCTGATCCTCGGTTGCCGAAAAAGAAAGATTGCCCACATACAGCTTTTTAGACACTCGTACCTCCGCGAAAAGGGTGGACGCTTCATGATCGCCGGATCAGAGTAGGTAATCGGCACCGGCAGTATCATGAAAACGTTTAAACTACTTTATTAATATAATATCCTTGCACAATAGAAGCAAGCGGACTGCGGTGATTTGCCGATTGCGGCGGCCAGCCATGACGTCTCTCCCGTTACAGTCGGTTCCTGATCCTTTGCCATCCTTCTTCGGGGATAGAGGCGCCGATTCCTTTGCATACTTCATAGCCGCATAGGGAGCCAATCTCGCCGCATTTTTCAAGAGGGTAGCCGTTGAGAAGTCCATAAAGAAACCCGGACGCCCACAGGTCGCCCGCACCCGTGGTATCCACCGCCGCATCGCCCGTGATCGCATCAATGTGGAAACGATCCCCGTTGGAGGCAATCAGGCTGCCTCTACTCCCCAATTTAATTACTGCGATGGCGGCATGTTTCGCGAGAACATCGATCGCCTTCACCTCATCCGCATACCCGGTATAAGCGCGCGCCTCATCCTCGTTGGCCATGACGATATCCACGTACTCATCGATCATTCGAGGAAGGAAGGAGAGCGAGGCTTCGATGACCGTATAGCTGGCAAGATCGAGCGATACTTTTGCCCCGGCGGAAGTGGCCGCAATCAGGGCGGCCATCATGAGATCACGATTAAAAAGCAGGTACCCTTCGAGGTGGACGAGCGCCATATCGCGGAAAAGATCGGGCGTAATTTCGGATGGTTCAGTTTCGGCCGAAGCGCCGAGATAGGTGAGCATCGATCGCTGCGCATCAGGCGTAATGATGGAGAGAACATGACCGGTCGGCATTGAAGAGGTAAAAAGAAGCGGCTCAACCTGATGATCACGAACGCCCGCTTCAAAAAGCGCTCCCCAGGCATCTTTCCCCCGCTTGCCGATGAACCGCGCGGTTGCGCCCAGTTTCCCGAGACCGAGCATCGTGTTGCACGCTGATCCGCCAGGCACGATGGACGGCTTCGCCGGGGTCGCTTCGAGCACCGTGGCAATGCGGGCGCTTTCGACGAGTGTCATGCCCCCTTTTCGGGCGCCGGCCCCCTCAATGAATGATTCGGACTCCTGCACACAGATGTCAACTAATGCCGACCCGACGCCGGCTACTGCACGGGAGCGACCATTTCCATTAAAAAAATTATTACTCATGGGATCTTTCGCGAAGAAACATTATTTTCTTAAAATACAACAACGGATCGATAGGGGAGCGCGATCCCTGGAAAAAATCTGGAAAAAATATTGATCATCTGAACGCCCGGATAAATATTTTATGGTCACTATTCTACGGAAGGGATAATGAAAAAACTCTATAGGCTGAAACAAAACGGAAAAATCGCCGGCATCTGCGCCGGAGTCGCGGATCTCTTCGAAATCGACGTTACCATCGTACGCCTGCTGTTTATCCTTTTCGCCATCCTGATACCGGTGTTGCCGGCAATGGTAATGTATCTTGCGGCGTGGTGGTTAGTACCGGAAAAAGAGCTTGAAAAAGAAACGAAGATATAATTCGGTCGTTCCGGCTTCATTGGGTCTAAAAATGTTCCGCGAGGCGCCCTCTTATTTCCCCTTCCGGCTCGGATAACGCACTTCTCACACTATGCGGTAATAAAAAAGAGAATATAAACGTAGTTTTCGCGTTACGTTTTTAGGCATGGGCGCTCAAATGGTTTGATTTTCCGTCTCGATCCGAAACGAGGAGGAAGCTTCCCCCCTTTAAAAAATTTCCTTATTTTTGAAAGAAAGTGAATTTTTCTCTTGCGCCTGATGCGAAAATAGCCTATTTTAATTAAAGACATATCTTTTCGCCGTCTTCTGAATCAGATCCAACGACTATGGACGCGCGAAGTTTTGCTGAATTTTTTCAGTACCTACGGTATCGTTCGTTGTATTATTGGTTTATGATAGCATCGTTGCAAAGGCTTAACAACTCATTCTTCAGGGGGCAGTTGTCCGGAATACAATGAAACTTGCCAAATATCATTTAATTCTGGTTAATTCCCGATCGATTTCCCGCACGCGGAAGGTAACGGTAAATATTCTTCTCTCCGGTGCGCTCGTCGTTGCCGTTGCAGCGGTTTTCGCAGGGTTGGCCCGGCTCTCGTGGTTTGCTTCCACCTACGCCTGGGCAAAGGTGGCATTCTGCAATGAGCGGCGGGACCATGCCCGACTCGTCGGCAAACTGAAAGATCTGGAAACGAGTCTTACGAACGGAAACCTTGATCTGAAAAAGCTGAGCGATTTTGAAGACGGTCGACGTCTCGCCTATGGCATGAATCCCATCAGCGCCGACATCCGCAGGGCCGGAACGGGCGGTATGCCGTCCCCCGCTGAACGCGCCGACCTGACCCAGCAGGATCCGCTGTTATTCCGGGCGGGAGCAATTCAGGAGAGTCTGAGCATTCTTTTGCACCGCGCCGACTTGCAGAACGCCACCTTCGACCAGTTGAGCGGCTTTGCGGAGCAGAAGCAGGAGTATCTTGACGAACACCCGACGGTGGCGCCCGCCTGTGGCACTATTACCTCGGAGTTCGGGTACCGATCCGATCCGGTGAGCGGGGAGCGCTCCCTGCACCAGGGTCTCGACATCGCCAGTGAAATGGGTTCACCGATCTTTGCCCCTGCCGACGGCATTGTGAAAGAGGTCGGGATTCTTCAGAATTATGGCATGACCGTCGTGCTCGGGCATGTTGAATGCGGCATGGAGACGGTATATGCCCACCTGAGCGCATATGCCGTGCATGTCGGGCAGCATGTCAAGAGAGGCGACATCATCGCCTACATGGGCAACAGCGGCAAAAGTACCGGACCGCACCTGCACTATGAGGTGCATCAGCAGGGACAGCCCGTTAACCCCCGCCCGTTTATCCTTCCCGAAGATCAAATCGTCGATTGACGAGGGACGCACTGCGTAACGCGGCCGCTCCCGCGTTGACCTGCCGGCGATCCATGAAGTATTATTTAATGCCGTTCAACATATGGGGCTGTAGCTCAGTTGGGAGAGCATCAGGCTGGCAGTCTGAGGGTCGTCGGTTCAAACCCGTCCAGCTCCACCAT
>Ga0181538_10001903_pt1 | contig 22583 bp, 18 predicted proteins | sample PEATcosm2014_Bin_40_FD_119773 | JGI IMG/M metagenome (GOLD analysis project Ga0181538, IMG submission 119773) | Peatland microbial communities from MTU Mesocosm Facility, Houghton, MI, USA - PEATcosm2014_Bin23_30_metaG | ecosystem: Environmental > Terrestrial > Soil > Wetlands > Peat | place... | reverse complement strand
CGACGATCTTCTCCACAATCAAATCGCCTTCCTCCTGAATCGCATAGGCGCCCGCTTTATCCAATGGATTCACGCGGTTGAGGTAGCGCCGGATTTTCACCGCGTCCAGGGGTTGAAATGTGACCGCGGTGCTCTCGACGAAGACCGCCTGGCGATGCTTGCGCAGGTGCAGCAGGCAGATACCAGTGACCACCTGGTGCGTGCGGCCTTGCAGCCTCTCCAGCATCTGATGGGCCTCCTCGAGCGTGGCGGGTTTGCCGAACAGCATCGTATCGAGATGTACCAACGTGTCGGCGCCCAGCACCAGCGCGTCGGGGAATCTCTTTGCGGCGAAGCGCGCTTTGCGATAGGCGTTGACCTGAGATAGCTCTTGCGCCGTCAACTGGTCGTGATGAATCTCCGGCACATTGCCCGGTACGACCTTGAAATCAAGGCTCAACTGGCGCAACAGCTCCGATCGCCGCGGCGAAGCCGAGGCGAGGATCAGCGGCGGCAAATCCCTAAATGCGGCTCGCATGGGATGAACATATACAGTCGCGGGAACAATCCAACAGCTCACCCTATTTCTTGACGGGTTCAACCACAACCTCTGCAGGTTGCTTGCCAAACACGATAAACACGAAAACCCAGAAGAGAGCGAACACGGCCGCAGGAATAAAGAAACCCTTCCAGTTATGGCGCTGGGCTTTCAAATAGTCCTCACGGGTAACCGTACTGCCTATCTTATCGAAGGTGGCCTTCAACTCGGATTTGGTGTAAGAAACTCCTCCAGACTCCCACACCTCGGGAAGTTTATCGATATCGATCGAGCCGTTGCCCCGGGTGTACTTGCCGAGGTGTTCCCCAAAGCTGAAGACGCTTTTATCTCCTTTGAGGTACTTAACTGACTTTGCCAGATCGAGATACCGCCAAGCCGAGGTTTCCATCTCAGGAACATTCCAGGCCGGAAGGCTCTTCGCCGCTTTGCCTTCCTGGACAACGACGGTCTTCGTGAGTGCAGGGGCATTTCGGTCGATTTGGTAGCCGAACAGATAACCGCTGAGCACCTGGCCAATTCCCAGAAGCAGGAAAGCCAAAAGACTCTGAACGCTCGCTTTGAGATGGGCGGGAGCAACACGGTCGCCGAACATGTATGCCGCGACGTAGAGGAACGCATAGGCCATTCCATGAAAGAGAAGCCCAATCAGGGCGAACTGGAATCCCGCCAGGGTGAAGATGAAATAACGAAGCGCCCAGGCCCCCATCCCGATAACCAATACCCATTTAAGGCCAATTCTGGCGACGAGAAAAGGAAGGAGCGCCATGAAGACGAGTTCCGAAAACTGGTTGAGTGTCTGCAGGGCAACCGGTGCCGGATAGCCGAACTCGCTCAGGTAGGCGACCACAGACGGGAAGAAGTAATTGCTCCCGAAAATGCTGACCATAAACGCGCAGAGCACGAAAATAGTAAAGGTGGGGGACTTGAACATTGCCAAAGCCCCAAGGCCAAAGACGTCCTTCTTGGCTCCTTCGGCGGGAGCGCCCTTGGGCGGGGTGTCCGGGAGGGTGAAGGAGTAGAGCCCGAGGAAAAGGCCGCAACCGCCGCCAATAAAGAAGAAATTCGGAGTGGCGGCACCACCCGCGAGAATCTCCACGACCAGATTGACCAGGATCCAGCCAGCCGTTCCAAAAATAAAGACTTTAGGCGCCGAAGCCGAATCCGGAATATGCTTGAAAACGACGGTGTTGATTAACGGGATCGACGGCATAAAGCAGAGGCCGGAGATGAGCATCAAGACCATCAGCAACGCAAATGGAACCACGACCGCCCCCCCAGCCGCCTGGGATTCCGCGTGGACGCAGACTAGACCACAGGCCACCAGAGCCGCCCCACTGATCAGATGCAGGAGGCCAAGCACCTTTTGCGCAGCGAAATAGCGATCCGCAATCGGGCCAATGAACATCGGGGCAATAATTGCTCCCAAGGGAATCGCCATATAGAGGTAGCCGACGTGAGGGCCGCTCATCTTCCCAATGAGGTAACCCCCGAGGGCTACGCACCAACTCCCCCAAATCGCAAATTGCAGCAGATACGCCAACTGCAGTCTGGGGTAAACAAAACTTACTTTGCTTTCTGTCATGCTAAACTCCTCGTGGTTTGGGGTTGAGTCGATTCAATCGTCGTTAGGAAAGGCGGCACTGCACAACGCGTGTCTTATGGCAGCTACACCGAGCGGATTCAAGAGCAAATTCACACCGACACCAACTGGCCGGTGCGGATCGACTTCTCTTCCGCCTCGCAAATCTCGAGGGCGCTGACACCGTCCAGGGCGGTGACCGTGGAAGGTCGCTTGCCGAAGCGAGCGCAATCGACGACGTAGCGGATCTCGCCGACATAGCCGTCGGGTGCGTCCTGTCTGACCACTTGCGGTGCCTGACCCATGGGAATGACGTGCATGGCTTCGGCTCCGCGCGCCAGGTCGAAATCGAGTGTGGCGCGTTCGCAGTGGAGCGTATAGGCCATATTGAAGCCTTTGGCCAGAAGCCAGCCGCCCTTCGCATTCACCTGCGGACCGCCGGGATAGAGGTACTGCGTGACCACGTGATCGATGCCTCCCCCCGCGTTGACAACGCCGGTGGAGAAAACTCCCTTGGGCCGGCCGAACAGGAACTGCACAAAATCAGTGTCGTGAATATGCAGATCGAAGAGCGCGCCGCCAAGATCGGCCCCGGCTGCGTTGTACGTTCCCTGCTTGCTCCAGGTGGGCATTTCGGAGAGCCGGCTGAACTCCGCGGCATAGACCCGACCATAGGTCTGTTTTTCAACGGCTTCTTTGAGCCAGCTCCAACCCGGCCAGAACCGCATGCACATGGCCGGCATCAAGAACCCCCGCGCGGTTTCCAGAGCACGCAGAATGTCGTGTCCCCTGGCCGAAGTCCGCGCCAGCGGCTTTTCGCAAAGAACATTCTTGCCCGCGCCCAGCGCCGCAATCGCCTGCTCCGGATGCAAAGGTGTGGGCGTGCAGATGTCCACCAGTTCCACGTCCGGGTCCGCCAGCACTTCCTCCAGCTTCCTATAAACCTTCACGTTGGGTCCAAGGTTGATATCGTCGGATTTCTTGATATTGCCGGCCACGCCCTGGAGCACACCATCTACGGGCAGGCGGACGGCGTCGCAGACGGCGACGATGCGCGCGCCTTGCGCTTCGAGGTAAGCGCGCAGGTGAGTGACACCCATGAACCCAAGGCCGACGACAGCAACATTCACGGTTCCGGAATTCTGTGGTTTGGTGGTTTGCATAAGGAGTCCTCAGGCGGCGAGGCGTTCCAGCGTTTGCCTGGCAAATCGGATATCGGCGACGCGTTGTTGGCCAGCCTCGCGCTCGATGACAAGGTCGCACGTAGAATTGTGTGTGTTGAGAGTGGCGATAAAAGCGCGCCAATCCACTTGCCCGGTCCCGACCGGGACTTCCTCGCCCCAGGTGCCGGGCACCTTGGTGCGGACGGCGTCCTTGATGTGCACCTGGCGGACCCAGCCGCCCAGTACCCGCAACGCTTCGATCGGATTGCCTTTATCGTAGAGGATCATATTGGCCGGATCGAAGTTGACACCCACGTTCTTCTTATTCAGTTTCTGCAGCACCTCGAGCAGCACCGGCGCGGTCTCCTGCCCGGTCTCGAATCCTAAATTCATGCCGGCATCGGCAAAGACATCAGCTACCTCAGACAGCCGAGCCAGCATCTTGCCGAAGTTCGGGTCTGATTCGTCATGCGGGAGGAACCCGGCGTGGAAGGCGAGCAGCTTGAGTCCGAGCCGTCGGGCGATGGGCACGGTAGCCCGGAGGTTCCTCCGGTTCTGTTCCCAGGTGGAGTCAGGGGCTAGCCCGCCCGTGTCACGGATGCTCTGCAGCGTTGAGTAGTCCTCCCCTACGCAGCCAAACATGCCTGAGACGACCGAGATGCCCTTCTCTCGAAAGCACGCCTCGGTGGCATCCCAAACCTTGGGATTCTCCCGAAGCGGATCGAGAGCGAGTTGAACCCGATGGATGCCGATGTCCTCGAGCTTGGCGGCCAGTTCCTGGGGGCTCGACGGCTGAACTGACCAACTGCAGACGGCCAAACGGTCCACTAGTTTACTCATAAAGCTCTTGAATTTGAACGAATACGCCGACGACGCGATTTACTCTATCGCCCCAAGAAGCTTTGGAAAGCAAAGATTTCATCTTGTTCTCGCAGGCTGCCTCGTTGGAACATGATTTGGACATTCCCTGCAGATGGCGCAATGGTCATCCTGGCGCTTTTCGCGAGGCTCTTCCGCTAACGGGAGGCATCGTCGAAGGCCGGGGCCGTGCAGAGAAAAGAGACCGGTGTGGTCCGAAGGAGCTGCAAGCCACGCGCTCAGCCGCTCAGTTTCTCCACGCTTTCGCCTACTGGCAGCATTTCCAGCAACTCGGCGGCTGTTTTCCTTTGCCCGGGGAGAGTGAGGTCCGGCCAAATCTCCGTGAGCGGCTGGAGCACAAATCGGCGTTCGTGAGCTCGGGGGTGGGGAAGAACGAGAAAATCGCCGTGTCGCACCTCGCCCGCGAAAGCAATCAGGTCGAGATCCAGCGGGCGGGCTTCGTTCAATACCTTCTTTGGCCGACGGCCAAATTCTTTTTCCAGGGCCTGCAGTTTGGTCAGCAACGACTCCGGCGTCTCGCCCGCTCGTGGGGTCAAGCCCACCACCGCATTCGCGAACACCGGCGAGCCGGGCGGGCAATCCAGCGGCGCGGTTTGCCACAGCGAGGACCTGAGCAAGGGACGCTCAGAAAGCTCCTGCAGTCGCTCCATCGCCCGAAGCACATTCCGGCGCGGGTCGCCCAAGTTGGAACCCAGCGCGATAATTGCCAAAGGAGCGGGATTCATTTGTGCAGGCCAAGCGGCTTACCGATCTCCTGATTGCGAAGGGTTGAAACGATCGTACATACGGTGAAGCGCCAGAGGGGACAGGCGGGACGCCTGTCCTACTTTAATCCCAGCACGTCCTGCATGTCGTAGAGCCCGGGCTTTTGCTTCACCACCCACTGTGCGGCGCGCAAGGCGCCGTTGGCGAAAGTCTCGCGACTGGAGGCCTTATGCGTTAGTTCGACCCGTTCGCCAATCCCCGCGAATATCACCGTGTGGTCGCCCACCACATCACCCCCGCGCACTGAATGCATACCGATCTCTTCGGCTGTGCGCTCGCCTACGATACCAGCGCGGCCATGGCGCGCAACCTTGGCAAACTGCTGCTGCCGGACCGCCGCCAGAATCTCCGCCAAGGTCTTGGCCGTGCCGCTCGGGGCATCGCGCTTCAGGCGATGGTGCATCTCCACGATCTCAACGTCAAAGCCAGGCCCGAGAATCTCCGCCGCCTTGCGCGTCAGCCAGAACAGCGTGTTGACGCCCGTGGAGAAGTTCGAGGCCAACACAATGGGTATCTGGGATTGGCAATTGGCGATTTGAGCCTTCCCCTCATCCGAATGCCCTGTCGTGCCGATTACCATCGCTTTCTTATGCGCCGCACAGAGCTGCGCGATGGCTGGCGTCGCGTTGTGGGAGCTGAAATCAATGATCACATCCCCCTGCCCTATCGCCGACCGCAGGTCGTCGCCCTGGTCAATCTGGCCGACGATCTGTAGCTCGGAGTGATTGGCGGCGCAGGCGACCAGCGCCCGCCCCATACGGCCTTTGGAGCCGGTAATGATGATCTTGGTCATACGTGTTGCGTGAAACGTGAAACATGAAACGTGATGCGTGATACGTAATACGTGAGTTCACGTCTCACGCATCACGTTTCACGTCTTCATCTCAATACGCCTACCGCCTTCATCGTCGCCCGCAGCGTCTCACGGTTCTTCGCGCTCATCGGCACCAGCGGCAGGCGGTATTCCTCTTCGATCTGGCCGAGCATCGCCAGCGCCGCTTTCACTGGCACCGGGTTGGTCTCAATGAACAGGTCCTTGAATAGCGGGTAATACTTCTGGTGCAGCCTCAATGCGGCGCCGGGTTTGCCCGCAGCATAGGCCTTGACCATCTGCGCGACCTGGCGCGGGATCACGTTCGAGGCGACGCTGATGACGCCTTGCGCGCCAACCGCCATGAACGGCAGGGTCAAGGCGTCATCGCCACTCATGATCTCCAGGCGTGCCCCCAGTGCCCCGCGCAATTGGCTCACACGGTCGGGATTGCCGCCTGCTTCCTTGATGCCGATGATGTTCTTGCACTCCTGCGCCAGGCGTTTGACGGTGTCTACGCCGATCTCGATGCCGCAACGGCCAGGGATGCTGTAGAGCACAATCGGAAGCCTGGTGGAGCGCGCCACCGCGCGGAAATGTTGGAATAGGCCCTCCTGCGTCGGTTTATTGTAGTAGGGCGCGACCTGGAGCGAGCCGTCGGCCCCGACCTTCGCGGCGTGTTGGGTGAGATAGATCGCCTCGCTCGTGGAATTGCCTCCGGTGCCGGCCAACACCTTGATCTTGCCGCCGGCAAACTTCACTGACCGCTCGATGATGCGCACGTGCTCATCGTAATCGACGGTGGGCGACTCACCCGTGGTGCCCACCGGCACGATCCCATCGACACCCGCCCTGACCTGGCCCCGGATCAGGCGTTCGAGCGCAGCTTCGTCAATCTTGCCCTTGCTGAAGGGCGTAACAATGGCTGTGTAAGTTCCAGTAAACATATTAAAGTTCAATCCTTCCTTCGAAAACAGACTCTGCGGGGCCGGTCAGCCGCACATCCACAAACTCGCCGTGGTCCTCACGGAAGCTGACTTCAAGCTGCCCACCGCCCTGGACCCGCACCTTGACGGGCGACGCAAAAGCCAGCAGGCGCGCCGCCACCAGCGCCGAGGCCGTTACCCCGGTGCCGCAGGCCAGCGTTTCGCCTTCCACCCCGCGCTCAAAGGTCCGCACCCGTATGTGATTCGGCCCCAGCCGCTGCACGAAATTGACGTTGGTGCCCTTTGGGGCGAAGTGCGCATGGCGACGGATCTCGGGGCCGAGCTGCTGCACCATCGCCTGGTCCGCATCCGGAACGAACAGCACCGCATGGGGCACACCCGTGTTTAGCGAATGAATTGTCAGGGCGCCGGTGGAGAGAAGCACCTTCTCATTAAGCTGCAAGTCCTTCGGCCGGGTCAAGCTGACGGTGACACGGTCGCGCTGGAAGTTGGCGGTAATCACCCCAGCCACCGTCTCAAACGAGAAACCGCGCCTCAGTCCGGTTAGCTTCTGCACAAAGCGCGAGAAACAGCGCGCGCCGTTACCGCACATCTCGCCCACACTGCCGTCGCTGTTATAGAATTCCCAAGCCCAATCCGCCTTGCCCGAAACCGACGGCACCAGAAGAATGACCCCATCCGCCCCCACCCCGCGGTGCCGGTCGCAAAGCCGCACGACCTGGCCGCGGGAAAGCTTGACCTTTCGTGCCCGGTTGTCGATGAGCACAAAGTCATTCCCCGCGCCATTCATCTTGGTGAACTCCAAAACCATGCCTGCAAGTTTATCCATCACAGCCCAGATTTCAAAGCCCAAACTGGTGCCTGGGCCAGCCGGGTCTATTTCTTCGCCAAAAGGGCCCGCTTGGCATTTTGGGTAACCCGGCGACGCAGCGTCCTATATTTGGACAGGTCATTTGATTTTCCATCGCATCCCCGTTACCTCCTCGTTACCTCGCCGTCACCTCCCCGTAGCACCTCTGATCGGCGATCAGAGGTGCTACGGGGAGGTAACGGCGAGGCGACGGTGGGGCCTGCAGAACGGTCGGGTGCAGGGTTGAAGGAACTCTTGATCGGATCGGCGACTTTCCGGCTTGGCAATGCGCGTAAGGCCTGTTAGCAGAGTCGGCTAATGAAGATCGGCACGCCTATCTAGCATTGAAGGAGTCAAACCATGCGCAAATGCAATTGTTCGGGAAACTGTGGAGGAAGCGACCTTAACCGGCGGCAGTTCCTTGGCATTGTAGGCGCTGGGGCAGCGGCAACGCTGCTGGGTGGGTCAGCCTGGGGGGCGTTCGAGCTGCCGGCGGACGAATTGCAACGCTGGCGGCGCGAGCTGTTCACGCCAGCCAAACCGCGGCTCTACCTGTCCGGCAAACATACCGACGCGAGGATGCACCTGGGCGGCATTGGCACGGGCAACGTTGAGATCGGCGTGGACGGCCAATTCACTACCTGGCAGCTCTTCAATACTCTGCGGGATGGCCAAGTGCCTTTGCATTTCCTGATCCGGGCGGGCGGCGCGACGAGGCTGCTCCAGACTGCCGGCGGCCCGGACTGGCCGCGCGTCCAGCAAATCGAGATGACGGGCGAATACCCGGTGGCGACCTTGCGGTTCCAGGACACGGGCCTGCCGATCCAGGCCAAGCTAACAGCGTTTAGCCCATTTGCGCCGCTCGACGCGCGCTTTTCGGCCATGCCGCTCGCGGCGTTTGTGTTCAGGATTAAGAACCCCACCAAGCAGAAGCAAATGGTGTCTTTGGCGGCTCTAATGCAGAATCCAGTAGGCTACGAAGCGGCTGGGCCAAACAATACGGCCAGCAACCCGTGCTTTGTCGGCAACGTCAACGAGGTGCTGCGCGAAGGCGGGGCCGGCGGGTTGTTCATGCGAGCCGAGGCGGGCGGCGAGCCGGCGCTGGATAAGCCGGTGACCCTCTACGCGGGCGCCAATCTGAAAGCTCTGCACGAGCCGCCGCCCGACCGGCCCAAGAACCTCACTGTCACGGTGCTGGACGCTCAGTCACCAAGCGCAGACAAACTGAGCAATCCGGCGGATACGGTCATCTGGCTGGAGGAGGCGGGCGCGGATACCCCGGAGGCGCTTCTGCGTGGAGCGCAGGAAGCCGTGCAGTCGGGCGCGACGTTGCTCTTTTCCGGCAAGTCCCTGCCGCTGCTCCAGGCGTATGCATCGTGGACTGGCGGCAAACCAATCGCCGAGGCCAGCCAAAGGCCGGACATCCTGTTCGAGGACTTCGAAAAGGGTTACGACAAGTGGAAGGTCGAAGGAGATGCCTTCGGCAAAGAGCCCTCCCACGGCACATTGGCTAACCAGAACCCCGTGTCCGGCTTTCTCGGCAAGGGATTGGTCAACAGCTACTTGAACGGGGATGACACCACGGGGCGGCTCACCAGTCAGCCGTTTACCATCGAGCGCCGGTTCATCCGCTTCCTTGTGGGCGGCGGCCATTTCGCCAACACCCAGATCCGGCTGCTGGTGGACGGGAAGGTGGTCTGCGCCACCTCGGGCAAGGATACCGAGCAGCTTGAGCCCGCCACGTGGGATGTGGGGCCCTTCCAGGGCCAGACGGCGCACATCGAGATTGTAGATGAGCAGCAGGGCGGCTGGGGGCATATCAATGTGGATCATATCGAGTTCACCGACATGGTGGGGAACCGGGCGGTGATGCAGTTGCTCGAGGAGTTGCTGCCGGCGCGGTTTGGCGGGGTCCGTCCGGCGGACGGCGCCACCGGCGACGGCAAGGCGGTCGAGTTTCAGAACATCGCGCTGCTGCCGGGGGCGGCCCAGTCCAAGGCTTCCGATAATACGACTTTGCTGACGCGGACTCTGGGCAAGGGCAAGGTGGTGCTCGCGGCGAGAGCAGTGCTGGACCCAGCACAAGCGGGGATCAGCCACCAGCGGCAGCTTGCCTACGCGTTCATCTGCGAGCTGGTGGGCGCGAGTTACACTGGGCCGGGCGGGCACCAGCATCCCAAGGCACCCGGGTTCGGCACGCTGGCATTGGCGGCGCTCAAAGGTGAGATGACCGTGCTGCCTGCGTTTACCAACTGGAGCGAGGCGTGGAAAGCATTTGCCGCGGAAGGCCGCTTCACTCCGCTGGCGGACGCTAGCACCCCACCGCCGTCGCAGCATGGCCAAACCGTCAACGGTGCAGTGGCGGCCACGATTTCTATTCCGGCAGGCAAGAGCATCGATGTCCCCTTCCTGCTCGCCTGGCATTATCCGAACAAATACAGCGCCGGCCACCAATGGATGGGTTGCCATTACGCGAACCAATGGGCCGACGCTCGGGCCGTCCTGCTTGAGGCCGTGACAGGCTTCGGCAGACTGCAACGGCGGACGGAGGTGTTCCGCCAGACCTTCTACGACAGCACGCTGCCATACTGGCTGCTGGACTGCGTTACGGCGAATGCGGCCATCCTGCGCCATATCGGAGTGGTATTTCGCATCGCGAACGGCGACGTCCACGGCTGGGAAGGCTCGAATGGCTGTTGCGATCCGACCTGCACGCATGTCTGGGGTTATGAGCAGAGCCTATCGCGCCTGTTTCCGACGCTGGAGCAAGACATGCGCCGGATTGACTTCATGCATCAACAGCGCGCCGACGGCGGCGTCAACAACCGGACCGAGGTGCCCTCGCCGCCGCGGCCGACGGGTGAGCAGCCCTTTGCCGACGGCCACGCGAGCTGCGTCCTCAAGGCTTACCGCGAGGCGCTCAACCAGCCGGATGACAAGTTCCTGCGCGAATACTGGCCGCACATCAAGCGCGCGGTCGAATACCTGATCGGCCGCGATGCCAAGGCGGCGGGTGGGCAGCCCGGGGGCATCTTGCAGGATGATCAGTGGAATACCTACGACGAGGCGCTGCACGGCGTCACCACGTTTATCAGCGGCTACTACCTTGCGGCGCTGCGTGCCGGCGAGGAATGGGCTCGCCGGGCGGGCGACCAAGCCGCGGTGGAACGGTTCCACGGCGTCTTTGAGCAGGGCCAGAAGAAGCTCGTTGAGCTGTGCTGGAATGGCGAGTATTTCCAACAACACCTGCCCGATTACATGAATCGGCAGGGGGAAGTCGGGCCCGGCTGCATGGCCGATCAGCTCATTGGCCAGTGGTGGGCGCACCAGCTTGGCCTCGGCTACATCCTGCCGAAGGAGAAGGTGGTGGCGGCGCTCCGCGCGGTATTCAAATACAACTTCAAGACCGACCTGACTGGCTGGCGACACACGCCGCGCGCGTTCGCGGGCGCGAAGGACAAGGGCCTGATCATCGTTACCTGGCCCAAAGGCGGCCGGCCCGGCAACGTGATGCTTTACTCGGATGAGGTCTGGACCGGCATTGAATACCAGGTGGCGGCGCACCTGATCTATGAGGGGCTAATCGAGGAGGGGTTCGCCATCGTGAAGGGGGCGCGCGATCGCTACGACGGCATCCCGCGCGCGCCAATCCAACGTAACCCGTGGAACGAGATCGAGTGCGGCGGCCATTATGCGCGGGCGATGTCTTCCTGGTCGCTGCTGTTGGCGCTCTCAGGCTGGGAATATGACGGGCCGCGCCAGGCGCTGCGCCTGACGCCCCGCCACACGCCGGAGAACTTCAAAGGTTTCTTTGCCGGTCCGGACGGCTGGGGTAATCTGCGCCAAACGCGGGAAGGAACGGCCCAGCGGAATGAGCTGAGCGTCCGCGAAGGACGGCTGGCCGTGGCGGAGATCACGCTGGCCCCGATGGCGGCGCCCAGGCGGGTGAAGGTGGAGAGCGGCGGCAAGACCATCCCCAGCACCTTCAGCTTCAACGCCGGCGCCGTGGTGGTTGCGTTGCAACCACCGGCAGTGGTCCAAACGGGCCAGACGCTGGTCGTCCGGCTCGGCTGAGCGCCCGGAAGAAGGCAGGGTCAATAATCACGAGTCATGGTGCGAACTCCGGTTCCAGCCGGATGAAGAGTTGCTGCCACGCGAGGTAAATCGACTGCGGGATGCTGAGCTTCCCGGCCTTCTGCAGGGCCTCCAATTCGGCCATCGGCTGGCCGTCATAATGGCCGAGCCAACCGCGGGCGAACGGCCGGGACGCCCGCAGGAAGCTTTCAAGCTCCGCGGCGCTGCAACTTAACGGGAACGTCTCCTCGATGACCACCGGCTTGCCGACGGCGAAGTAGCGCAGGCACTCCATTTCCTCGCCTAGCTTCTTCGGGTCGGGATAAATGTGGACGCTCAGGAAATCGAGTTTGGGGCCGATGGTTTTGGGCAGGAAGCCGGAGAGATGCTTCCATTGGCGGGACCAAGGCAGCAGGCCAACCGTGATGAGGGCGGCCTGGTCGTGTTTGCGGATGGCCCCTGTCATCCGTTCAATCCAAGCCAGGGCAATGGCCTCCCGCGTCCGGCGCGCTGGTTCTAGTGCGATGTATTGGAGAAAGTCGTATTCACCAAACAAGCTGCCGGAACGCCATTGGCCGGCTGCGCGCTTGCCAACGGGCGAGATGGGCTCGTTAATGAGGTCATAGCAAAAGACGGCTGGGCTATCCTTGCAGCTCTCCGCCACCGCCGACCAGAAATTGGCCTGCGCCGTCCAGCGGGCCTTTTCCTCGAGAGCGTCGTACCATGCGGGGGTGTCGGCTGGCCGGTAACAGCCCAGCCCCGTGATGTCCAGGTAGAGGCCGGTCTCCTCCGCCAGTTGGAGCAAACGCCGGAGCTGCTTCAGGGCGGCAGGGTTGGCTTGATCGGGCGCGTCCATGAATTTGCCGAATTGCAGGTGGACCCGAACCACATTCGCGCCCAGTTCCTTCATCTCGCGGAAGTCGCCGGCCAGAGTCGGCCACTCCTTGTCCCAGAAGTCCTCCATCAACCGCCCGGCGTTGCCGTAGTTCATGCCCCAGGGAACGAAGCGGTGCCGGGATTGGGCTGTGATAAACCCCTTGCCGTCCGGGGAGATCACGATTCGCTCCATGGCTGCCTGCGACGTCCCTGCCGCTGCTGCCGTCAACACGAGAGCAACCGTCATCCACGCGAAGGGGTTAGCCTTGGAAACACGACGCGGAGCGTTCTTCATGATCATTTCGACAACGCCGCCGCTTGCTTCGCACAATCCAGCAGTCGTTCGGCGGCGGCGGAGAGGCCGCCCTTGAGCCACGCAGCGCCAATGACCAACGGCTCCGGCGCGGGCGAGAACGGGATGAGCTTCAAGCGCGGCCCGAAGGAGCAGGCGAGGGTTTGAGGTACCATCGCCAGGCCGCAGCCAGCTTCGATAGCAGAGACTAAGCTGGCGGCGCTTTCGTGCTCCTCTACGATGCGCGGTTTGATCTTAGTCCTGGAAAAGAGCGCGGACAGGAACTCGTGATACTCGGGATAGCCCTCGCGACTCAGGGCCACCCACGGTTCGGAGGCCGCGCGGGCGAGCGGGATCGAACGGAGCCGGGCAAAGGGATGGCCGGGCGGGACGGCCAGTCGCACCGGATCGCGGACGAGTTCCTCGAAGCGGAAGCCGCGCAGCATCGCGGGCGTGGGGCGGACGAGAAAGGCGAGCTGCAATCTTCCTTCTCGCAGGCCGGCGAGCATTTCCTCGGTGGACATGTCGTGCAGCTTCACCCGCACGTTGGGCAGCGCGCCCTGAAACGCCCGCAGCGTGGGCGGGAGAATCCGAGCGGTGGGCGTTGGCGCGTAGCCGAGGTGGAGTTCGGCGCGGCTACCAGTGGCGATGGCCCGCGCGGTTTCCACCGCGTCGTCCGCGCGCTGAAGCACTGCGCGCGATTCGGCGAGAAACGCGCGGCCGGCTTCGGTCAGGCGCACGGACTTGGCGGTGCGCTCGAGGAGCAGGAAGCCGAGCTCGTCCTCAAGGTCGTGGATTTGCCGGCTAAGCGCCGGTTGCGAGACATGCAGCTTCAACGCGGCGCGCGAGACGTTTTCGGCTTCAGCCACGGCCACAAAGTAACGGAGATGCCGGAGTTCCATGCGCCTGCGAGCATGCGCTGTGGGTATGCTGAGGCAAGAAAAATGGTCTTTCTCAGTCGGGCGGGAGGCGTGGCACGTTTACGCCATGATGAATATACGAAGGGCCAATGAACGGGGCCACGCCGAACATGGGTGGCTGGACACGTATCACACTTTCAGCTTCGCGGATTATTACGACCCGCAATGGATGGGCTTCCGCAGCCTGCGCGTGATAAACGACGATCTCGTCATGCCGGGCCAGGGCTTCGGCCAACATCCGCACCGGGACATGGAGATCCTCACTTACATCCTGAGCGGCGCGCTGGAGCACAAGGATTCCATGGGCAATGGCCGTGTCATCAAGACCGGCGACATGCAATACATGGCCGCCGGCACTGGCGTGCTGCACAGCGAATTCAATCCGTCGCGTGACGAGGCGGTGCGACTGCTGCAAATCTGGATTGAGCCCGACCGCAAGGGCGTGACCCCGCGTTACGCGGAGAAGTCCTTGGCCAAGGCGCCCACCGGTACGTTCCACCTAGTGACGAGCAAAACGGGGCGAGCGGGTTCCATCGCGATTCACCAGGATGCGGATCTCTGGCTGGCGAAGCTCGGCGTCGGCGACCGCGTCGCGCACAAACTCGCGTCCGGCCGCAATGCGTGGGTCCATGTGGCCACCGGTGAAGTGACGTTGAATGGCAAAGCGCTCAGCAGCGGTGATGCCGCAGCAGTGAGCGAGGAAACCAACCTGGAACTCAGCGCGACCAAGCCAGCGCAGGTTCTATTATTTGATCTCAACTAAACATGATGCCAAACACTTACACACGCCCGGTGGATACAAGGGTCAGGATTGGGCACGTCCATTTGAAGGTGGCTGACCTGGAACGGTCGCTGGCCTTTTATCGCGACGTGCTCGGCTTTGAACTGACGCAACGCTTCAGCGCGCAAGCGGCATTCCTGTCCACCGGCGGCTACCATCATCACCTGGACCTGAACACCTGGGAAAGCGCGGGCGGCCAGCCGTCGCCGCCCGGCACGATGGGCCTGTATCATGTCGCCATCCTCTATCCAACTCGCGTGGAACTAGCCGACGCCGTGCGTCGCGTCCTGCAGGCCGGCATCCCGCTCGAGGGCGCGTCAGACCACGGCGTTAGCGAAGCCATCTATCTCCGTGACCCCGACCAGAACGGCGTGGAGCTTTACTGGGACCGGCCGAAGGAGCAATGGCCGCTCGCGGCTGACGGCAGCCTCGCGATGTTCACGCGTCATTTGGATTTGGACGGTTTGCTTGCGCAGTCGCCGTCTTTGTAAGAACCGTTGAAGATGCCCGCGCCGCTGCTCAAGACGCATCAGCAACCGGACCGCGCGATGGACCGCTGTTGCCGGCCCGAGCCGTTACCCAGCGACCGGCACTGCGCCGAATATCTCTTCGCCCTCTACTAGCAGCTCACCGCCCCGCTGGTCGCCGCGGCCAAGCCAGCCCAGAAGAGGCGGAGAGTTCAAACGGCGTCGTAAGGCCCTTCGGCCCGGTTAAGAGGTGATTGCGACGGAATAGCCACTCCAAAGCGACGCTCGAACTTGGGGATTTGTTGAAATCATGGCGACTTTCTGGAGTAAACCTGAAGGTTGTGAATTGTCTGCTTCCCTTATTCAGGCCGGGGAATTATAAGAGTCCCGATGGCATTCACAGACTTTCCAGCCCAGAAGCAGGGAGTGGAGTTCCTGCAGCGCTCGCTAGAGCGCGGGCGGCTGGCGCACGGCTACCTGTTTACCGGCCACCAACTCGATCAACTGGAGGGGCTGGCCCGTACGCTGGCCAAGACCCTCAACTGCCTGCACCCGGTCAAGCGGGGCGGCGTGGTGGTTGACTGCTGCGACCAGTGCTTGAGTTGCCAGAAGGTCGAGCACGGCAATCACGCGGATGTGTTCTGGGTGCGGCCGGAATCGAAGTTGCGCCAGATCAGAATCCGCCAGATCAGCCGGCGGAAAGACAGTCCACCGCGGGTGCTGCTGGACGCCGTCAATCTCAAACCCACAGAGAGCCAATACAAGGTCGCCATTATCGTCGCCGCCGACCGGATGAATGAGGAGGCGGCCAATGCCTTTCTGAAGACATTGGAGGAGCCGCCGCCGCAGTCCGTCCTGATCCTCTTGACGACCGAGCCGGAGCGGCTGCTGGAGACGATTCTCTCGCGCTGTCTGCGGCTGAATTTCGCCGGTGAAGGGCCGCAGCAGTTGGCGCCGGCACAGTTGGAGTGGCTGGCGACGTTCAGCGAGATGGCGGCAGTGGGTCAGAAGAGTCTGCTGGGGCGCTATCGCCTTATGGACGTGCTGCTGAAGAAGCTGAATGCGGTCAAGGAGAGCATCGACGAGACCCTCACGGCGCGCTCGCCGTTGGAGAAATACGAAGACGCGGAAGAGCAACTGCGCGACAAGTGGGAACAGGAGTTGAAGGCGTCCATCGAAGCGGATTATCGCCGGCAACGGGCGGATTTCCTGCTGGCGCTGCAATGGTGGCTGCGGGATGTGTGGGTTCTGACGCAGTCTGGAGTCCAAAGTCTAAAGTCCAACGTCCAAAGTCCGGGGGGCGAAGACCAGAGCCAAAAGACCAAGGCGGGAGCAGACGAGGCGGGGCTGGAGACTATGAACCATCGACCAACCACAATCGACTCGCCAGAGGGCCTATTGGTTTTTCCTCAGATGGCTGGGACGAAGCGTGTGGCGCAGAGGATTTCGCCAAAGGAGGCCGTTGAGAATCTGCGTATCCTAGAACAACTCCAGCGCTGGCTGAGCACGAACGTCCAGGAAGCACTGGCCCTGGAAGTCGGGCTGCTTAAGCTGCATCTATAGCGCGCGCCTGCCTGGGGAAAAGCCGGCTCAGCCCATGAAATCCCGACCGCAACCAGAAGAAGCAACAGACCATGAGTTGCTGCCCTCAGTCTTTGCTGGTTTGTTTGGCGCGATGCTGGGGTTGACGCTGCTGAAGTTCGGCAATCCGCCTATCACCGAGAAATGGGTCACCGCCCCCGCGAACGGCTGGGAGTTCCTGCTCGGCTATCCCTGGCCGATTGCGTGGGCGTATTGGCTGCTGGTTTCGGTCGGAGCACTCGGAATTGCTGTGGCGCGGTGGAAGCCGGTTGTACCCGTGTGGTTGGTTGGGGCGCCCCTGCCTTGGCTGGTTTGGCAGTTCATTGCCGGCGCTCGGTCGGTCGGTCCCGACCTCACCGCACTCACCTTGAAGCATTTCACCGCGTGCGTAGTGTGTTTTTATCTAGGCTATTTTTCGTTGAGCCGGGTGCGCCGGGTCTGGCTGTTCTGGCTGGGACTGCTGTGCGGCTTCGTGCTGGTTCTGGTCGTCGGCTGGGAGCAGCAGTTCGGCGGCTTGAAGGAGTCGCGCTATTACTTCTTTACGTACGTATATCCATACATGAAGGACGTGGCGCCTGAGTATCTAAAGAAGATCTCCAGCAACCGCATCTTCGCGACGCTCTTTTACCCCAACGCCCTGGCCGGTGCGCTGCTGCTACTGCTGCCAGTCACCCTTGCGGCATTGTGGCAACTGCGAACACTACTCACACCAGCCGCCCGCGGTTTTCTGATGGCTATGGCAGGGGCAGCGGGACTGGGCTGCCTCTATTGGTCGGGGTCGAAGGGCGGGTGGCTGTTGATGCTGCTGATCGGCCTGGTTGCGCTGTCCCAAGTGCCGTTCAGCTTACGGCTCAAAGTTACCTTGGTGGCCGGGGTCTTGCTGGTCGGACTGGCTGGGTTCTTTTGGAGGCATGCGGCATTCTTCCAAAAGGGGGCGACCAGCGTCAGCGCGCGGTTCGATTATTGGCGGGCGGCAGCCCAGACGGCCAAAGACAACCCGGTCTTCGGCACGGGGCCGGGGACGTTCGCCCTCGCCTATCAGAAGATTAAACGGCCTGAGTCCGAGATGTCACGGCTGGTGCACAACGATTACCTGGAACAGGCTTCCGACTCAGGAATGCCAGGGTTGCTGGCCTATGCCCTGTTCATTGTGACCGCGGTGGTATGGAGCTTCCCGAAGGCGGGAACGACCACGGCGGCTAAGTCAGAGGGTTTGCTGGTCTTCGCGGTCTGGCTTGGGGTATTGGGATTGTGTTTGCAGAGTCTGGTTGAATTTGGCCTCTATCTTCCAGCCCTGGCTTGGCCAGCCTTTACCCTGCTGGGCTGGCTGCTGGGCAGAAAACGCCTCATGCCGACCCAAGCCCCGCGCCCGGTCGCTAGGCACTGAGTCCCCTTTGGCCCGGCGCAAATCCATTCGACAAACCCGGCTAAACTCGTTAGATTCTGCCCACGGAATGAGAATCCTGTTCTTGAACGGCCCGAATCTGAACCTGCTTGGCCAGCGGGAGCCGGAAGTATATGGTCGCGCCACTTTGGCAGACATTGAGGCCAAAGTCCGCGCCAGGGCCAAGGAACTGAAGGCCGCAGTGGAGTTCCGCCAGACCAACCAGGAAGGCGAATTGGTCGGCTGGATCCAACAAGCGAAAGGGGAATTCGACGTCATCGTCCTGAACGCCGCCGCCTATACGCATACGAGCGTCGCCCTGAGGGACGCAATCGCGGCGGTAGGGATACCGACTATCGAAATCCACCTATCGAACGTGCACGCCCGGGAGGAATTCCGGCATAAATCGCTGATCGCGCCGGCGTGCCGAGGCCAGATAATCGGCTTTGGGGTGAATTCTTATGTTTTGGCTGTGGAAGCGGCAGTTAACGTTAACGAGAGGTGAGGATTGGCCTCGCCAAAGGGGTTTTTGCCCTGATTGCGAAGAGTTGGTTGCCAGGAGAGAGCAAGTTTTTGCTTGTTGACGGCTTCTGGGGGGCTGACTATTATTGTCAGCAATTGAGCTAGCGAGCGAGACAGAAGACGGACGCGGACATTGACTCTAACGACGAACGGCTGTGGACTTAAAAGACATCAAAGCCATTATCGACCTGATGAGGAAGAACTCCGTGACGGAGTTCGAACTCGAGAAGGATGACTTCAAGATCAGGCTCAAGCGGGGTTCGAATGGGGGTGGCCCAGTTGTGCCCTCCGATGAACCTCCCATCTTGGCTTATGCCCCTACACCGGCAGGCTCTGTGCCTGCCCCGGTTGCGGCGCCACCGCCTCCTGCCCCTGCCAACAATGAGGTGGACATTAAATCGCCCATGATCGGCACTTTCTATCGGGCACCCTCCCCTGAATCAGCCGCATACATTGAAGTAGGCGTGGAAGTCCAACCGGAGACAGTCGTCTGCATAATTGAGGCGATGAAGGTGATGAACGAGATCAAGGCGGAGGCCAAAGGAGTGGTCACTCAAGTGATGGTCGAGAATGCCAAGCCGGTGGAGTTCGGCCAGCCTTTGTTCAAGATCCGCCCGTCCTGACCCGCCCGGAATATGTCATGCCGGGTAGATCGGTGTAACGCTCTAACGCTTCAACGTCTTTAGGCATGTTTGAGAAGATCCTGGTTGCGAATCGAGGGGAAATTGCCGTGCGCATTATCCGCGCGTGCAAGGAACTGAACATCCGCACGGTGGCGATCTATTCGGAAGCGGATGCCAACTCGATGCATGTTCAAATGGCGGACGAAGCGATCTGCATCGGCAAGGCAGCCGCCAGCGAGAGCTATCTGCGGATAGATCGTATTGTCAGCGCGGCAGAGATCACCGATGTTGATGCCATCCACCCCGGCTACGGTTTCCTGGCCGAGAATGCCCACTTCGCAGACGTGTGCGAGAGCTGCAACATCCGCTTTATCGGGCCGAACTCGCGCGCCATGAATGCGCTCGAGGACAAGGCCGTCAGCCGGGCCTTGGCCAAAAAGGCCGACGTGCCGACCCCGCCCGGTTCTGAGGGCGTGGTTGACACGGAGCAGGACGCCCTAATGGTGGCCAAAGCCATTGGCTACCCGGTCATGATTAAAGCCATCGCGGGTGGCGGCGGGCGAGGGATGCGGGTGGCCCACAACGATATTTCACTGGTCAAGGGTTTTCACACGGCGCGCGGCGAGGCGGAAAAGGCTTTTGGGAACTCGGGCGTGTATGTGGAGAAGTACATCGAGAACCCGCACCATATCGAATTCCAGATACTGGGCGACAACAAGGGCCACATCATCCACCTGGGCGAACGGGATTGCTCGATCCAGCGCAGGAACCAGAAGGTGGTCGAAGAGAGCCCTTCCCCGCTGCTGGATAACCCGAAGTTCAAGAAGCTTCGGGAAAAGATGGGCAAGGCGGCCATCAAGATCGCCGAGGCGGCCAATTACACGAATGCCGGCACCGTCGAATTCATCGTGGACACCCAGGGCCGGTATTACTTCCTCGAAGTGAATAAGCGCATCCAGGTGGAGCACCCTGTCACCGAAGAGGTGACCGGCATTGACTTGGTGCGTTACCAGATCATGCTCGCGATGGGTGAGCCGCTGCGCCATTCCCAAAGCGACATTCAGCTCAAAGGCCACGCCATCGAATGCCGAATCAACGCGGAGGACCCGTTCGATGAGTTCCGGCCCAGTCCCGGCCGGATCGAGATGTATTACCAGCCCGGCGGTCGCGGTGTGCGCGTAGATACTCATGCCTATGCCGGGTACACCATCCCGTCGGCATACGACTCGATGATCGGCAAGCTCATCACCTTCGGGAAGGATCGGCGCGAGGCGATGGACAAGATGAGCCGCGCCTTGAGCGAATACATGATCACCGGCGTGAAGACGACCATCTCCTTCCAGCAAGCCATCCTGCAGGACCCCAACTTTCGCCGGGGCGTCTATTCGACCACTTTTATCGAGCAGCTCCTAAGCGGGGCCCGCCGGGAATTGATCGAAGAGAAGGCTTAGCAAATCCGCTATGGCTGCCAAAACTGAAATCGCCAAGACCGCCAAACCTAAAGAAACGCCCGCCGGAAGGTGGGTTTCTTACCGTCCCGAGCTCAAGGTGCTGGACTGCACCATCCGGGACGGCGGCTTGATGAACAACCACAAGTTCGACGACCAGGTCGTCAAGACGGTCTATACGGCGTGCGCAGAGGCCGGCATTGACTACATGGAGCTGGGCTATAAGGCCTCCCGGAAAATCGTGGTTCCAGGCGAACATGGCGCCTGGAAGTATTGCACCGAAGAGGACATGCGGCGCATCGTGGGCGACAACCCGACCGCCCTGAAGCTCACAGTAATGGCCGATGCCGAGCGCACGGATTACCACGAAGACATTCTGCCCAAGAGCCAGAGCGTGATCGATATGGTACGGGTCGCCACCTATATCAGCCAGATTCCCACCGCGCTGGAGATGGTCAAGGACGCCCACGACAAGGGCTATGAGACCACGGTCAACTTGATGGCCGTCTCCACAGTGCCGGAGTATGAGTTGAACGAGGGCCTGGAACTGCTCGCCCGTTCGGAAACGAAGGCGGTTTATGTCGTTGACAGCTTTGGCACGCTCTACAGCGAGCAGGTCGAGCATTTGGTCCGCAAATACTTGCAATACTGCAAGGCTGCTGGCAAGGAAGTGGGAATGCATGCGCACAATAATTTGCAGTTGGGGTTCGCCAACACCATCGAGGCGATTGTGCTGGGGGCGAACATGCTCGATGCCACCATGGCGGGGCTGGGCCGCGGCGCCGGCAATTGCCCGATGGAGTTGCTCATCGGCTTCCTGCACAACCCCAAATACAACCTGCTCCCGGTTTTGCGCTGCGTTCAGGACACGATTGAGCCGTTGCGATCAAAACTGATGTGGGGCTTTGACCTGCCGTACATGCTCACCGGTTTCCTTAACGAGCATCCCCGCGCTGCTATCAAGTTCAAGGAGGCCAAGACCAAAGGCAACATCGTGGACTTCTATAACCAGATTTGGGAGTGAGCGAATTACACCTTCGTGTAAACCTGCGCGCCTTTCTCTACAAACTCGCGCGCCTTTTCTTCCATCCCTTTCTTCAGGGCCTCCTCGTCACCGACGCCCTGTTCGGCGGCGTATTTCCTCACATCTTCGGTGATCTTCATCGCGCAGAAATGCGGGCCGCACATGGAGCAGAAATGCGCCAGCTTGGAGCCCTCTTGTGGCAGCGTCTCATCATGGAACTCCCGCGCCGTGGTGGGGTCAAGACCCAGGTTGAACTGGTCTTCCCAGCGGAACTCGAAGCGGGCTTTGCTGAGCGCATGGTCGCGTTGATAGGCTGAGGGGTGACCTTTGGCCAGGTCCGCGGCATGCGCCGCGATCTTGTAAGCGATGACGCCGTCTTTCACGTCCTTCTTGTTCGGCAGGCCGAGGTGTTCCTTTGGCGTGACGTAGCAGAGCATCGCGCAGCCATACCAGCCGATCATTGCCGCGCCGATGGCGCTGGTGATATGGTCGTAACCGGGGGCGATGTCAGTGGTGAGCGGGCCGAGCGTATAGAACGGCGCTTCGTCGCACCACTCGAGCTGCTTGTCCATGTTCTCCTTGATGAGGTGCATGGGGATGTGGCCGGGGCCCTCGTTCATGACCTGGCAGTCCATCTCCCAGGCGATCTTCGTCAGTTCGCCCTGGGTGCGCAATTCGGCGAACTGGGCCTCGTCGTTCGCGTCGGCAATCGAGCCGGGGCGCAGGCCGTCGCCGAGGCTGAACGAAACGTCGTAGGCACGCATGATCTCGCAGATCTCGCGGAAGCGCGTATAGAGGAAACTCTCCTGGTGATGCGCGAGACACCACTTGGCCATGATCGAGCCGCCACGCGAGACGATGCCGGTAACGCGATTGGCGGTGAGCGGAATATAGCGCAGCAGCACGCCAGCGTGGACGGTGAAGTAATCCACCCCTTGCTCGCACTGCTCGATGAGCGTGTCGCGATAGACCTCCCAGGTCAGCTCCTCGGCTTTGCCATCGACCTTTTCGAGCGCCTGGTAGATCGGCACCGTGCCGATGGGCACCGGCGAGTTGCGG
>Ga0181538_10001900_pt1 | contig 22604 bp, 13 predicted proteins | sample PEATcosm2014_Bin_40_FD_119773 | JGI IMG/M metagenome (GOLD analysis project Ga0181538, IMG submission 119773) | Peatland microbial communities from MTU Mesocosm Facility, Houghton, MI, USA - PEATcosm2014_Bin23_30_metaG | ecosystem: Environmental > Terrestrial > Soil > Wetlands > Peat | place... | reverse complement strand
TCGCGCTACTCATCGGCCGCATCGGCGCTCCCGAGATTCTACAGGACGAACCTATCGCCTATCGGTTCGGACCGAATGGAATCGGCACGTACAACTATCACCACTGGGTGGCGCCGCCCGTGCGCATGCTGAAGGTGATATTGCTTCGCCAGCTCAGAGCCTCAGGCAGGTATCAGTCGGTGGCTGATCTTGGCAGTTCGGCGCAAGGCGAGTTTGTTCTGGCAGGCAGGTTATACGATTTCGAAGAGGTTGATAAAGGTAGTATTGCTGCTCTTGTGACGATGGACTTCGAATTGTTGGACCGGAAGACCGCCCAGGTTGTCTGGACTCACTTCTATTCGCGAAGCGAGCCCGTGCACGGCAAGCAAATCCCGGACGTGGTGGCGGCGCTCGATCACAATCTTGTCGAGGGCCTCACCGAGGTTTCCTCCGGGCTGGACCAGTATTTCTCCGCCCACCTCCCTGGGAAGTCCTGAGCTGTCCGATTCCCGGCTGGCGCTGCAGCAGGATGAGGGTTTCGTCGTCCCCCTGGGAGCCGCTTCCTTGAAACCCTTTGAGCCGCGCCACCAGGGCATGGCCGAATGCCACGGGTCCCTCCTCCGGACCTACGGTCAAACTGCGAACCAGCCCCAGCAAGCCTTCATGGCCCAACTCCGCTCCAACTTCGTTTCGGGACTCCGTGATTCCATCCGTATAAAGCAGAAGCGTGTCACCTGGACTGAAGTCAACGACGGTCTGAGCGTATGAGGTCCCACTTATGAGGCCCAGGGGCAGAGCGGCCGCGTCTTTGGCATAAGGGGTGTGATCCTCAAGCCAGTCCCAAACCCCGCTCCCGGCGTGATGCCATAACAGGGGAAGGTGGCCGGCGTTAGTGAAAAGAAGTTCGCCGGTTCCGAGATAGAAACCCAGAACCACGGCCGTGGCGAACTGTACCCCCTTCGCGTCTTGCTTAAATGCCTCATTCAGCTCGCGCATCAGCGCCGACTGATCCCAGTTATCGGTATGGTGCTGTAAAATCCGGCGCAAGCTTTGTGCCACCGAACTTGCGGATTCGCCATGCCCTGCCACGTCGGCGAGCGCGATGCGTGAAACCTGCCCCTTGCTGCACACCGACACGTAGTGGACGTCGCCACCGCTATCACCGTGCCCGAACGGGGTGCACCAGATCCAACCCTGCAAACCCGGAAGCTCAATCGCTTGAACCGCCTTGCTATTCCCGCCCCAGAGTTCGAAACACGCAAGTCTCGCGATACCTTCCAGGGATTCGCTCATCGCGTTGCCACCCCTCTACCTTTGATCACAGGCTTGGCTTATGTTCGATCAAATGGCAAATGGTTTAGGATTTGAAAAATCGGCAAATTGCAGACCATTTGAATTTTGGGTGCTGTCGTAATTTGGTCGTAGCGCCGCCATCTTGGCGGCTCCATTGCCGGCTGGAAGCCGGCGTTACGGGCCAAATTAGAACACCACCTATCAATGATCACTTCGCGCGCAAGTGAAAGTAGCTCGAGGCCACGGTCGGCCCGGCGCCCGGCGGGTGAGACTTCACTTCCCCGCTGATCAGCCGGTTGCGGTTCGGCGCACAAGTGCGCTTTGGCCGCTTCATTGCGGTTTGAATGTGTGGACGATAACGTTCCGTGCCGTCATGCCCGTCCGTTTATCCCTGGCGCGCGCGCTTAGCAGTACTAGCTCCAATCCGGATCGATGGATTGGTCAAAGTAAATCCACAGCACCCGGGAGAAGAAAGTCACCACGGAAGCCGCCGGCAGGAAGAGCACGAAGCCCGCGCCCACGCTTTCGGGAAGATCCCAGCGCAACACCGCCCAGACAATCACGGCCAGCAGCAGAATGGCGACCGTCGCGATGCCGTAGCTGAAATACATCGCGCCCAGGAAGTAGCCTTGCTCGCGTTCAAATTTCAAACCGCAATGGGGGCAGCGCTCATTCATGCGCGGGAAAATTCGAAAAATGGACGTACAGAAGATTCTGCCTGTCCGGCAACGTGGACACAGTTGGCGATAGATGGCCGCCCACGCGGAAGTTCTCGGGCGAGCGTCGATGGGAACTCTTTCCATTGGGTTAGTCCCTAAACGGCGACCCCGTCGAAAATCGCCACAGTTATTTGATGTTCGTCCCGACCATGTGTTCCGACGCCCAGCCGATTGCTCGCTCTGATCCAGCAGTTCGATCCGCTCGACCGTCAGGTGATCATGGCGTAGCTCCAGGGTCTGGACGCGGAATCGATTGCTGAAATTACGGGCCTCTCCGCGACGAATGTCTGGAGCAAGATCCACACGTGCTTGCCGCCGTCGTGCGCTCCTCCGGAAGACCGAGCCGCCTGCCGCGACGATAGGATCGTTTCATCAAAAAGTGATATAAATGGCATGAACTTGCATCGATGCTGAGTGGCTACGATTGCTTCGAGGAGCACTGAGTCTACTCCTATGTCCCACGAATATGACGGCATCATTCTCGGAACTGGACACAACGCGCTGGTCTTCGAGGCTTACATGGCGCGCAGCGGGCTGCGGGTTCTTGCCGTGGATCGAGCCCCTGTTCCAGGGGGCGGCCTCGCCACTATTGAGAACCCTCGGGCGCCCGGCTTCCGGCACAACACCCACTCGTTCTTTCATCGAGCCCTAACCGCCGCGCCCTGGTACCGTGACCTTGAATTGGAACGCCATGGCGCTCACTACATCGAACCCGAACTGAACGTTGCCCTCATCCTCCCCGATGGCCGCGCCCTGGAGTGGTGGACCAATTTTGAAAAGACAGTTGAGTCATTCGGGGAATTTTCGAAAAAGGACGCGGCCAGTCTGCGGCGGTGGGTCGAGGAGTTCAGACCCATTGTAGAACACATACTCATTCCCGAGGCCCAGTCGCCTCCCTTACCTCCCGACGAGAGACGAGAACTGCTGGGGCGCTCTCCTTTGGGGCGCAGGTTGCTCGAGGTGGCGGCGCTGTCTCCTTTGGAGTTTGTCGTGCGGGAATTCGAGCACGACGTGATTCGCGCCGGCCTCCTATTCTTTAATGGACTGCGTGAGATCGACCTGCGACTGCCGGGATTCGGCCATTCCATTCCGGCTCTGCTGGCTGGGCGGCATCTAGCCCAAATGTGCCAAGGCGGTTCCGCCAATCTGGCGCAGGCCCTGGTCAAAGATATCCGCGAGCACGGAAGCGAGGTCCTGACGGGTGTCGAGATCGAACGAATGCTAGTCCGTAGTGGAAGGGTCACGGGTATTCGACTGGCGGATGGAGAAACCATCGGCGCCAAGGCTTTTGTCGCCTCCGGCCTGAACCCCCAGCAGACGTTCTTGCAGATGCTTGACGCCGACGCCGTCGATGCAGAAATTCGGGACAAGGCCGCGGGGTTCCAGTACAACACGCTCGCGCCCCTGTTCGCTTTGAACCTTGCCCTCCACGAGCCTCCGCTTTTCAGCGCCGCCGAGCAGCGCCCCGAGCTCAACCGAGCCTTCATGGTAATCCTGGGCCTCGAACGTTTCGCTCAATTCCACGATATTGTCGCCGCACACGAGCGAGGACAGATTCCGGGAACGGTGATGTGGGGAGCGTGCCCGACCTTGTTTGATGCCAGTCAGGCTCCACCCGGAAAGCACACGGCGTTCATGTGGGAAAAGGTACCGTATGCACTGCGAGGGTCGCCCTCGAATTGGGAAGCTGAAAAAGAGACTCACGGTAAGACCTTGTTCAATGTGCTGGCAGGCTTTGCGCCCAACTTGAGGCAGCAGGTCGTCATCGATTCCTTTGCCCGGTCTCCGGTGGACACCGATCGGGACTTTCCCAACATGAAATTTGGCGATCTGCTGGTTGGTTCATTCGCGAACAATCAAGTGGGTTCCAACCGGCCCTTCCCCGGTGCAGGTACGTATAGGACACCCGTCGAAGGCTTGTATCTGTGTGGAGGCTCAACCCACCCGGGCGGCAACATCACCGGACTCTGCGGTTACAATACTGCCCGGGTATTAGCCTCTGACTTGGGGTTGCCCGTTTGGTGGAATCCGCCTCAATTGAACTTCGAATCCATTTGAGGCCAGTTCGCCTGCAAAGTCCAGCCAAATCGCACCTGCGGTTGTCTAACTTCGCGTAGATGGGCGATCAGCCGCGTGCGAAGAGTCCGCGACATCCCCTGGCTCCCGACCCGAATGCTCGCGCCACGCGGGACGGAACTCCCACAGAGCCTCGCAACTTCGGAACTCGGGTTAAATCAATCGGTTTCGACCTGCCAAAAATGTACGCCCGTAGTAACACATTGCTAGCCTACCATTTTCCGTTGGACAAGAGAAAAACGTAGTGGGAAAGCAGGCCCGGGATTGCCGCGTCGAATCGGCCGGCGTGCCGGACCTGGTTACCCCACGACGCCTGAGTGACGACACCGAGTCAAAGTACTCTTGTACCATGGGCGCCAGGGGTCTTCTCTGATATATCTTACGGCCGGTCGCTCCCCCAAAAAAGCGCCGGTGACACGAGAATGAGAGTTTATGCGCACTATTACTTCAATTAGTCTTTTCCTAACTACTGTATTACTTCTGCTTAGCGGTTGCGGGGGAGGATCGGGCCCCGCAATCGTTCCGCCTCCTTCCGGCCTCACTTACAGCGACCGTGCGGCCGTTTACACCAAGGGCACAGCGATCGCGCCCAACACGCCCAGCAGCGGCGGCGGAGCGGCCACCGGCTACAATGCGAGCCCAGCGCTTCCGGCAGGTTTGGCCATGAACCCCGCGACGGGAGTTATCACGGGAACCCCTACCGCCGTGACCGCAACGGCCAGTTACATAGTCACGGCATCCAATTCGGCCGGGAGCGCCAGTTTCACCATGACCATCGCTGTGCAGGACGCGGCTCCGGCGGGCCTGGCATACTCGACGGCGAGCCCAACCTACACGGTGGGAACTCCGGTCACTCCGAACAGCCCCACGAGCGCCGGCGGAGCGGTGGCCGCCTATAGTGTGAGCCCGGACCTGCCTGCGGGATTGAGCCTGGATGACGACACGGGCGTCATTACCGGAACTCCCACGGCTGTTACCGCCAAGGCCAACTATAACGTGACCGCCTCCAATGGGACCGGCAGCGCCGCAGCGACCCTGGCGATTACTGTAAACGCCGCGGCTGCGGGCGTCCAATTCATCCCCAACCTGAATCAGTGGATTACGCCGTTGGCGCCTCAGGGTTCGCAATTTCAGTCCTTAGTCACTCCTTGGCTCGTCAACAACAGTCCTTGGATGGCCGGACAGGCGGCCTCGAGCGTGGTCAGCGGGTCAACGCTGCTGGTTCTGACCTCGGGGTTTAACCGCATATACGCCAAGAACTCCATAACCGGTATGGCCTTCTGGCCCCAGGGATTCGTGCTGCCCGCAAGTCCCGGCGATTTTCCCGGTCCCGGCGGAATGCCCGCCAACTCACCCTCAAGTGAGTACGTGTTCGTCTACGACATTTCAACGGGCGCACCGGTCTATAAGCAAGCCGTAATGATACCGAACTCTTACTACGGTATAACGTTCGATCCGACCCAGAGTGCTTTTTACGTATCGAGCGGCATGGGCGACTTCCCGTTTGGAAGCAACGGCATCCCCGACCCTGCTAATCCTCAATACGACAACGTCCACGTGTTTACTCTGGCCTCCGGCCAAACCACCTGGGCGCCGGCGCCCTCCACGCTGCTGCCCGGTCCTGAGCTCCCCTTGGGACACAGCACCGGGGGCGTCGGACTGGCTGTAGCGCCTGCTGCACCCTCACCCTCGGTAAACAGCCTCACCTATGTGCAGCCGTGCGCCGCCGGGGTGGCTGTTTCGAGTGACGGCCAGAAGCTGGTGGTGGCGAATTACTACAATGACTCGATCACGGTGTTCACCGGAGGCTTGGGCAACTGGGCGCCGCTAAGCACGCTTACAGCCGACGCGCCGAATGGGCTTCAGCTTCCCGGGGAACTCGATCTGCGCCCTGGCAAGGCCGCAAGCTCACCTCTGCCCGGCACGCCGGGCGGCGAGTACCCGTTCTGGGTGGTCATTGCACAGCCGCCTTTGCCGGCGGCCAATAGTCCAACCACGTGGGCCTACGTCTCCAGCCTCCGCGACCGCGAGATCGACGTCGTGAACCTGGACGGAGGAACACCGGCGGTTAAAGACCGGATCGCAGTGAAAGGCCAGCCGAACAAGATGACGTTGAATGCGGCCCAGACACGGCTCTACGTGGCCGAAGACGAATCGGACACAGTTGACGTGATCGACACGAATCCGAATGACGAGAAGTGGAACACCGTACTCGAAACGATCCCAGTCATCGCTCCTCCCTCGGTGGTGTCAGCCGTTCCTGCTTTGCAACAGCAATTGACGGGCGCAAACACCAACAGCGTGACTCTCACGCCTGATGGAACCGAGCTGTGGGTGACCAACGGCAATCTGAACAGCATAGCCGTTGTGGCCCTGACGGGGAAAGACCAGAACGATCAGGTGGTGGGCCTCATTCCCACCGGTTGGTATCCCAACTCGGTGAGCTTCAGCCCGGATGGTAAATGGGCGTACGTGATCAATGGAAAATCTCCCACCGGCGCCAATCCCGATTGGTGCTATGTTTACGGTCCGCCGTACCCGGACTACCCGACTTGCATCACCAAGAATACGTATAATCCCCAATTGACGAAAGCCGGCTTGCAGAGCCTCCCTACCTCGAACCTCGCCTCCGAACTCCCGGCGCTGACTGCACAAGTCTTCTCCAACAACCGGTTCTTCGCTTCGGAGAGCGCCAGCGACGCCGAGGTGATGAAGGCCGTGCGCCAGGACATCCAGCACGTGATCTTCATCATTAAGGAAAACCGGACCTACGACCAGGTGCTGGGCGACCTGAAGGAAGGTAACGGTGAACCCGCATTGGTGCAGTGGGGGGAAACGATCACGCCGAATCAACATAACCTGGCGGAAAGCTTCGTGACGCTTGACAATCTGATGGCCAGCGCTGAAGTCAGCAACGACGGCTGGCCGTGGACCACTGGGGCTCGCGCTCCTGACGTCATCGAGCGCCAATACCCGGTCGCCTACGCTTCGCGCGGCCTCAGCTTGGATTCCGAGGGTGTGAATCGCAGCGTGAACGTTGCCATCCCGACCCTCGCCCAGCGCATCTCCGCCGACCCGCGCACCCCAGACGATCCTGACGTGTTAGCAGGCCAGACGGACGTGGCCGCGCCGGACGGACCGAACGACGAAGTGAACACCGGCTATGTGTGGGATGCCGCGCTGCGGGCGGGCCTCACCGTACGCAACTACGGTTTCTTCGTGGACACCACCTGTTACAATGAGCCCTCGTGCGCCATCCCCCTGGCCGCCGACCCCGCTGCCACGGGCACGGTGGTAGCCACTCCCGCGAGTGTCTCCCTCTTCCCCTACACCGATCCGTACTTCCGGGGCTTTGACAACAACTTTCCCGATTATTACCGCTACGCCGAGTGGGCGCGCGATTTCGATGCCAACTACGCCAAAGCTGGGCTCCCTTCGTTGAGCCTGGTGCGATTCATGCACGATCACACCGGATCATTTGGCACGGCCATTGACTTGGTGAACACCCCGGAGACACAGCAAGCCGATAACGACTATGCGGTCGGCCTGCTGGTGGAAAAGATCTCAAAAAGCATTTACGCCAACAATACCCTGATCTTTGTTATTGAAGACGACGCGCAGGACGGAGGCGACCACGTCGATTCGCACCGTACCATCGCCTTTGTGGCGGGCGCCTTCGTGAAGCAAAAAACCGTTGTGCCCACACCGTATACCACGATCAACTTCGTGCGTACCATTGAGGAAGTTCTGGGCTTGCCGCCCCTGAACCTGAACGACGCACTGGCCGCGCCCATGGCTGATGTCTTCAATACCACCGCGAGCCCGTGGAGTTTTACCGCTACGCCCTCAGCTTATCTCTACAATACCAGCTTGCCGCTGCCTTCGAAGTCCGCTGCTTTGCTCATACCCCAATCGACGCACAATGCGAAGTATTGGGCGCGGGTGACGCGCGGGATGGACTTCTCAGACGCGGATCGCGTCGATTCAGCGGTCTACAACCGAGTTCTCTGGAAAGGGATGATGGGCGGCCGGCCTTATCCTGCCGGGCCAACCGGGCTGGACTTGCGCCAGAATCGAAAGGAGCTCCTGGCGAATTACCAGCAGTCCTTGAAGAAAAAGGCGCAACGGAAGACGGGAGGGGAGTGAATGCCTGACCGGTTAGGCCTGTTAGCGCAGGCTCGCTGCCATTGCGAGTCTGCGGCTCTTACATTTGAATAATTCCCGTGCTGGTATTAGCATCTCGGATGCAACCCCTCACCCGTCCCACACCGGCTGATAACTACGCCGGCTGCGGTCCACCCTCTCCCCAAGCGGGAGGGCGGTCAACGATGATTGATTTCAACCCTCTCGCTTGGGGCGAGAGTAGCGAGCCAAGTGAGGGGTTTCTTCCTACAGAGCCTCGCAACTTCGGAACCCGGGTTGAATCGAGTCATGCATGCCTGCGGCGACGCCCCAAGCCACCAGCAAGAGAATGGCGCCAATCGAGGCGTGCTCTATAGCGATGCCGGGAGGGTGGGGGCCTCCACCTCTACGGGGCGGGTTTCCCGGAAAGACCTTTCAGCCGCCAACACCACCGCAAGGGCTTGACGCCCGTCCAGGCCCGTGACTCGCGGTGCGCGATCCGAGAGAATCGTTTCCACAAAGTCCCGCATTTCGAGGACGTAGGCATCGGCAAAGCGCACCAGGAAATGACTCACGTTGCGCTGCCGGCGCTCGGAATGGACCAGGACCTGGACAGGCGTGTCGCCGAGAGACCCCACCTGGATTGTGCCCTTCGTGCCTACAACCTCGGTGCGGACGTCGTAGCCATAGCGCGCATCGAGAAAAGACTCGATGTTTCCAATCGCGCCGCGAGCAAAACGCAAGTTCACGACACCCGAATCAAACAGGCCCAACGGGGTGAGTTGCGGGATCGCCCGTGCAGCGGCGTAGGTGTGGACCTCCATGACCTCATCGTCCATGAGCCAGCGCGCCAGGTCGAAGTCATGAACGGTATTATCATGAAAGAGGGTCCCGTTCCAGCCACTCTCAAAGTAGGCGAGCGGCGGAGCCTCGGTGTCGCGCCCGAGGGATTTAAAGATGACGGGTTCCCCGATCTCACCCGCCTCGATGGATTTCTTCGCCCGGGCGTAGGCGGGGTCGTAGTGTCGCATGAAGCCCACCTGGAACGAGACTCCCGCATGGCGCACCGCTTCGAGAGCTGCGTCGGCGTCTTCGAGAGTCAGCGCCAGCGGCTTCTCGCAGAAGATGTGCTTGCCGGCCCGCGCCGCAACTTGAACAGCAGGGGCATGGAATTTAGCGGGCGTGGCGATCACCACCGCCTGCACGTCCTGCCGCGTCACCAAAGCCTCGGCGTTGTCATAGTAGTGCTCAACTTCGAGTTCCTGAGCGGCGGCCCGCGCGCGTTCCAGGTTCGTGTCGGCCACACCTAGCAATCGCGCTTTCGGAACAAGACGCGCCAGGTTCTCGGCGTGACGCTTCCCCATTTCCCCCACGCCTATAACACCCACTCCCAGTTTGCTCATCCTTGACACCTCATGGGTCACGCAATTTGGAGCCTTAACTTTTCGACCGCGTACTGCTTTTGCTTGCGCGCCGTCTCATACGGCGTGGTTCGAGGAGGGTCCAATTCCAGAATCACCCAGCCGTCGTAACCGGTTGAAATGAGGAATTCGGTCAGAGCGGGCAGGTCCACCACGCCTTCACCCAACTCGACAAAGCCGCCCTTGAGCCCTGCCTTCGTGACATCGTCGTTGTGCCAGTTGAAGTCGAAATCTTTGAAATGCACATGAATCAGACGCGACCGGTAGGTGCGGAAAATCTCGAGCAGATCGCCTCCGGCGGCGAAAAGATGCGCGGTGTCAGGGCAAAGAGACAAATACTCGGGAGCCGTCGTGTCCATGATTCGCCCGAGTTCGTCACGCCTCTGCCCGATCAACCCGACCTCCGGGTGATACGAGAGGCGCACTCCGTACTCTTCGCGAAGACGCTTGCCGAGTTCGTTCGCCACCTCCGCGAAAACCCGGAATTCTTCCGCCGTATTGCCCTGCGGAGCGAGTTTGCCCCCGGCAAGGTTGAGAATGCCGCCCCCAGCCTCGTGAATGAACTTGCCCGCTCGCAGGCCCTCTTCGAGGTTTTCCTGGCGGCGCGCGGCATCGTTCAAGGGCAAAACGTGGTACAGGGCCGGCAATTGCATCTTGTATTTGGCCATCTGGTCACGGAATTCCTGGACCCGGTCTTCGTACGTGTCGCTCAGGTGGGCGAGCGTGTTGTCGGCTTCCGTGGCGTGGAAGCCGAGCGCGCTGAGATCCGCCACGCCCCTCCAAAAGGAGGCCGTGGAAGCTTCGGCATATAAATGAGCGGTGGTCGCTTGTCCTACCCGGAACGGTTGGACGCGGCCCGACGGCCTCGCACTCGCTTCTGCAGTTCCAGCAGCCGCAGACCTTATCTCGTGTGGACTGGATTCGTTTTTCATCGGCACCTCAAAAACTGAAATGGTTCGCTTTCCTTACCTGCTTGTAGGGGGACGGCTTGCCGTCCCCTAATGAACAGGGTAGGGCGAGCCCTACCCCTACACGTCCTCAAGGCAGTCGCTCATGCCCGTCGGATGACGGGCACCCGGAGACCATGAATTACCCGGGAGCGCGGGCATCCTGCCCGCAACGTGCGTGCGATTGCGGTACGAAAGGCGGGCAGGATGCCCGCGCTCCCGGATATCTTCAGGGCAGTCATAAGCCCCTCTGGGCCGACGCCGGCGTACCTGAATCAGCTACACGCTGGGACCCCATTTTGCGGTCCCGAGGGGCACTGTTCGGGGCGGAGGTGGATTTCCGCACGATTAACTCAGTCGGAACCAAAACTCTTTCCGTGCGATTCTGCTCCGGATATCGCACTCGTTTGAGGATGATTTTGGCGGCTGCGGCCCCTAACCCTGAGGCCGCCTGGCGGACCATGGTCAGTGGCGGCTCGAGATATGGGCACCACTCGAAGTCGTCGAAGCCTACCAGGGAGAGCTCGCCCGGGCAGGTGACTTCGAGCTCCCGCAGTGCGGTCAGGACTCCCAGCGTCATCAGGTTGTTGCACACGAAGATTGCGGTCGGCCGTTTCGCCATCTCGAGGAGGTCGAGGCCGCACCAATAGCCGGAATCTTCCGTGTTGTCGCCCGCACGGATCAAACCGGCGTCGACCGGCACATGGAAAGACTCCAAGGCCTGTTTGTAGCCTGTTAATCGCTCCGCAGCATTGAGCAGGTTCAGGGGCTCGGTGATGATGCCGATGCGGCGATGCCCCAGCTCCAGCAGATGACGCGTCGCCTCCTGGGAGGCGCGCACGTTGTCCGCGAGCACAGAATCCACAACGCACTCCGCGGGGCTGCGGTCCACGTAAACCAGCGGTGTTCCGCGCACGATGCCCGGAATCGAAGCGATCTGATCGCTGGTGGCCATCGAAGGCACCAGGATGATCCCCTCCGTGGCCCCGCCTGAAAATGAGACCAGGTAGTCTTGCTGGCGCTTCCAGTCCTCGCGCGAATCCGCGACCAGGAGCCGGTACGCCGCCCCCGCCAGGTAGTCCTCGGCGCCGCGCATCAACTGAGAGTAGAACGAATTGGCCAGGTCCGGGACTATCACGCCGATCGTCCGTGTCTTCTTCAGGCGCAAACTGCGCGCGATTTGGTTGGGACGATACTCAGCGTCCTGGAGCGCCTTCTCGATGCGGGCCCGCAGCGGCGCGCTCACATACCCGGAGTTGTTGATCACCGCCGAGACGGTGGAGACGCTGACATTGAGATCGCGGGCAATTTGTCGAATAGTCGGCATCAGGCAGCAGAGAATTCAAGAAACGTTTCGACATACCGTTTTATAGTTCACAGGCCATTCTGTCAACTGTTTTCTTGCCATTCGCCCCCCGCCCGCCGGCTGAAGGTACCTAGAATCACGCAAACCGTTCGGCTCCTCGCCTGTTTGTAGGGGGACGGCTTGCCGTCCCCGCATTTTCGCTGGCCGCGACAAGGGTAGGGCAAGCCCTACCCCTACAAGTTTTCGGAACGAAGCGAAATACCCGCGAACGATGACAAGTGTGACGACGGCCAAAGCCCCTTCTGAGCCTCAACGCCTGGGGGCCGAAGCTAGGGACATATTGTCCAAAAAGTGCTTGACAATCAAGCGAGGCGGCAGTAAGAATAGCGAAACGTTTCGCCAAATTGTAACGGGCCGGTAATCTCGAAGCAACGAATGGGTGAGACGCTTCCATTCAATTGATGCAATTCCAAGGAGGGCCAGATGGTTCCGCACACCAGGGGCGTCAGAAAGACAGCTAAATCGTTCTTTACTGGCTATTCGTTTTTGGGGAATCGAACCCTTCTCGTGATGGCCGCAGCGTTCCTCCTGGGCCATCAATTGTTGTGGGGCAGCGTCACAGGGAGCATTTCCGGCGTGGTGCGCGATACGAGCGGCGCCGTCATCCCGAGCGCTGAGGTGGTGGCTATCAACGTAGAAACGGGCGTCCAGTGGAAGCTCTCGACCGACACGCGCGGATTCTACTCGTTCCAGGCCCTGCCCATCGGAACCTACGATGTGGCTGTCAGCAAGGAGGGTTTCCAAGGGTATCGGCAGACCGGGCTGGTGCTGACGGTCAATGCGGAGTTGGCTGTCGATGTCACGGTCGAGGTGGGTGCAGTCGCGCAGAGCATTACCGTCGGCAGCACCGCCGTACACGTAGACACGACGAGCACGCAGATGGGAGAAGTGATTGGCAGCAACAAAATCACCTCAGTACCGCTGGTGACTCGCGGCTATACGGACCTGCTCGCCCTGCAACCCGGGGTTGTGCCGGTAAGCTCCTCCATGGCGGGGGGCCAGGGCGGAGAGTTCACCGCCACGGGATTTGGTATTGCTCCCGTCTCGGGCGACCTCAATGCCGGGAATCTCTCCGTCAACGGAATGCGAGAAGCTGCCAACGGCTTCCTGCTGGACGGCGCGACGGTGCAGGAATCGGGATTCTCCGGCACGGCGATCATTCCCAACCTCGATTCGATCGCGGAGTTCCGCATTCTGACCAACAACTTTGACGCCGAGTACGGGGCTTATGCCGGCGGGCAGGTCAACGTGCTCACCAAGTCGGGGACCGATCGGTTCCACGGAGACCTGTTTGAGTTTGCGCGCAACACGGACCTGGAAGCGCGCAACTTCTACGACGTGAATCGAGGCGCCTACCAGCAGAACCAGTTTGGCGGCACCCTGGGCGGCCCCATCAAGCGCAACCGCCTCTTCTTCTTCGCCGATTATCAGGGAAACCGCGTGGTCGAGGGACAGAGCACCGGCCAGGTGCCGGTTCCTTCGGCCGCGGAGCGTCAGGGCGACTTCTCGGCTCCAGATCTCGCCAGTCAAATGACCGGACAGGTGGAAGGTCCTGCCTGGGCGGCGAACCTCTCGAGCCTGTTGGGTTACCCCGTCACTCAAAAAGAGCACTACTACACTCCCGGATGCACCTCGGCGACGTGCGTCTTTCCCAACGCGCAAATACCCGCCGCGGCTGTCACCACCGTGTCCAAGAACATTCTTCAGTACATTCCTCAAGCCAACAGCGGCCCGTTCTTTGTCAGTTCGGGCGCAGCCAGCAGGCTTCGGGACGACAAGGGTAGCGGGCGGCTGGACGCCTCGACGGGCGTCGGCATGGTGTCGGGTTACTACTACTTATGACAAATATTATTCGAGCAATCTAAACCCGACGGCGCCTCTATTCGGTGGCGGGAGCTCGGTGGGGTCGGATGTCGTCAATCTCGGCCTGACGAAGTCCTTCGGCTCGAGCGCGGTGAACGAAGCCCGCATTGCCTACACACGCCTCAACATTTTCAACCACCCGACGGGCGGAGAACCTCACGGCTTGAATTTCCTGGCTTCGCTGGGCTTCCCGGTGGGTCCCGGCGCCCTCGGTCCTTATCCCGTGCAATCGGCGTGGGCCACCGTGCCTTCGCTGGGCTTCAACTCCTTCAACGTGGGCAGTGGGGGCGGTGTGGGCGGGATCGTCGAGGGCACCTACCAGGGGCTCGACAACTTCAGCAAGGTGTTCGGCACGCACACCGTCAAATTCGGCGGCACGCTGCGCTTCAACCAACAGACCCAATATAACTGGGGATCCAACGGCGCTTACACTTTCAACGGGGCGGAGACCGGCATCGATTTCGCCGACTACCTGATTGGCGCTCCCGTCGGGTTCCAGCAAGGGCAGGGCTTTCCCGACTACGGGCGCAACCACTACGCGGGCCTCTATGTCCAGGACAGTTGGCGAGCGCGCCCCAACCTTACCCTCAACTACGGCCTGCGGTGGGAAGTCGATACGCCCTGGTCTGAACTTCACAACGAGTTCCAAACGCTCGTGCCCGGTCTGCAATCCCAGATCTATCCGGGCTCTCCCACGGGCTGGGTCTTTCCGGGCGATCCCGGGATTCCACGCGGCCTGGGCCCGGTGCGCTACAACAACTTTTCGCCCCGGCTCGGTCTGGCCTACTCGCCTGGTATCGATAGCGGCTTCCTGGGGAAACTGACTGGCGGACCGGGCAAGACCAGCATCCGCGCGGGATTTGGCCGGTTTTTCACCACGTTTGAAGGCGCCACCAATTTCAACGCCATCGGCGACGCTCCCTTCGGATACTACTACGGGAGCAATGCACCCCCGGAGTTCGCCACGCCCTACGTCGACCGGGGAACTGGGTATGTCGAGGGCCAGAAGTTTCCCAGTTCGCCCCCGCCTTTCAATGCCTCCCCCGAGCACCCGGACTCGAGCATCAATTGGTCGCAGTACACGCCTATCAGCAGTTCACCGGGGTTCTACTACAAGAACGATGTCCCCTACGCCGAGGACTACGAGCTTTCCGTCGAGCGCCAATTGAACGCCAACACCCTTCTGTCGTTGGCGTATGTAGGCACGCAGGGTCACAAACTGCTCACGACACTCGAGGCCAATCCCGCAGACCAGGCTTTGAGCTTTAGCTTGAGCCAGCCGAGCGAGGTGGCCCCAAACACTCAACCGTGCGGTCCCAACGGCGAGAACGGACCTTTTACGGCGGCTGACGGTACGGTCATCCCGACCACGCGCCAGACCTTCGGACCGCTGATCCAGAGCAATTCCTGGTTCGCGACGCTGGGAAATTCCGGCTACAATTCGTTCCAGGCTAACGTGCGGCACGTCACCGGGCGCCTCGAGTTTCTGGCGGGCTACACCTTCAGCAAGTCCTTGTCGAACGCCTCGGGTTATGGTGAGGCGGTTAATCCACTGGACCACAACGAACGGTCGCTTTCGGCTTTCGACGTGACGAATAACTTCGTCGTCAGCTATAACTACGAACTCCCGTTTGACAAGCTGGGCGGCCCCCGCCGGTTGATGCAAGGGTGGCGCTTGAGCGGCATCACGCGATTTTCCACGGGCATCCCGGTCACCCTACTCGCCAGTGACGACCGCTCCCTGCTGGGGACGAATGGGTCGGGACCCAGCGAGTTGCCGATCGACACGCCGAATTTCTCCGGCGGGAAGCTGACATTCCACGATCCCCGCTCCGGGCAGCCGTATTTCGACACCAGCATGTTCAGCGCGGAAACATTGGGCGTGCTCGGCTCGGCGAGCAGGCGGTTTTTCCACGGCCCCGGCGTCAACAACTGGGACGCCGCGCTCGAGAAGGACACCCGGCTTACGGAAGGCACCAGCCTGGAGTTTCGCGGGGAGTTCTTCAATGCCTTCAACCACGCGCAGTTTATCCTGAATTACGCCGACTATGCCGACCCGGCGAACTTCGGCTACGTCCGCAGCGCCAACGCGCCCCGGATCATCCAGCTTGGCGTAAAGCTACTGTTCTGATTGGGCTTACGATAGCGTCTTTGCAACACCGTAAGGTAGCGCTGTAGGGGTAGGGCTTGCCCTATCCTTGTCAGGGCCAGCAAAATGCGGGGACGGCAAGCCGTCCCCCTACGGCGGACCCCCGGTTTTTGGGTGCGGCTAACCGAGATTGCCTTTCCTCAAATCTTCCACAAGGTGTTCCGCGGCGCGCAGGGAAACGGCCATGATCGTTAACGTCGGCTCGTAGGGGCCTTGCGTGACGAAGCACGCGCCGTCTGTGACCAGCACATTCTTGACGTCGTGCACGCGATTATGGCGGTCAAGCACACTCTTCTTGGGGTCGAGGCCCATGCGCGCCGTTCCGCACTCATGAATGTTCTTTCCGAATACGCTGAGATTCTCGCGCGGGGGGCTCAGGCTCTCGAGCTTCATCGCTTCGAGGACCTTCAGGACGTCCTGACGCATGGCTTTCGCCATGGCGTGTTCGTTTTCACCATAGCTGGCATGGATGCGGAGCGCAGGGATTCCCCACGCGTCCTTCACTTCAGGGTCAAGCTCGACGAAGTTCTTGTAGTCCGGCAAGCACTCGCCTTGCGCCGTGATGCCGAAGTAGTAAGGAATCTCCTCGCGCACCTGCTTTCGCCAGTCTACGCCGAAGCCCGGAAGGGAAAAAGCGTGCCCATACAATTCCTGGCTGCCATCGCCATCGAAGCGATAGCCGCGCAGAAAGTTCTGGTTGTGATTGTTGCCGACGTTGGTGTACTTCGCGATGAGGAATCCGCAGGGTGTCCCCACCGGCTCGCGCTGGGAAGAGCGGAAGGAAGGCATGATCCCGCCGGCGTCTTCCAAGGTAAAGTGATCCATTAAGTAGTGCCCTAACAGCCCTTGAGAGTTTCCCACTCCCTTGGGAAACCGGCGGCTCTGGGAGTTAAGTAGAATTCTCGTGGATTCGAGCGCTGATGCCGCCAGCACCACAACCTTGGCGTAGGCCTCGCGGTGCGCGCCCTCAGTGCGTTCGATGTAGTGGACCCCATCCGCCCGGGCTTTGTCATTGTTCATCACCAGGTGGCTCACCACGGCATCGCTCACCAGAGTCAAGCGCCCGGTGCGCCAAGCCGCGGGAAGTGTAACCGAGGGGCTGTTGAAGTATGAAGCCGTGTGACAGCCGCGCTGGCATTCGTCGCAGTAGTGGCAGGCGGGGCGGCCATTGTGAGGCACTGTCAGGTTGGCTACACGGTCGGGCATCACCTTCCAGCCGAATTTCTCGCCCAGGACTTTCTTTGTCATCTCTCCGCCGCAAGAGAGTCGCATCGGTGGCAGGTACTTGCCGTCGGGGAATTGCTCAAGGCCTTCAAGCGATCCGCTCACACCAATAAAGCTCTCGACTTTGTCGTAGTAAGGAGCGAGTTCCCGGTAGTCAAACGGCCAGTCCTCGCCGTAGCCGTCGCGCCTCGCGGCCTTGAATTCGTAGTCGCTGTAGCGATAGCTTTCGCGCCCCCAGCAGAAAGTCCTCCCACCTATTTGTCGGCCTCGAATCCACATGAAAGGCTTATCGGGGGGCGTGGTGTAGGGGTTCTCGCGGTCGTTGACAAAGAACTGGTGACTGTATTCGTCGCAGGCGAAGCACAGCCGCTGAACCGGTTGATTGGTGAGCAGCGCCTTCTGATCTCCAAAGCCCCGGAACTTCAGTTGGTACGGCCAAACGTGCTCCGTGAAGTCGCGCGTGGGGATGCGCGGCGGGCCGGCCTCGAGCATCAAGACGGCAAGGCCATGTTCAGTCAGTTCCTTAGCCACCCAGCCGCCACTGGCGCCGGACCCGACTACGATCGCATCGTAAACCTTCTTCATGCCAGCCTGCATGCGAGAGACTCTTTGAACGAACTCGCGTAACCGACGTTGTCCCTTTTGGCGCCCCGACTGCCATGTATTCTATGCCAAACGCCAGCATCGTGACAATCTTTGCTCCTTATTGATGCCATAAACCCGAATTCCGAAGTTGAATCTAGCACTCCCGGGCCAACTCTTTGAATCAGAATTGTCTGCCTGGACAATCTCGAAAACGGAACGGGTGTTTGGATTCTTGGGAAGCAACCCCTCACCCGTCTCGCACCGGCTGATGACTACGCCGGCTGCGGGACACCCTCTCCCCACGGGAGAGGGCGGTCAACGTTGATTGATTTCTGCCTTCTCCCTTGGGGACGAGGATAGCCTGATCAAGTTTCCTTCAGTTTGTCGCGTTTATAGGTGTGGGAAGAGACGGCGGCGTGAGTTGGACAGCAGCGGCGGACAACCCCACTCGACCGTGGCGTTGAGGGCGCTGTGCATGTCTCTACCCGCAACTATTGCAAAAAACAAAGGAGACGACCATGAAATACAGCAACACCAAACTCGGAGGAGCAGCGTTTTTAACTGTGGCACTTTGTGGTTCTGCGCTGGCGCAGAGCCTTACCACAGCGCCTACCACCCAACAGGTTCAGAACATGACCCGCATGGCCGAAAAAGCCGCGATTATCAGCGGCGGGGTCGGACTCGGCGTGACCGTCATCGCCCTCGCGCTTCACCACCGCCACCACAGCCCAAGCACGAAATCCACCAGTCGAAGTTCGAGCCAGACCAGTAATTACCAGGCCGTGCCCGTAGCATTCAAGTGGTGCCCTCACATCTATTGCTCGCACTCTGCGGGAGCCCTCGGCGAGGCGGAATCGACCTTGCCGAGCACAGCTACCGAAACGACTCCGCAACCCCAGGTGAAGACCGCGGACAACCTCACTGCAGTGGACCTTACCGCCAGCTCATTACTCCGGCTTCCCGTGCGTAGCTGGACCTGGCAGGACGTTGTCGGAACTTCGCACTAGAGTTGATTTCCCCTTCTCCGGCTGAGGAGGCTAGTCCGAAATTCGCATTAGAGCTGAGTTCTCCTCCCTGGCAAGCAGGGGCCGGGGGTGGTAGATCCGATACCAGAACCCACCACCCCCGATCCATTCTCCCGCGCCGTGCGCCGCTCAAGTGCAGCAGCAAGCTGCCGCGCTCCAGAGCGCCTGCAACGCCTTTCATCTACCAGACCGGGTTCACAGTCCTCAGCTCCCGCCGCCACTTCTGTGCAGGGTTGCCAAAGCGGCGTCACACTTCGCAATTCCTTCCCGAACCTGTTCAGGTTCCTGGGCATCTTCGCCGCGCAGTGCCCCTTTGGCTTGTAATTCGAGAAAGATGCTCAACGCTTGCTCGTAATGGGACTTGGCGTTGCGCAAGCGCTCCATGCGGAGGTTCGGAGCCATCGAAGCACGAGACCCCAAAGCGAGCTCGGCTTGTCCGAGATCGTTATACGAATTAGCGATCGCCTCCTTTCGCCCTCCGTTGTTCGGATTCGCAGCCAGCAACTGCTTTCGGATTTCCAGGGATTTTAGGAGACCTCCTTCGTCCGCTGACTTGCCCAGGATGATTCGTAGCAGGCTCACTTTAGCGTAACCGTCCGCCAAGGCGAGCTTCGCCCTGGCGTCATTGGGGTCGGTAGCAGCAACCGATTCGCCGATCGGAACAGCCTTCTGCCAGGCTTCCAGTGCTCCGTTGATGTCGCCCTTGCTTTCAAAGATCACACCCAGTTCTTCGTATCCGGCCGCGAGGTCAAGTTTAGCCCGAACGTTATTGGGCGAGCTGTTGGCGATACGTTCGGTGATGGGAAGAGACTTTTGCATGACCTCGAGCGCGCCGTTTGAGTCGGCGATCTCCCGCATACTTAAGGCGGCGAGCCGGTAGGAATGCGCCAACTCAAGCTGTACTCTCACATCGTCGGGCTTGGCCGCCGCCAGTTTTTCCAGGATCGATATCGCCTTACGGTGGTTGGCCACCGCCGTTCTGAAATCGCCTTTCATGCTCAAATGATAAGCAAGGTGCTGGTAAGCCAAACCCTGCTCGACGCCGAGGGCGAAGTCGGAGGGACCCCGTACAGCCAGCGGATCGAGAATTTCGACCGCCTGCCGATCGTTCTCGAGTGCCCCGGCAAAGTCGTTCTGTTGCCCCAGCATCCCGCCGATTCTCCCATACGTATAGGCTAGTTTGCGCAGGGCCAGTGCATTCCCCGGGTCGGCTTCGGACAAGCCTTTTCGAATCGCCAGAGCCTTGCGATAACTCTGCAAGGCTCCTGCAACATTGCCCGTGCTCTGACCTCCCAGTACGCCCTGAATGTCTCCAACCCTTATGTAGGCTGTACCCAGCTCGTCTCGCAAGGACGCATCGCCTCGGGATTCCTGCGCTAGGCTATCCAAATATTGCAGGGCTGTCTTCACCAGCATCTCGCGGGCGTGAGTGGCGCCGGGCACATTTTGAATCGCGTCGTTGAAATCGAAGACAAAGGAATTAGCCAGCTTGCGTACATCGTTAAAGCGGTGCTCGGCGCGCGCGCGCTCCAGGCGGGCGATGTGGGCTTCGCGCAGCGACACGGCCAAGCCTCCGATCAAGCTCAGCGAGACCACGGCTGCGGCCGCCACTCCTGTGACGTGCCGCCTGATGAATTTGCCGCTGCGGTAGCTGAAGGTATCGGTTCGGGCGTAGACAGGCAGACCGGCGAGGTGACGCCGAAGATCTTCCGAGAATTGTTCCGCCGAGGCATACCGGCGCTGCGGTTCCTTGCGTAGCGCCATCAGAAGAATGTTGTCCAGATCTCCCGAGAGCCGCCGGCGCAGCTTTTCCACGCTGCCTTCCCGAGCCTTACTCACGGCTTCGGGTGTCAGCTTCCGCGGCTCGCCATGCGTATCGGTGGAATCGTCCGTGCGCGTGATCGCGCTGCTGGGCTTCTCCGGCTCCCTCTCGGTTACGGCGCGGGCGATTTCCTCAGGCCGCCTGCTGGCCAAACGATACGGCCGGCGGCCCGTCAGGATCTCGTAAAGAACTGCCCCCAGCGAGTAAACATCGCTTGCCGTGGTGATCGTTTCCCCGCGCAACTGTTCTGGACTCGCGTACTCCGGAGTGAGCAACCGTACCATCGTCAGGGTCTGGACGGCCGCGGCGCCTTCCGAATTGTCGAGAAGTTTGGCAATGCCAAAGTCCAGCAGCTTCGGCGTGCCATCCTCGGTTACCAGAATATTGCCCGGTTTGAGGTCACGATGAATCACGAGATTCTGATGGGCGAACTGCACCGCCCCGCAGACGGTGCGGAAAAGCTGCAAGCGTTCCGTGACCGTCAGTGTGTGCCGGTCGCAGTATTCGTCAAGCGGCAGGCCCTGGACGAACTCCATCACCAAATAGGGCTGACCCTCTTCCGTGGCACCGCCGTCCAGCAAGCGCGTGATATTCGGGTGGTCCAGGTTAGCCAGTATTTGCCGCTCAGCTTTGAGGCGCGCCAGGGTGAAGCGCGAATCGAAGCCGCCCCGAACCAGTTTGATGGCCACTTGCTTCTGATACTGATCGTCCGCGCGCACGGCGCGGTAGACCTCGCCCATACCACCTTCCCCGACCATTTCCAGAACCTGATACGCCCCGAGACGCCGCCCTTCCCAAGTCCCCGCTTGCTCCTCTACCAGGACTTGCGCCTGCCGGGCCGCGGCGGATTCATCCAGAAAGCTACCCGCCTGTTCGTAGGAATGGATGAGCGATTCCACGTAGCGTCGGACCGCAGGTTCCCCGCAAGACTGATTAAGGTAGGAGACTCGCGCTTCCGGAGGGAGGTCGAGCACTGCGTCAACAATGTCTCGCACTTGTTCCCAGGGTATGGTTGACATTGCCATGCCTCTCGTGAAAATTCCTGGCGGGGCACGCGCCATGGCATGCGCTCCGGAAACGCCAGGGCATGCCCCTACTCTCGGCTGAGTTCGTGGTAAAGCCAAGCCCGCGCGCCGGCCCACTGCCGCTGCACGGTGGCGGGAGAAATAGCCAGAACTTCGGCAGCTTCCTCGTTCGAGAGACCCGCGAAAAATCTCAGCTCCACGATGCGGCCCCGCTGCGGGTCCATCTTCTCGAGCCTGCTCAGAGCCTCGTCCAGCGCGACAAGGTCCATGCCAGGCGCTTCACTCAACAGGATGGGCTCCTCGAGCGATATCTTAACCGCGCCGCCCCCTCGCTTAGCCCTTTGGTTACTCTTGGCGTGATCGATCAGGACCCGGCGCATCATCTGGGCCGCAACCCCGAAAAAGTGCGCGCGGTTCTGCCAGTTAACGTTCTGGTCAACCAGGCGCAGATACGCCTCGTGCACAAGTCCCGTGGTGGCCAAGGTGTGGCCCGGGCGCTCGCGGCGCATGTAGTTCCGAGCCAGACGACGCAGTTCGTCGTACACCAAGGGCATTAGCGCGTCCAACGCCGCTTGGTCTCCGCTGCTCCAGTCGGCCAGCAGTTGAGTTACGCCTTTGGGAACCGATTCAGGCATACCCGCTGCCTTCCCGTCAACTTGTGGATGAGTTTCTTGAGCCCGGTTACCATCTTTACACTCTATTTGAGGAAAGTCAATCGCGGCTGCGGTACGCATCACGCAAACGGCACCACCCTCGGCGCTACTGCCGAACGCCATGCTCTATCCCGGATTCCAAAGTTGCGAGGCTCGGTGCGGAGAGACCCCACACCCGGCTCGCTACTCTCGCCACTCTCTCCCCAAGGGAGAGGGCTGAAATCCATCATCGTTGACCGCCCTCTCCCTTGGGGAGAGGGTGTCCCGCAGCCGGCGTAGTCATCAGCCGGTGCGGGACGGGTGAGGGGTTACTTCCGAAAACTCCAAGCATCCGT
>Ga0181538_10001898_pt1 | contig 22613 bp, 19 predicted proteins | sample PEATcosm2014_Bin_40_FD_119773 | JGI IMG/M metagenome (GOLD analysis project Ga0181538, IMG submission 119773) | Peatland microbial communities from MTU Mesocosm Facility, Houghton, MI, USA - PEATcosm2014_Bin23_30_metaG | ecosystem: Environmental > Terrestrial > Soil > Wetlands > Peat | place... | reverse complement strand
TGTGGCGGAGACGCCGCTCTCAACGCCACGCTGATCCGCGAAGTATTGGCCGGAAAGAAATCGGCGCGCCGCGACGTGGTGCTGCTCAACGCCGCCGCAGCCCTCGTTGCCGCCGGGCGGGCCAACCATCTGCGCGATGCGGTGCCGCTGGCGGCGAAGGCCATAGATTCCGGGGCAGCAGAACAGAAACTCGACGCCCTGATTAAGTTTTCCAAGTGCACCTAGTAGAATTGCCCTTCCCCACTTCCTCGCTCTATAGTAAAACGTCCGTGACGCATTCTTGGAGGGTTCCTTGAAACGCTTCTTCTTCACATTCGCCGTCATCGCCATCACCGGATCACTGTCCGCACAGAATATTCAAGTGAATCGTCAAAACAAGACGATCGCTGTAACTGCCGAGGAGTCCACGACGGCAGATGCCGAAGTAGCGGTGCTCGAGATCGGATATCACAATTATGGACTTACGCAAGACGCTACTTTTCAGGAGAACGTCCGGGCGGCCGAGCGGATTACGAAGGCATTGCTGGATGCGAAGGTTCCCAAAGCAAACATCGAAACCGAGAAACTGCGACTAGCGCGCGTGGAGATCGATGAAAAGTGGACTGCTGACATGAAAAAGGAACGTCAGTTCACGGCAGAGCAATCCTGGCACGTAACTGTGTCTGCTTCTAAGGCACAGACAGTCGTCGATCTCGCTGTCAATGCTGGGGCGAACGAACTGGATAACGTGGAATGGGATGTCGCCGACCCGATAGCGCTGCAGGCCAAAGCAGGTGGCGCCGCGTTGGCTAAGGCGAGGTCTATCGCCGATCAAATGGCAAAAGGGCTGGGGACGAAACTGGGAGAACTGGTCTATGCGAGTAATCGCGCACCCGTGGCGAATACATGGCAAACTGTCGAAGTTGACGCCGAACAAAGGATGGCACCGCCCCCACCACCGCCAGCGCCGCCGAAGCTCACTTTGTTCCCACAGAAGGTAAAGAGCGACGCCACCGTCTACGCGGTGTTTTCGATCGAGTAGCTTGCGGCCATACCAAGTGATCGCAATCGCCCCGCGCAGGTTCTAAGGCTTTTCTTATGGACGTGTAGAGTGCACCCTCAGGGGCTAAAGCCCGCATTTTTATTGGCTCTGATCGGCACGGCTGAAGCCGTGCCCTACCCGTTCTTGCCTTCCCCATAAGGCAAATCGGGGTAACGCCCGATTTCCTCCGTGTCTCCTCGCCTCCGTGGTGAACCAATCGCGGCAGCGCTACTTCACTTCCACCCGCTCCATATACTCGGCCACTTGCACATTCCATCCCAACTCTGCTTTCATCCGGTCGCGCAGTTGTGACGCAGCAGCGGGCTCGCCGTGGACAAGATAGGTCACGCCCGGTTTGTTCTTGAACGTCCGCAACCACTCCAACAATTCCGGCGGATCAGCATGATCGCTGAACTGTTCGAGCGCCACAACCTGCGCGCGGATGGGCACGAACTCACCGAAAATCTTCACCTCTGGCGCTCCGTTCTTGATCGTCGCCCCGCGCGTGCCCGGCGCCTGGAAGCCAATAAAAATCACCAGGTTCTTCGGGTCGGGCAGCCGTTGCGCCAGGTGATGCAGAATCCGTCCGCCCGTAACCATTCCGCTTGACGAAACGATGATCGAGGGGTAGTGGCTCTCGTTGATCTTCTTCGACTGCTCAGGGGTCAGCGCAAACGTGAAGCCTGGCCAATCGATTGGCGAGCCGTAGTTCTTGATCAGATCGGCAGCCCGCGGCGTGTATTCTTCGGTGTGCTTCAGGAAAACTTCGACGGCCTTGATCGCCATCGGGCTGTCGCAATACACCGGCAAGCGCGGAATCTGTCCCGTCTCCATGAGTCTTTTCAGGATGAAGAGGAATTTCTGTGTCCGCTCCACGGCAAACGCCGGAACAATTACACTGCCGCCACGTTGCGCGGTCTCACGAATCAGGCGGGCGAGTTCGGGTCGGGGATCAGTGTCGGGATGCTGCCGGTTTCCGTAAGTGGACTCCATGACCAGCACGTCGGCGGTCTCGTTTTCCTGTGGCCCGGAGTGCACCACCCTGCCGGGTGCAATTTCGCCGTCGCGCACCCGGCCAATGTCGCCGGTGAAGAGTAGTCGGCGGCTCCACCCGTTCTTCTGCAGCGTGACTTCTGCCATGCAGGAGCCCAGAATGTGCGCGGCATGTACGAAGCGGAACGCAAGTTCGGAATTCAATTGCGTGGTTTGTTCGACCGCGACCGGCTTGAAGAATCGCTGGCAATCCTGGGCTTCTTTGAGCGTATACAACGGGAGCGCCGGATCGTGCTTCGAAACTTTCCTTTTGTTGTAGTACGCGGCGTCTTCTTCCTGCAGGTGTCCGGAATCGGGCAGCACGACTGAGCACAGATCAATGGTCGGCTGCGTGGCATAGATCGGCCCGCGGAAGCCTTCTTTGACCAAGCGTGGAATCCAGCCGCAGTGATCGAGATGCGCATGCGTAAGAATAACCGCGTCAATTTCCCGCGCCGGAACAGGAGTGTCCTGCCAGTTGCGCTCGCGCCATTCTCTCCGTCCCTGGAAAAGCCCGCAGTCGATCAGAACCTGAAATCCCTGCTTGCCGCTCGAATCGTAAGTGGTGTTGATCAGGTGCTTCGAGCCAGTCACGGTGCCGGCGGCGCCGAGAAATTGAATGTAGGGCAAACTGTCTCCTCCAAGATTGCAGATTGTAGATGTCAGACTGCAGAAGTGAACCGGATTTTACCTCTGCAATCTGACCTCTGACCCCTGCAATTCCAGCTCACTTCTGCTGCGCGTCGATCTTAAACACATTATTCGTCAGGTCGCTCTCCGGAACACTGCCGTCGTTGACCACGATCTCGCTTGCCGCGCCTGGCAATTCCACTCGCGTAGTAGCTGTGCTCTTAGCGCGTACCTCAATCCGCTTCGTGATCTCGCCCCCTTCAAATAAGACCGTGAATGGGACCTCCGCTCCCGCGTCGCCTAGGTTTTCCAGAGTCACGGTAATCATTTGCACGCCCTTTTCCGTCTTCCACGGATGCACCGACTGCACGCGCAAATCGGGAAGGCCGCGATCCTGATATACCCAGTCGTTGAAAAACCAGCCGAGGTCGCGCTTGGCAGCGGCTTCGATTAACTGCTCCACATACTTTGGGTCCTTGTCCTTGTCTTTGCCGTCCGCGGCCCGATATTTGCCAATGGCCTGCTTGAGCGCATCGTCGCCCACCATGTCGCGTAACATCCACCACACATACGCAGCTTTGCTCCGATAGTACGTTTCGTCGAACGTGGTGGCCAGCGGTTGGCCAGGGTTCTTCTGGACGGCCGATACTTCCTTTTCCGAATCGAGAAACGCCGCCCGGTGCAGTCCAAGGAGATCTAGCGCGGCCTGGCGTCCGCCCTGCTGTTCGCGATACATCGCCTCGCCAAAGTGAGCCAGACCTTCGTATATCCAAGGTCGCAACGATGGCAATGCGGAATGTACCAGTTCGTGAATCAAGTTGATGCCGGCGAGCTTCGAATCTTCCGCAGCCATCGACGCCATCAACAACGTGCCGCTCTCAAACGGACCGGAATTCGGATCGGCGAAATCAGCGATGGCAACGGGGGCGCTTGGCTGGCCAAACCATCCGCTTACAAACTTCATTGCCGGCTCGAGCGCGTTGGAATATGTGGAGGCACCCGCCTCGTGCCCCGGCAGACTGAATAAATAGAAAGGAGGCTTTGACTGGTCCTGATAGTCGGCCATCGCGAATGTCGGTGTAACTGCGCCCAGCGCACTCCATATGCAATCTGCACTGACCGCCTGGTTTCGCCCAAACTCTGCGGAATAACCACCGCCATGGTCGCATATCAGGATCGGCGGCGCTTCTGAACTTGGTTGTGAAAAATAAATCCTAGCCTTGAATTCGCTTCCCGCTGCCCGCGCCTTCCATCGATCGGCAACTTCAAACAGGCTGTTCCCCTCGGAGAAATCCGCCGCCTCCGTCGTAATCGGATACCACGCCACATAGCCTGCTCCCCGCACCGCCGTGAACGATGGACTGATCTGGTCCCAACTCGAATGTTTGGCGATTCCCTCCGGCACTCCGACTCGAACGAGGCGTGTCGCATCCAGAGGAATTACACCCTCATAGCCAATTTCTAGTTCCACGGAATCCCTTGGCTTGATTTCGACAGGCAGGGTAACGATGGCTTCTGAAAGAGCTCCCGTGTGATCAATGTCAGAAATATATGGCTGCGAAACAAATTGAACGCTCTTGCCATCCACTCGAATCGAGCGCCAATTGAGAGAAGACGAGATCTGTAGCGCAACGACCTTCTGAGGCTGACCGGAATCGTTGCGCAGCGTGATCTTGCCGCGCGCGCCAAGCCTTTGCTGCTCGGGTTCAAGGCGAACTTCCAGGTCGTACTTAGCGATAATGAAAGCTTCCCGATTAAGTGCCGCTGCGGGAACAGTCAGGCTGGCCGTCAGACCAAAGAACAGACCAAGCCAACCCAGCGGCCTCATGATTACCAGTCTCATAATTACTAGGATCATGATTCCTTGGATGCGCCCAGCCGTCTCTGCCGCACGACTTCATACAGCACCACCCCCGCCGCCACCGATACGTTCAGCGACGGGACTTTTCCCAGCATCGGAATCGACACCAGGAAATCGCAGTGTCTGCGCACCAGATCGTGCAGTCCCTTGCCTTCGGCGCCGAGCACGATGGCGCAATGCATCTTGTAGTCAATAGCATCGTAAGTCTGCTCACCGCGCTCGTCTAATCCAACGACCCACAGGTCTTTTTCTTTCAACTCCTCCAAAGCGCGCGATATGTTCGTGACCTTGGCCACCGGAAGATGTTCACTCGCTCCTGCCGAAACTTTCGCTACCGCAGCTGTAACCGCAGCCGACCGGCGTTCGGGAATCACCACGCCGTCCGCTCCCGCAGCATCGGCGGTGCGCAGAATCGCTCCCAGATTGTGCGGATCTTCAATTCCATCCAGCACAACGATCAGCGACTGTTCGCCGCGACGCGACGCCACAAGGTCATCGAGATCGCTATATTGTTTTGCCGAGGTCGCGGCTACCAGTCCCTGATGCGCGGCGTTGCCGGCAATCTCGTCGAGCTCTTCACGCGACAAGACGCGAACTGGAACACCGATCTTGCGGCACTCGTCGATCACCCGCCTCAAGCGAATATCTTTCCGCTCCTTGGCGACGCCGATCCATTCGAAGTTGCGCCCGCGCACCTTGAGTGCCTCGGTAACCGTATTGATTCCATAGAGAATATTCACGGCGATTAGTTTACCGCGTGGGCGATATCCTTCGACGTTCCCTGCTGACGGTAGGTCTGATTACCCACCAAGGACGCGACGTAGCACAAAGGAAGCCACGGTCGGCACACCTTCGTGTACCTTCGCGTCCTTTGCGGGTAATGAACTTCCGTCCTAAACGCGCTTTTTCTGCGCCGATTCTTGAGTGCTAGACTCAAATGTTTGGGAGGCTCCGTTGAACAACGTGTATATCCTATCTGCGGTGCGCACGCCCATCGGCAAGTTTGGAGGCTCGCTGGCCTCGCTCTCCGCCGCCGATATGGGCGTGGTGGCCGCAAAGGCAGCGCTCGAACGCGCTGCGGTGCAGCCGCAGCAGGTCGAAGAGACGATCTTCGGTAACGCCCGCCAGGCGGGAGGCGGTCCAAATCCGGCGCGGCAGATTTCCATCCGCAGCGGCATTCCTCAGGAGGTTCCGGCCTACACGGTGAACAAGGCGTGCGCGTCCGGCATCAAGTCCATTGCGCTTGCCTTCCAGGAGATTGCTACCGGCAACCTCGAGTGCGTGCTGGCGGGCGGAACCGAATCGATGTCGCGGCTTCCTTATTATCTCGAGGGCGCTCGCTGGGGATACCGTCTTGGCCATCAGGAACTCGTCGATGGCATGTATCGTGACGGATTCTTCTGCCCGATGGCGAAGATGCTAATGGGCGAGACCGCTGAGATTCTTGCCGAGCAGTACAAGATTTCGCGCGAAGAACAGGATCAGTTCGCGCTCGTGTCGCAGCAGCGCGCAGCCGCCGCGCAATCCAGTGGACGCTTCGACACCGAAATTGCTTCGGTCACAATCGAGGGCAAAAAGGGAACAACTGTTTTCTCACGCGATGAACACTTGTTCCTCGACGCCACCATGGAGAAGCTGGCCAAACTCGCTCCTGTTTTTTCCAAGACCGGCACCATTACTGCCGGGAATTCGTCCGGCATCACCGATGGCGCGGCCGCAGTTTTGTTGGCGAGTGAAAATTTCGTGCAGCAGAACAATCTCAAACCCCTGGCGCGAATTCTCGCCGCAACCTCCGCGGGCGTCGATCCGCGCCTCATGGGAATTGGGCCGGTGCCGGCTATTCGCAAAATACAACAGAAACACGGTCTCAAGCTCAGTGACTTCGATCTGGTCGAGCTCAACGAAGCCTTCTCCGCCCAGGTTCTGGCCTGTGATCGTGAGTTGCATTTTGATCGCGAGAAACTCAACGTCAACGGTGGCGCCATCGCACTCGGCCATCCCATCGGCTGTACCGGGACACGCATCACGGTGACGCTCCTCCACGAAATGCTGCAGCGGAAAGCCCACCGCGGCTTGGCCACACTTTGCGTCAGCGGCGGAATGGGTATGGCGCTGGCCATCGAAAACTCTTTATAAGGAATCGCGACTGGCGGCCTGCCCACCGCGGTAGCTATACTCATCATTAACGATATGGCGATCGCCATCGCAACTACCGGCCTCACCAGTTCGGCCCGGAATCCCATGCCTCTCTCCGCGGTCATCGTCGACGACGAACAACTGGCGCGCGACGAACTGGCCTACCTGCTCAAGAACGCGGGCGACATCAACGTGGTCGCACAGGGTAAGAACGGGTTGGAAGCCGTCAGCCTGATTCGTGAACATAATCCCGACCTGGTGTTTCTTGACGTTCAGATGCCGGGCCTGGATGGTTTCGGCGTCATCAAGAAGCTGCTCGACCGCAAGATTCCGCTGCCCAAAATTGTGTTCGCGACCGCCTTCGATCAATACGCGGTGAAGGCGTTCGAGGTGAACGCGGTCGATTACATCCTGAAACCTTTCGATAAGAAGCGCGTGGCCCAGTCCATCGAGCGAGCTCGGGCAAAGATTGAGGCGGGCGCCGGACCGGAAGAAAAATTCGAGACCCTGGTGCGGATGTTGGAATCGCAAAAGCCGCAGACAGCGAAGATTCTGATTAAGGCCGCGGGAAGGTTGTTCCTGACGGACCCCAAGGATATCTGCTACGCAACCATCGAAGATGGCGTGATCACTGTAGCCACCAGCGGCCATGCCGGCATGGAGGGCCAATCGAACTGCCGGACGCTGGAAGAACTTTTCGACAATCTCGATCCCAATTCATTCTGGCGGGCACACCGGTCGTTTCTGGTCAACATCCATCACATCCGCGAAGTCGTGCCCTGGTTCAAAAGCTCCTACCAACTGCGCATGGACGACAAGAAACAGACGGAGATTCCGGTGAGCCGCGCGCAGACCCGCCGTCTGCGGGAACTGTTCAACCTGTAAAAACAAGAAGGCAATTGGTAATTGCGTAATGTGTAATTTGGTAATTTGAACCCGATCCCGTGCCCCTCTTGCCGTCCCCGCCTTGCTCTTAATTTTCAAACTGCTCGGTTACCAAGTTGCAAAATTGTTCTCTGTGGCGGGGCCTGCCCTGAGCGTGCCGAAGGATGCCTCCGTGGTGGGTTGAGTTCGTGCAAAAAAACGGGCGGACGCGAAGACCGCTTCGTCCGCCCGGGGGAGGGATCTTTTCAGGCCGCAATGGCTTGCAAGGCGATCCGGTTGGGAATCACCAGCATCGCACCCTCAAGCCGAATTAAGTCTTTACGTTTCATATCGCTCAATAGACGGGTTACGGTTTCTCGCGACGATCCAATCATTTGCGCAATTTCTTCGTGCGTGAATTCCGTGGGTACGCGGAGTTCCCGGTTGCGGGGCTCGTCTGAGACCCACGAAAGCAACAGGCGGGCGAGCTTCTCCGTCGAACTGCGGGCGAGCAACAGATCGTACACATCGTCAAATGAGGTCGTGACCTCGTGGGCGAGCATGGTGGCGCACGCCAGCGCGGCATGACTGTTGTGCTCGATCATGTACAGGAAGCTGTCGCGTTCGACGAATTTGATCTGGCAAAGCTCGATGGTGGTGACCGTAATCGGCGAGGCACCCCCGGAGACTACCGCGCTCAGCCCCAGCACCTGGCGGTCTCCGGCGATTTTCAGGATGATGGTCTTGCCATCGCGGGCTTCGACGGAGAGCTTGGCCCGGCCGGAACAGGCGATGTAGACGCCACGCGGGATTTGCCCTTCCGCCAACAAAGTGGCGTTGCCAGGATACAGGGTCAGGTGTCCCATCCCGTTGAACACATTCATCAGAGGCTGAGGCAGATTGCAGAAGTCACAGTTCTGCCTCAGGGTGCAACTCAAACAGTCCTTCGGAATCGCGAAGCGCCGTGGCATACCCATAACAAAAAACCTGCTGGTCAAAGAAACCGGGCTGGCGGAATCTCTCGCGGGGGATCGGGAAAGCGCCACGCAAATACAGTGCACATCGGTAGCCACATGCTCGATATGGGCTAAGTGCATGTGCTTAAGTGATTAGGGATGACTTGAAGGAAATAACACGCCGAAGAAGATGCCAAAATACTGGCCCCGCTGCCGACAGTTGGGCAGCGCCTCACATACCGATCATTGCCTATTGCAGATAATCGGTGCGTGAGATTCCCAGCCGCTGCATCTTGTACTGGAGGGTGGTGCGCTTGAGGCCGAGCCGAGCGGCCGCGCCCGACGGACCCGATAGGGCGCCCCGGGTCTGACGCAGAATTTCGATGATGTGTTCGCGTTCTCTGTCGCGCAGCGTAAGGTCGGAATCCGCTGGCTGCCGGGAAATTCCTTCGCGGAACTCGGCCAGAGGTGGAATCAACCGGTTGCCTTCCGAAAGGATCACCGAGCGTTCGATGAAATTCTCCAGCTCGCGGATGTTTCCCGGCCACTTCCAGTTCATCATGGCATGGACGGCATCGTCGGGAATGACCTCGATCCGCTTGTGCAGCCGGACCGAGCACTTTTCGACGAAATGGCGAATCAGCTTGGGGATGTCCTCGCGCCGTTCGCGTAAGGCGGGAAGATGCAGGGGAAACACGTGCAAGCGGTAGAACAGATCGCCGCGGAATTCTTTTTCTTCGACCGCTCGAGCCAGGTCGCGATTGGTGGCAGCGATCAGGCGCACGTCCACATGAATAGTCTTCGTGCCTCCCAGCCGCTCAAACTCTTGGTCCTGCAGAACGCGCAGCAGCTTGGGCTGCAACTCCAAAGGAATTTCTCCAATTTCGTCGAGCAACAACGTGCCCTTATCCGCTAATTCCAGCCGGCCGAACTTCTGGCTTACCGCTCCCGTGAATGCTCCCTTTTCGTGGCCGAACAGCTCGCTTTCCAGCAGTCCCGTCGGAATGGCGGCGCAGTTCACTTTGATGAAGTTGCGGTCCTTGCGCCGGCTCATGCTGTGAATCATGCGGGCGATGCGCTCTTTGCCGGTCCCGGTCTCGCCGGTAATGAGGACGGTGGAATCGGTGTCGGCGACGATGGCAGCATAATCCAGCACACGTCTCAAAGCTGGGCTTGTGCCAACGATATCGTCGGTCTGGTTCGCGCTCCGGATTTCATACTCCAAATAGCGCTTTTCCTGGGCAAGGCGGTCCTTGAGTTCTGCGATCTCCCGATAAGCATGCGCATTCTGCAGCGCAGCCGCGATCTGGTTGGCTACCTGCTGCAGGTATTCAACCTCCGGCGATCCGAAAGCATTCTCGATCATGCTGCTTGGGTTCAGTGTTCCCCAGACCCGATTGCCCGCGATCAGAGGCACACTGCAAACCGACCGAATCCCGCCTTCATACATGGTTTTCGCCAGCGCGTCGTTCATGTCCCGCAAATCGTCTGCGGTGAGAAATGTGACTTCTCGCGTCTGGATGGTCCGCGCCGAAAGCGATTGCTCGAGGGGAACCGTATTTCCGTGGTTAAGGAAGGGCTCCCACTCCAGAGCGTCTCCATAGCGGTGCGCGTTCTTGCCCTCCTCGTCCAGCAAGGTCAGAACGGCCCGTTCGTAGCGCGCGATGCTCCGAAGGCTGGAAAGAATGATCGGTAACAACTTCTCCAACTCCAGACTGACACTCAGCTCACGGCTGATCGCGATCAGGCTCTGCTGTTCCTCAAAGGCGCGGTTGGTTTTTTGCTTCTCCAGTGCCAGCGCTCCCATCAGCGCAACGCTCGAGAGGAATTCGACGTCCTCGCCTTTCAGAGCTTCGGGAACGTTCTTGCCCAGACCAAGCGCTCCAAAATGGCTTGAAGGCGTGCTCAGGGGAAGGACGGTATATGACCGGACGCCGTGATTTAGCCACACCGGCACGCAGCCTGGGAAGCGCTGCTCGCGCTCGGTATCGGGAATGGCAATCGGCTGCTGATGTTCCCATGCCCAGCCCGTCACGGCTTTGTCCGCGGGGAAAGCCTCGAACTCTCCACTCTCCTGGTTCTTTTTCCAATAGTGATTCAGCATGCAATCGCGGCGCGCGTCGTGGAGGGAGAGACTCAGCAATTCACCTCCCATCAAGGCCAGCACCGGGGGGGCGAGTTCCCTGAATGCGTCGGGCAGGCTCTCGGCTCGCGCTACCACATCGGTGACCTCGAGTAGCAGCCGGTATCGGTTGCGTTCAGACGAAGCAACTCCATCGAGTGCCACTCTGCTCTCTGACATCCAGACTCCTCCTGCAAATGCCGCGTGCAATATGTCGTGCCGTGTGTCTTGAGCAGGAACTGGGGATCATCGCAGCTTGCCAAGCAGCGGGACTCTAGTTCAACATCGCGTCGCAGGTGTTGGTTCCTTCGCTTGGGAACCGATCTTATTCTCGCTGTGGGGAAGCAAGTTCTACGACACTGCTTTCCGAGTTTTGTGTCATCCCGGAAAATTTATTCTTACTCCGTCCACGAGTCACGCGCAAGTTCTTTTCTTCGTATCATCCAGAAACTCCGAGGTAAGATTCCTCAAATGGAACGCGGCGGCCCTCGACCCGCGTGTGAGGGTTGCTTAGAAACTAGGATCATCATATAACTTAGACCCGGACAGTTCTATTAATGGTGCGCTAACAGAAAGAAGAATGTCTATAGTGCTTTAGTTTATGAGACTTTCTTGAGCGGAGACTGGAGTCTTTCAGCCATCCTCACCAGGTCGGCCAGAGATTGTGCCCGCATCTTTTCCATCGCGCGACTGCGATGAACCTTTACTGTATTTTCAGTGGTTCCAATCTTAGCCGCAATCTGCTTGTTGAGCATGCCCGCGACGACCATGGCGACGACTTCGCGCTCCCGTGGGGTCAGCGATTCGAAGCGCGCCTGCAACACTGCAATTTCCGCCTGTCGTTCGCGTCGGCCCCGGTCCCTCTCCAGGGCGATTTGAATCGCATCCAGCAGATCCTGATCGCGGAACGGCTTAGAGAGAAATTCGACGGCTCCCGCCTTCATGGCTCGCACAGTCATAGGGATGTCGCCGTGCGAAGTGATAAAGATGATCGGAACAGGAATGTTAGCCTCGAGCAACTGTTGCTGGAAATCGAGGCCGCTTACCCCTCGCAACCTAGTGTCGAGGACGAGGCAACTGGGTACATCCGGACGCTTGGCCTGTAGAAACTCCGGGCCGGATGCGAACAGCTCAACCTGCAATCCTATGGACTCGACGAGACGCTTGATCGCGTGACGAACCGATGGATCGTCATCCACTACAAACACAGCCGAGACCGGCTCAGTCATTAAACACCAACCTAATTATTGGGCGGGCAAAGTAAATTGAAAATCTGCTCCTTTAGGGCCTGACTCAGCCCACAAACGGCCTCCATGGGACTCGACAATGGAGCGGCTGATCGACATCCTATTCCGATCCCCTGCGGCTTGGTGGTGAAGAACGCTCTTCCGATGCCAAGGCTCGACCCGTCGGAAAGATGTACGAAATCAGCGGCCACGTCTATGACCCGCCCGTCCCTCGCGCTCACTTTGAGGTCGGTCCCCTCACCAGTTGACGCCGCAACGACAACGGTTACGCGCCCCGCAAGATCGAGCGCGGCATAGGACGCGGTGCTGGCGATCAATATCGAGCGTGCCACCTCGCCACAGTCGTAGGAACCGGTCAGCACCGCGTTTGCAGAGATCATCACCAAAAATCTCCTTTGCCGCTTTGGTGAAGCCCCAGAATCGACCCTAAAATCAGCAGCTAAATGGCGCTAAATACGCGGCCCGAGTTGAGCGGCTGCTTTCGGGCGAAAGAATTCGATCGAGTTCCACTGCGTTTTCTAACATGCGGCCACCTCCCCGCACCTACCGAGTGCGAAATGCCGACCAGCGTGTTTTGAGCAGGAACTGGGGGTCATCGCGGCTTGCCAAGCCGCGGGACTCGATTTCAACATTGCGTCGCAGGTGTTGGTTCCTTAACATTAGGAACCAATCTCATTCTCCCCGGCCGGGGAGCCCCCTCAGGTTCTGCGACACTGTTTGCCCGGATTTGTGACTTTCCCGGCAAGCCTACTCTTACTCCGTCTCCGGGTTGTATGCAAGATCTTTTTCTTGGCACCATAAACTTCGAGGTAAGATTGCTCAAATGGCACGCGGCTGGGAGAGTAAGTCTGTCGAACAACAGCAAGAGGAACGCTCGGCGCAGCGGCAGAGCGGTCGCGCACCGCTCTCATCCGACGACCAGCAACGCAACCGGAAACGCGAAGGTCTGCTTCTTTCCCGCGGACGCCTCACCCAACAGCTGCAGGCCGCCAGTAACCCTCGTCACCGCCGAATGCTGGAAGAGTCCATTGCGGAGCTGGACCGTCAACTATCAATGTCTTGAACAGGTTACCGACTCGACGTCACCAAAGTGAGGGGCCCGACTGCATACTCCCTATAACGAAAACCGCGGTCCTGCGCGCTGCCGCCTGACGTATAATCGAGGAGTTGATGAAAGCCTACGTCTACGTCTCATTGAAGAAGAGCGTTCTGGATCCGCAGGGTAAGACCATCCACGGCGCCCTTACGAAAATCGGCTACAAGAGTCTGCACGATGTACGGCAAGGAAAGTATTTCGAGATTACTCTCAACGGCGGCATCTCCAAGGATGAAGCGCAAGCGGAAGTAGAGCGGATCGCGCGCGAAGTTCTCACGAACCCGGTTATCGAAGAGTTTCGTTTCTCCATTGAAGACTAAGGCCCGAACTATCACCGGTCCCCCACCGAAGCATTCGTTAAGGAGCCAATTCGCCAATGTGCGGCATTGTTGGATATGTAGGTAAGAAGCAGGTCGTCCCCGTCATCATTGAAGGCCTCAGAAAGCTGGAATATCGCGGCTACGACTCGGCAGGAATCGCGGTGGCCGGAAACGGCGCGGGGCTGCAGATCCGCCGCGCGGAAGGCAAGCTGCGCAATCTGGAGGAAGTGATCCGCCTCAAGCCGCTTGATGGCACCTACGGCATTGGACACACTCGCTGGGCCACGCATGGCCGCCCCACGGAGGAAAACGCCCATCCCCATCGCGACTGCACTGGCAAGATCGTGGTGGTGCACAACGGCATTGTCGAAAACTATCTCTCGCTCAAGAAGGAGCTGATTGCCGAAGGGCACAAGTTCACCACCGAAACCGATACGGAAATCATCGCGCACCTAATCGAGAAGTATTACCTGCCGACTGGCAATGGCCATCGGCCGTCTTCGTCCTTGGAAGAAGCGGTGCGCAAAGCGGTCAAGGAACTCACTGGCGTGTTCGCGCTGGTAGTGATCGCGATCGACGAACCGAACAAGATCATCGCAGCGCGCAATGGACCGCCCGTCGTCATTGGCCTCGGCAAGGATGAATACTTTGTCGCCTCCGATGTGCCCGCACTGCTCGATCACACCCGCGACCTTTTCTTTCTCGCCGATGGCGATCTGGCCGTGATCACGCAAGACGGGGTAAAGGTCACCGATTTCGACGGCAAGCCACTGGAGCGGAAGGCGCAGCGCATCATGTGGGATCCGATCATGGCGGAGAAGGGCGGCTTCAAGCACTTCATGCTCAAAGAAATTTATGAGCAGCCGCGCACCGTCCGCGACACCACGCTCGGCCGCGTCTCGCAGGATACAGGCGCCATCTTCCTCGACGAGATGCAGGTTAGCGAAGCCGAGTTTCAGGCGCTGAAGAAAATCAATATCGCCGCCTGTGGCACCAGTTGGCATGCCGGACTCGCCGGGAAGTTCATGATCGAAAACCTGGCCCGTGTTCCGGTCGAGGTCGATTACGCCAGCGAATGGCGTTATCGAGATCCGATCCTCGGGCCGGACACGATGACGCTGCTGATTTCGCAGTCTGGAGAAACAGCGGATACCATCGCGGCCCAGCGTGAAGCCAAGGCCAAGGGCTCGAAGACGCTGGCCATCTGCAACGTGGTCGGCTCCATGATCACCCGTGAGGCCGTGGGAACGGTCTATACGCACGCCGGTCCGGAAATTGGCGTGGCATCGACCAAGGCTTTCACCGGACAACTGACTGCTCTTTATTTATTCGCGTTGTATCTGGCGCAGGTGCGCGGCACCATGACACCCGAACAAGCAAAGGCGGCGGTGCAAGAGCTGACCCACATCCCCGGCAAACTGGAGCAGATTCTTACCCACGATGAAGCTTGCGACGAGCTGGCGAAGACTTATGTGCGCGCGCAAGATTTCCTCTTCCTCGGACGCGGCATCCACTATCCCATCGCTCTCGAAGGCGCGCTCAAACTCAAGGAAATTTCCTACATTCACGCTGAAGGCTATCCGGCGGGCGAGATGAAGCACGGCCCGAATGCGCTGATTGACGAAAATCTGCCAGTGGTCATCATCGCCACGCGCGACGTGAACAGCCCGCAGTCAATGGTGCGTTACGAGAAGACGATGTCGAACCTGAAAGAAGTAAAAGCGCGCTCCGGCATCGTCATCGCGCTAGCGACCACAGGCGACAAAGAGATCACGGAGGAAGCCGATCACGTGCTCTTCGTTCCGCCTGCGCCAGATGAACTGTCGGCGATTCTGGAGATCGTTCCGCTGCAACTGCTGGCCTATCACATCGCCGTGCGCCGAGGATGCGACGTCGATCAGCCGCGAAATCTGGCGAAATCGGTGACGGTGGAGTAGGAAGTTAACAGCTGTTAGCCACCTGTCCGTGGCTCATGTCCCCAGCAGGGACCGAGACAAGACGTCTTCGAGATCGCCGAAACCGGCACGAAGCATGAGGGTAATCAAATGGGCGATCTTCCGGCTTGCACTCACTGAGTGGAGTTGCTAACGTCCGACCATGCTGCCCATCAAGCCGGGGGCGACCGAAGACGAGATCGCGCGAGATTCGTCTGGAGAAAGAAACGCCAACCCGCCGTGGCGACACCTCTTTCACTGGCATTTTGTCGTCCTGCTTGCCGTAATCGTTTTCGTTGGAGCGATCCGCTGGCGTCTATTGGACGTGCCTTTGGAGCGCGACGAGGGCGAGTACGCCTACGCCGGCCAACTCATCCTGCAGGGCATTCCTCCCTACCAACTGGCCTACAACATGAAGTTGCCGGGGACCTATGCGGCCTATGCCGGCATCCTCGCGGTGTTTGGCGAGACGGGCCGCGGGATCCATCTTGGGCTTCTGCTCGTCAACACAGTCTCTATTATCCTGCTCTATCTACTCACGGCAAGTCTCTTCGGGACGCTGGCTGGAACCATCGCGGGCGCCAGTTACGCTTTACTCTCCACGCACCAGGCTGTGCTTGGATTTGCCGCGCACGCCACTCACTTCGTCGTGCTGGCGGCGCTTTTCGGGCTCATCCTGCTCTTGCGAGCCGTAGAGACCCGACGCTCCGCTTCTGTTTTCTGGAGCGGCCTAGCATTTGGCATCGCCTTCCTGATGAAGCAGCCCGGAATCTTGCTGGGCGCATTTGCGTTTTTCTACCTGGCCGTTCAATGCTGGCCAAAGAATAGGCGCGATAAGCGCGAGTGGGCGGTGTGGACAAAAAACATCGGCGCCTTTCCGCTGGCTGCGGTGCTGCCGTACGCAATTACGTGTGCACTTCTTTACCGGGCTGGCGTCTTCCAGAATTTCTGGCTCTGGACTTTTGCCTACGCACGTCAATACGCCACGATTGAGCCCTTACACGAAGGGTTGGGACACCTTCACGACAACTTTTCCTACATGCTGCATTTCACGCTATGGCTCTGGATGCTTGCTCTGGTGGGCATCTCCACGCCATTTTGGAACTCGAGCGTCCGCCGGCATGCCGGGTTTGTCTTCGGGCTGTTAGTGTTTTCTTGCGCCGCGGTCTGTCCCGGTTTTTACTTCAGACAACATTATTTCGTTCTGATGCTGCCGGCGGTTGCCATCTTGATCGCGATTGCGGTTACCTCCGCAGTTCAGTTGCTCAGTGCGAAGTTTAATGCTCGTTGGCTTCGCGTCCTTCCAGTAATCGTGTTTGCCACCGCATGGGTGCTTGCGATTCATCGTAACGCAGACTTCTACTTCAAACTGACCCCGCTGCAAGCATGCCGCTTGTTGTATGCCGACCATCCGTTTCTGGAAGCGGCTCCGATCGCTGAGTATTTGCGCCAGCATACCTCGCCGACCGACACCATTATGGTGTTTGGCTCGGAGCCAGAGATCTATTTCTACGCCCATCGCCATTCCGCCAGCGGCTATATCTACACCTACAGCCTGATGGAAGACCAGCCTTACTGGCCTGTCATGCAGAAGCAAATGATGCTGGAAGTCGAAGCCAGCCGGCCGGCGTACGTGGTCTTCGTCAGTAATCCCTTTTCATGGAACCTGCGCGTGGGATCGCCACAGGTTACGGCCTTGGTCCCCTGGATGAAGCAGTACCTTTCAAACGGCTTCGAAGAAACTGGAGTGGTAGAACCAGGTGATCCGGAATCGCATTACTTCTGGGGTGATGAAGCCCGCGAACATCGTCAGCCGGACCGCGAAATCCTCATTTTCAAGCGCAAGGGTTGAGACATTTTCTTGTCGGGTGGCGCTCATCTCTGCCAAGCAAGTACGGCGCCGGAACCCGCGTTAGCCCGAAGCGTCGTGCAACCATTCGCAATCATCTAATTGATGAATGGCTCAGTTCAAGACTTTCAACGCCCGAGTGCTTCGCTCGGTCCCCCTCTCCGAGTTCACCAAGCACCTCGAACTCGAAGTGGACGGCGTTCCCCGCTTCGGCTTTGTTCCGGGGCAATGGCTCTCGGTAAAGGTCAACACGCCCGATGGCGAGGAGATGACGCGCGCCTATTCCATCGCGTCGCCGCCTTCCGAGAACGGACACTTCGCCTTCTGCCTGAATCGCGTGCAGGATGGATTCATGTCGAACTATCTCTGCAGTCTCGACGAAGGCGAGAAGATCGCGTTTCAAGGTCCGTTCGGTGATTTCATTCTGCGTCCACCGCTGCGCGACACCGTGTTCATTGCCACGGGAACTGGGGTCGCGCCCTTCCGTTCCATGCTGCACTGGCTCCTGGCGGAGCACGACCGCCATCGGGGACACCGGTTCTGGCTGCTATTCGGTGCGCGCCGCGAGCACGACATTTACTATCGCGAGGAGTTTGAGCGTCTCGCCGCCGACCACGCCAACTTTCATTTTCTGCCTACGTTGAGCCGCGCTGCCGAGGAGTGGGTAGGCCTGCGCGGATACGTGCAGGAACATCTCTCCGAAATCGTTCGGGACCGCACCGACATGCACGCCTATATCTGTGGTCTCGACAAGATGGTCAAGGCGAACCGCGAGTTGCTGAAGAGTTTGGGTTGGGATCGAACGTCGATTCGATACGAAAAATACGACTGACCTCATAGAATGAGTTCCGTCAAGGAGAACGATCATGTACGTTGCGCATGAAAAGCGCTATGACTCCATGCAATATCGCCGCTCGGGGCGCAGCGGCATCCAACTCCCCGCCGTTTCGCTCGGACTGTGGCACAACTTCGGCGGCGTGGATAACTTCGAAAATTCACGCGCCATGCTGCGCCGAGCCTTCGATCTTGGCATCACCCACTTCGATCTCGCCAACAATTACGGACCTCCGTATGGATCGGCAGAAGAGACCTTCGGGCAGATCCTGAGAAAAGACTTTCTTCCCCACCGCGACGAGCTGATTATTTCGACGAAGGCGGGTTGGGATATGTGGCCCGGCCCCTACGGAGATCGCGGCTCGCGCAAATATATGCTGGCTAGCCTGGATCAGAGCCTGAAGCGCATGGGGCTTGAGTATGTGGACATTTTCTATCATCATCGGCCCGATCCCGATACACCAATGGAAGAATCGCTCGGGGCGCTCGACACAGCGGTACGCTCGGGCCGCGCGCTCTACGCGGGCATTTCCGCTTATAACGCCAAGCAGACAGCCGAAGCGGTAAGGATTCTGCGCGACCTCGGAACGCCCTGCCTGATTCATCAGCCGAAGTATTCGATGTTCGTACGCGATCCCGAGCAGGGTTTGCTCGACGTGCTGGAGAAGGAAGGCGTGGGAGCGATCGTCTTCAGTCCCCTGGCGCAGGGACTGCTGTCGGATCGCTACCTGAAGGGAATACCCAGCGACTCGCGCGCCGCGCGCGATTTCTTTCTGAAGAAGAAAGACGTCGGCGAAACTACTCTCGTCAAGGTTCGCAAGCTGAATGAAATCGCCGCCCAGCGCGGGCAAACGCTGGCGGAAATGGCGGTGGCATGGGTGCTGCGCGATCCGCGCGTCACCAGCGCGCTCGTGGGCACGAGCAAGGTGTCGCAGGTGGACGACAACGTGGCTGCGCTGAAGAACCTGAAATTCTCAGCTGAGGAATTGCGCCAGATTGACGGCGCTCTCGCCGGCAAGCGAGCGGCGTGAAGCGTCAAGCTCAAGATGACGGTACCTAATAAAAATAACAATGCTGTTCGCTGCACGTGGGCCAGCAACGAGCTCGCGATTCGCTATCACGACCGAGAATGGGGAGTCCCGCAACACGACGACCGCGTTCTGTTTGAGTTCCTGATCCTGGAGGGCGCGCAAGCCGGGCTCAGCTGGGACACGATTTTGCGGAAACGCGAGAATTATCGCGTAGCCTTCGACGGGTTCGATCCGCAGAAAATCGCTCGCTACGACCGGAGAAAGACGCAGCGGCTGCTGCGCGATGAGGGGATCGTCCGCAACCGGCTGAAGGTGGCATCGGCAATACGAAACGCCAGGGCATTTCTGGCGGTGCAAAAGGAGTTTGGCTCGTTCGATCGTTACATCTGGCAATTTGTGGGTGGTAAACCACTGGTGAACGCCCGGCGGTTAGGCAAGAAGGTTCCGGCGCGCACGCCTCAATCCGACGCGATGAGCAAGGATCTGAAAAAACGCGGCTTCAACTTCGTCGGCTCGACTATCTGCTACGCCTTCATGCAGGCCACCGGCATGGTCAATGACCACGCGGTAGAGTGCTTCCGGCATCCGCGGAGGCGAGGACACGAAACCAAGGTACCCTACTAAGGGCACAGGACTTGCGAGCACAAGTCGTTGACAATCGCTTCGGCGCTGGGCTATCCTATAACTCTTTGGAAGTCCTGCGGCTGCCCGCCGGGAATACCTAGCGCGCCTTCTGCGTGGATTAATTGGGCACTCAGCGGTCTTCATAACGTTCTTTAGTTTCAGTTTCTGGGAGATTTCCGATGTCAACCTATTTCCCTAAAGAGGGAGATATTGCGCGCAAGTGGTTTGTGGTGGATGCAACCGGGTTACCGCTCGGCCGTCTCGCCTCGCGCGTGGCCCGCATTCTGATGGGCAAAGAGAGTCCCAAGTACACGCCGTTTATCGACACCGGCGATCACGTAGTCATTATTAATGCCGAGAAGATCAAGATCACCGGCATGAAGGCGGATCAGAAGGTCTATCACCGCTATACGGGGTATCCCGGCGGCCTACGTTCGGAAGAAATGAAAAAGCGCATGGTTCGCAAGCCCGAGCTGGTGATTGAAGACGCCATATCGCGGATGCTTCCCAAGAACAAACTGGGTAAGCAGATGTTCACGAAGCTGAAGGTTTACCGCGGTGACAAGCACCCGCACGAAGCGCAGAAGCCGGAAGCGAAGGTGTTTGCCTAAGAAAGTTGCGCGCTGCAGCCTCAGGCTGCGAGCAAGCTAAGACGGATTTTAGATTTTCTTGGAAAGGTTGATAAGCCAAACGCTTCAATCTTCGCGCACCCGGGTGCTCGAAGCTGGAAGCTCGCGGCTCGAAGCTTAAATGGCAGAAACAGTTCAATACTACGGAACCGGACGCCGCAAGGCAGCGATCGCACGCGTCTTTCTTCGTCCTGGCAGCGGCGAGTTCAAGGTCAACGGCAAAGCGCTCGAAGAGTATTTTGTGACACCCTCGCAGCGCATCAGCGCGAAGTCGCCGCTGGTCTCGACCGAGACTATGGCCAACTTCAATGTGCTGGCGAATGTGTGCGGCGGCGGAGTCGCGGGACAAGCCGATGCGGTGCGTCTGGGCATTACGCGCGCCCTGATGGAGTTTAACGCGGAACTGCGCAAGAAGCTCAAGGCCGAAGGCATGGTGACTCGCGATCCGCGCGCCAAAGAGCGCAAGAAATACGGACAAAAAGGCGCAAGGAAACGGTTCCAGTTCTCAAAGAGATAGTCGATGGTCGTCAGTCGATGGTCGTTGGCAAACGACTAGCGACCAACGACGAACGACTGGTTTTAGGGAGTTCAATTCATCCCCCCACCTCCCCGAGATGGGGTGGAAGGGAATGGCAATCTGGGGCCTTTAGCGTCCGGATGCAGACCAACTGAGGAGGTTGATTGGCAAACATTACGATGAAGGAGTTGCTCGAAGCAGGCGTTCACTTCGGGCATCAGACGAAGCGGTGGAACCCCAAGATGAAGGAGTACATCTTTGGTGAGCGCAATGGTATCTACATTATCGATCTGCAAAAGACGCTGAAAATGTTCAAGGAAGCGTCGAAATTTGTCCAGGACCTGGCCGCCGAGGGCAGAATCATCCTCTTCGTGGGCACCAAACGGCAGGCGCAGGACGCAATTGCCGAAGAGGCGCAGCGCTGTTCGATGTTCTACGTGAACCAGCGCTGGCTGGGTGGCCTGCTGACCAACTGGGTCACGGTGCAGAAATCCGTGAAGCGGCTCAAGGAACTCGACGAAATGGCCACCGATGGCCGTTACGATCTCCTTCCGAAGAAAGAAGTGATCAAGCTCGAGCGCGAGCGCAAGCACTTGGAGGCGAATCTCGCCGGTATCAAGAACATGACGCGCTTGCCGGATGCGATCTTCGTCATCGATTCGAATAAAGAGCAGATCGCGGTGCGCGAATCGCGCAAGCTGGGCATTCCCGTGGTCGCCGTGGTCGATACGAACTGCGACCCGAGTGAAGTGGATTACGTGATACCCGGCAACGACGACGCTCTGCGGGCGATCCGGCTGTTTACCTCGAAGATCTCGGAGTCGATTGCCGAGGGCGTTCATGCCCGGGACGACAAGCAGATGGCGGACATTCAGGCGGTGGCGGCGCCCGAACCGGCGGTCGAAACCCCGAGCACGGAAGAACTGTTCAAAGAAGTCGCACCCGATGGGACGGGAACCGCTGCGGGATCCGAAAGCACGGGCGTCGAAGGCGAGGAGATCCGCATGGAAGATGTACTTGGCAAGGGCACGCGCAAGCGTCCCACAGCCGCCACGGAGGACGTCGACGAGCTCCAGGCTGAGACGCGGCGGTTCTAGCAAAACGCAAGTTTCAAGGTTTCAAGGTTGCAAAGTTTCAGGGTTGCAACTTTGATTGGTCCCCTGATTTGATTGGCCCCCCGACCGACCCTCCTTGAAACTCTGAAACCTTGAAACCTTGAAACTTTGAAACCTGGATTCTGAGGCACTCATGAGCACTACTATGGCAAATATTTCCGCTGCACAAGTAAAAGAGCTCCGCGAAAAGACCGGAGCGCCGATGATGGATTGCAAACAGGCCCTGACCGAAGCGAAAGGGGATCTGGAACAGGCGATCGTTCTGTTGCGTAAAAAGGGAGTCTCGGTAGCTGCCAAGAAGGCGACCCGCGTTACCAGCGAAGGCTCGGTGGCGCACTACATTCATGCCGGCGGCAAGATTGGGGTGCTGGTCGAGGTCAACTGCGAAAGCGATTTCGTGGCGCGCACGGAAGACTTCAAAGAGCTGGTGCACGACATCGCCATGCACATTGCGGCGAGCGATCCGAAGTTCGTCCGCAAAGAAGACGTCACGCCGGAAGCCTTCGAACGCGAGAAAGACATTTATCGCGCCCAGGCCGCTGCCACCGGCAAGCCCGCTCCCGTGATCGAAAAAATCGTGGCTGGCAAGATGGAGAAGTTCTACGAGGAGGTTTGCCTGCTCGAGCAGCCCTTCATCAAAGACCAGACCATCAGCATCTCGCAACTGATCGCCGCCAAGGTCGGCAAGCTCGGCGAGAATATCGCCGTGCGGCGCTTTGCCCGGTTCAAGGTTGGCGACGCAACGGCTACTGTCGCCTTCGTCAGCACCAAGCCCGACAACCAGCCGGACGAGGG
>Ga0181538_10001894_pt1 | contig 22641 bp, 21 predicted proteins | sample PEATcosm2014_Bin_40_FD_119773 | JGI IMG/M metagenome (GOLD analysis project Ga0181538, IMG submission 119773) | Peatland microbial communities from MTU Mesocosm Facility, Houghton, MI, USA - PEATcosm2014_Bin23_30_metaG | ecosystem: Environmental > Terrestrial > Soil > Wetlands > Peat | place... | reverse complement strand
GGCACGCCGCGCATACACGCCGGAGGAAATTCAACGGCTGTTGGTGGTCGCTGGCCGTCGAGTGCCAGTGTATCTGGTGGCGGCGCTTACGGGCATTCGCAGAGGCGAAATCAAGCAACTGCGCTGGGCGGACGTTGAATTGGACGGCATGGCTCCCAAAATTACTGTGTCGGCGGCCATTTCCAAAAATCACTACGAGGATGCCCTGCCCTTGCATCCCGACCTAGTAGCAGCATTGAAGCAAATCAAACCAGCGTCCAGCAAACCGGAGCAGTTGATTTTCAAAGGAAAGTTCCCCGGCTACAAACAGTTTTATGCCGATCTAAAGGCGGCAGGAATTGATTGGGAAGACCACGGCGACGGACGTTTGGACTTTCACAGTTTCCGGGTCACCTATTGCACTCAACTGGCGCCTGGAACGCCCAGCGAGCGCGTGCGCATGGCGCTGATGCGGCACCGTGACCCGAAACAGACCGCCAAGACTTACACCGACGCGCGGATGTTGCCGTTGAAAGAAGCGATTGCAAAACTGAATTTCCACCGCTCGCCGGGTTCGCCAAAAGATGACACACAACTAGACACACAAAATTCGGTCACAGCGGGTCAAAACGGGTCATTTGCTGTCACTCCCCCACTGACAAGCAAAAGTGAGAATTCCCTTTTAGATATGCGGCTGAAGTCGCTGTTTGTCCCTACAAGTCGCACCGGGGCAAAAGCGGGGAAATGGTCGGAGCGACAGGATTTGAACCTGCGACAGCCAGCTCCCAAAGCTGGTGCTCTACCAAGCTGAGCTACGCTCCGACACGCAGACGTAAGTATCCGCTGATTCAGCCGGCTCCGCAATGAGATTCCACCGGAATTCCATCGGAACGAGTTGGAGTGATGGAGAGATGGAGTAATGGGCCATTGCGGAACGGACGACTTCCACACTCCAATACTCCACCGCTTCAGTTCCCCAATCCCTCCGGCTTTCCGGCTGGACGACGCCAACCGTCGTGTTACATTTCTCTTGTTATGTCAACCGAAGCGCCTGTCGCGCAGAAAAAAGTCAATCTTCGCCGGCCCGACATCCTCGAAGCGGTGCAGGCCCAGGTGCTCTCACACTATCGCAGCGAACTCGTAGAGCGCGTCCGCGCCAACGGCTGCGTGCTTTCCGCGGACAGCCTCACCGTCAGGCTCGCGAAAGAGTTCGGGTTTTGCTATGGCGTCGAGCGCGCGATCGATCTGGCCTACGCCGCGCGAAAATATTTCCCGCCCGACAAGCCCATTTATCTGCTTGGCGAAATCATCCACAACCCGGAGGTCAACGACCAGATCCGCAACATGGGCATCCAAATCATTTCGCCCAAGCCAACCGAGGACGAAATGACGCGCCTGCACGCCGGCGACGTGGTGATGATTCCTGCGTTTGGCACCGAGGTCGGCACGCGCAAACGCCTCGAGGAAAAGGGGTGTGTGCTGGTGGACACCACCTGCGGCGACGTGATGAGCGTCTGGAAACGTGTCCGACAATACTCAAAGGAAAGCGTCACGAGCATCATTCACGGCAAGGCGTGGCACGAGGAAACCAAGGCCACCAGTTCGCAGGCGCGGGCCTACGGCAGCGGACATTATCTCGTTGTCTTCAACCTCGCGGAAACCGATTACGTCTGCAACTACATCATTCATGGTGGTGACAAACGGGAATTTTTGGACAGGTTCGAAGGCTCGTATTCGCAGGGGTTCGATCCCGAACTGCATTTGCAGGCCGTCGGTGTGGCGAACCAGACCACCATGCTGCGCGGCGAAACCGAGGAGGTGCAACGCCGTTTCAAAGCCGCGATGGAGAAAAAATATGGCGCCGAAAATGTCGCTGAACATTTCCGCTTCTTTGACACGATTTGCGGTGCGACCCAGGACCGGCAGGACGCGCTCCAGAAACTTCTGCGTGAACCGATGGACTTGCTCATCGTCATCGGCGGCTACAATTCGTCGAACACGTCGCACCTCGCCGAAATGGGCGAGGGCAAACTGCCGACCTATTTCATCAAGAACGCGGCCAAAATGGAATCGGACAAACTCATCCGCCACTACGACCAGCACGACAAAAGGGAAATTGAAACCTGCGACTGGCTGCCGGCCGGCAAAATCACCGTCGGCATCACCGCCGGCGCGTCCTGCCCGAACAACTTGATTGAAGATGTGATCCACCGGCTCTTTGAGTTTCGCGGAATTTCCGTCCAAAAACTGCTGGCAAATTGAGGTGACCCGTGACAGGTGACAAGTGGCAGGAAAAAAAACCGTTCTCCATCGGCACGCTTTTCATGTCACGTGTCGCTCCTCACTTGTCACAAATCTAAATCATGCCCCGCACCCGCCAGGAACTGGAGCAAATCGAGCGGCAGACTCTCGCGCCCTATGCCCAATTCAGCGGCGATACCCATGGTCGCGACCATCCCGAACCGCCGCCCGCCTGGCGCACCCATTACCAGCGCGACCGCGACCGCATCATCCATTCGCGCGCCTTCCGCCGGCTCGAATACAAGACGCAGGTTTTTCTCAACGGCACCGGCGATCACCTTCGCACGCGCCTGACGCACACCATCGAGGTCGCCGCCGTCTCGCGCAACATCGCCAGCGCGCTGCGGTTGAACTCTGATTTGGCCGAGGCCATTGCCCTCGCGCACGACCTCGGCCATTCGCCGTTCGGGCACAGGGGCGAAGCCGCGCTCGCGCGCCTGATGAAAAATCACGGCGGCTTTGAACACAACCGCCACAGCCTCCGCATCGTCGAGGAACTTGAACAAAAATATCCCGGTTTCCCCGGCCTGAATCTGACGTGGGAGGTCCGTGAAGGGCTGGCCAAGCATTACACCGCCTACGACCACCCCGGACGGCGCAAGGGGTTTGAAGCGAAAAATTCCTCGCTCGAAGCACAAATCGCCAATCTCGCCGACGAAATCACCTATTACAGTCACGACCTTGACGACGGCCTCGACTCGGCATTGCTGGCGGAAAAGAATTTGATGCGCAATGTCCGACTCTGGGCGCATGCCGCGCGGCTCGTGAAAAAGGAACACGGCGATTTGCCCGACGAATCCCGCCGTTATTCCATCATCCGCAACCTCATTGACCTGCAAATCCAGGACGTTGTTGAAAACAGCGAACGCCTAATTCGAGCGGCGAATGTTCAGTCAGCCGACGACGTGCGGCGTTTCCCGAAGGCGCTGGTGCAATACAGCCCCGAACGCCGCGAGTTGAACCTCGAACTGCGCGATTACCTCTACAAAAATCTCTATTACAATCCCGTCGTTTATCAGCCGAACCTGCGCGCCGTGCGGATGCTCGGGCGCCTTTTCAAGTATTACCTTGCCCACCCGCGTGAAATCGGCAAAGGCGCGCGCCGCCGGATCCGCCGAGCCGGGCTCCACCGCGCCGTTTGCGATTACCTCGCCGGCATGACCGACCGCTACGTCGCGCTCGAATACAAACGGATTTTCGGGGAAACGTTCAGACCAGGAGACGACGTTAGGAGTCTCTGATTTTGAGTCTCATTACCTCGACTCCTACAAATCGAGCCGGGTGACGGTCTCTCTCATCGGCAATTCCGCCAGCAATTGCGAAACGGTCTTCCCCTGCCCTGACAAAATCAAATCCGGCGCGATTTCGCTCAACGGCTGAAGCACAAACCGCCGTTCGTGGGCGCGCGGATGCGGCAATGTGAGCTCCGGCGAATTGCGCTTCTCCGCGCAAAACGTAATCAAATCCAAATCCAGCGGACGCGGCTCGTTCAAAACTGTCCTCGGCCGATGTCCAAATTCCTTTTCGAGCACGTGGAGCCTTTTGAGCAACGATTCCGGCGTTTCGCCGCCACGGGGCACGAGGCCGACGACGGCATTTACAAAATTCGGCGACCCCGGCGGACAATTTACCGGTGACGTTTGCCACAGCGAGGATTTGAGAATCGGCCGGTCGGATAACTTTTGCAGTCGCGCCATCGCATCCCGGATGATCTGCCGCGAATCACCGAGGTTGGAGCCAAGAGCGACAATTGCCAGCGATGATGGAAGATGGAAGGTGGAAGATGGCATCAGTTATTGGGCGCCATTTCAGTCCTTTTGGCAATTTCACCGCTGTACTTCAGCCTTCACTTCAACCCCAGCACGTCCTGCATCGTGTAGAGGCCGGGCTTCTGTTTGACGACCCAGAGCGCGGCGCGCAACGCGCCGTTGGCAAACGTGTCGCGGCTGGAAGCCTTGTGCGTCAGTTCGAGCCGCTCGCCGTTCGTGGCAAAGATGACCGTGTGATCGCCCACCACGTCGCCGCCCCGCACGGAATGAATGCCAATCTCGCCCGGCTTGCGTTCGCCGGTAATGCCCACACGGCCATTTCTGGCAGCCTCCGCCAGATGCAGGCTCCGGACTTGCGCGAGAATTTCCGCCAGCGTCTTGGCCGTGCCGCTGGGCGCGTCCCGCTTGAGGCGATGGTGCATCTCCACAATCTCAAGATCGTAAGCCGGGCCGAGAGTTTCCGCCACCTTGCGCGTGAGCCAGAACAGTGTGTTGACCCCGGTCGAAAAATTCGACGCCCAGACCACGGGAATTTTGGCGGCCGCCTTGGAAATGTCGAACCGGTCGGTGTCAGTGTGGCCGGTAGTGCCGATGACGAGGGCTTTGCCGTGTCCGGCGCAAAGCGCCGCAACTTCCGGCGTAACGGTGTGGGAGCTGAAATCAACCACCACGTCGCCTTTGTCAATCACCGCGCCGAGGTCGTCGTCCTTGTCAACCTGGCCGGTGACTTCGAGTTCGCGACAGTTTTTCGCGCACGAAACCAGCGCCTGGCCCATGCGGCCTTTCGAACCAGTGATGATGATTTTAATCATAGCAGTTGGGAATTCGCACTTCGCAGATTTTCCCATCTTCCATCTTCTATCTTCGCTTATAAGAGTCCGCACACCTTCATCGTCGCGCGCAATTTCGCGCGATTCGCCGCGCTCATGGGCACCAGCGGCAAACGATATTCTTCCTCGATCACACCCAGCATCGCCAGTGCGGCCTTGACGGGGACCGGGTTCGTCTCAAGGAACAAATCCTTGAACAGCGGGGTGAATTTCGCGTGCAACTGCCCCGCCCTGCCCGCGTTGCCGCCGGCAAATGCTTTCACCATCTGCGCCACTTCACGCGGAATGACGTTCGACGCCACACTGATGACGCCCTGCGCGCCGACCGCCATGAATGGCAGCGTCAACGAATCGTCGCCCGACAAAATTTCAAACTTTGGACCGAGTGCCGCGCGCAATTGCGATACCCGTTCGCAACTGCCGCCCGCTTCCTTGATGCCGATGATGTTTTTGCATTCCGCCGCCAGACGCCGCACCGTTTCAACGCCGATTTCGACGCCGCAACGGCTGGGAATGCTGTAAAGCACAACGGGCAGCCTGGTCACGCGCGCGATGGCGCAAAAATGCTGGAACAAGCCCTCCTGCGACGGCTTGTTGTAATACGGTGCCACCTGGAGCGAACCGTCCGCGCCGACGTCCTCGGCGCGCTGCGTCAGATAAATCGCTTCTTTCGTCGCATTCGCGCCGGTGCCGGCGAGCACTTTGACTTTGCCCGAGGCGAACTTCACCGCCAGCGCGATGATATTGACGTGCTCCTCGTAATCCACCGTCGGCGACTCACCGGTGGTACCGACGGGCACAATCCCGTCCACACCGCCCTTGATTTGGAGTTGAATCAGGCGGTTCAGGGCGGTTTTGTCCACCTCGCCGTTTTTGAACGGGGTGACAATCGCGGTGTAAGTACCGGTGAACATAATAATAATCCAGCGGCCAGCATCGGCGAAAATGGCCATGTTGGCGAGTCTGTTTTTGGGCCCCATATTTCAATGACTTGATTGGCACTGCAAAACGAGCATCATGCCGTCGAAACAACAGCCCGGCATGAAGACCTTTGCTCTGTTCCTGTTGGCAATCCTGACGCTGACGGCTTGCGCTGGCTGCGCTCGTGCCACTGACAGTGGCGCGTTTGTCCCGTCGAATCCGAAGGAGATGCAACGGCTCACCGATCACCATTCACCCGCCTATCGCGCCGCGAAACGGTTCATGCATGGCATAAATCTGGGCAATTATCTGGAGGTGCCGCCCGGCGAACATTGGAATGAGACTTATTCCGTGAACGATTTTGCCTTCATGCGTGCCGAGGGGTTTGATCACGTGCGGGTGCCGGTCGGCTGGCAACATTACACCGGTCCGGCGCCGGACTTCACAATCTCACCGGAAATTTTTGCGAAGGCGGACCGGGCCGTCACCAACGCCCTGAACAATCATCTCGCGGTCATCATCAACGTCTGCCATTTCAACGCGTTCACGACCAATCCCGCCAGCCAGACGGACAAGTTGCTGGCGATTTGGCGGCAGCTCGCGGTGCACTACGAAAAATTTCCTGATTCGCTCGCGTTTGAATTGTTGAATGAGCCAAACGCCGCGGCCACCACGCAGGTGATGAATCCGATTTACGCCCGACTCATCGCCGAAATCCGCCAGACCAATCCGCGCCGCACGATTTTTGTCCAGCCGGGCAATTGGGGCGGCATTAACGAACTGAAAAACCTCGTGCTGCCGCCGGATAAAAATGTGATTGTGTCCGTGCACTGTTACGAGCCGTTCTATTTCACACATCAGGGCGCCACCTGGGCCGGCCCCGACACGCAGGTGACCGGCATCCAATATCCCGGCCCGCCCGCCGATCCGCTGGTGCCCGATCCGTCGCTGAGGTTAAATCCGTGGGTGCTGGATTGGATTGATGCCTACAATACTTTGCCTGCGGACCAAAACCCATCCGGCCCCTCGGCTTTTGTCAGCCAATTGAACCTGGCGCGGGATTGGTCGGACTATTACTGTCGTCCGATACATGTCGGTGAATGGGGTTGTTACATCAAGGCTGACCCGCAATCGCGGCTCCGCCACCTTACCGCGTTCCGGCAAGCGCTGGACGCGGAGAAGCTCAGCTGGGCGATGTGGGATTGGGGCGCGTTGTTCCGTTATTGGGACGAGAAAAACCAGCAGCCTTTGCCGGGAATGCACGAAGCTTTGTTCGGAAAAACAAAATAAGACGACCATCCGTTCCAAACGAATTCACTATGAAAAAACTTAGCTGCCTTTTGCTCGCAATGGTTTTTGCCTCCGGCTGCCGCACGCCTCAGTCGCCCGCCAATCCCCACGCCAACGCCCGAACCAAAGCCGTGCTCAAGTATTTCCAAAGCCTTGAGGGGCGCTCCGACAAACGCCTCTTGTCCGGCCAATTTTCCAATTTCGGAGACCACGCCAATCTGCGTCTGCTCGACGACATTCACAACCAAACCGGTCATTGGCCGGCAATTTTCGGCGCGGATTACGCTGGTCGCGGCGGCATCAACACCGAAGCGCCCAACCAAACAGCCATCGAATATTGGCAGCACGGGGGTCTGGTTACGCTTAGCACGCATCTTTACAATCCGGCACGGACGAATGCGACGTTCGGCGGATTGCGTGACAAGGACGTTGACTTGAACACTCTGTTGGCAACCGGCACGGAAACGCACGCCCGCTGGCTGCACGAACTGGATCAAATCGCCGGCGGCTTGCATCAGCTTCAGACCAACGGCGTGGTGGTTTTGTGGCGACCGTTCCATGAAATGAACGGCGACTGGTTCTGGTGGGATGGCAAGGACCCGGAGACGTTCAAAAAACTCTGGCGGCAGGAGTTCGATTATTTCACGAAAACGAAAGGTCTGGACAACCTGCTCTGGGTCTATGCACCCAACCATCGCACGAACACCGCTGTATATTATCCCGGCGACCGCTACGTGGATTTGATCGGCCTCGACGCCTACACCGATTTCGTGGACACCAATCACATACTCGGCTACGCGGAAGTCGCGCGGCTGCCCAAGCCGTTTGGTTTCACGGAATTCGGCCCGCATAGTCCCAGCAATCCGCCCGGTGACTACGACTACCGTCGCTTTCTCGAAGGAGTGAAGACAAACTTTCCGCGCACGGTCTTTTTCATGAGTTGGAACGCGAAATGGAGCCTGGCGTCGAATACAAACGTCACCGAAATGCTGAACGATCCGTGGATCGTTAATCGTGAAGATCTGCCCAAAAATCTGGCAGGCAGCCGGTAAACATCGACCTCCTAGGTCACCGGCGTGATTTTCACTTCCACCTCCATTTTGCGGTTGAGCGTGCCGCCGTAATTGCCGGCCACCGGATATTCCAGCATTTTTTCACCATTCGCAGACTTGCTATTCAACATTCGTTTGCTTAATCTCTGCGCCCTTGAGAAAAAACGGCCGTCCCACCATCCCGCGCAAGACGATTTACCGCCTTTCGCTTTACCTGCGCTGCCTCGCGCGGCTGCGGGAAAACGGCATTGGGACCGTTTCCAGCGAGATGCTCGCCCGGGCCGCCGGCGTCAAGTCCACCCAACTCCGCAAAGACCTCGCCTGCTTCGGGACGTTCGGCACGCGCGGCCTCGGTTATGACGTCACAGCGCTTTCCAAGAAAATCGCCGACGAACTCGGCACGTCGCGCCTGCAGCCAGTGATCCTGGTCGGCGTCGGCAACCTCGGACTCGCACTGTTATCGTATCGCGGTTTTGAAAGGGAGGGTTTTGAAATTGTCGCCGCGTTCGACGCCGACCCGCGACGGAAGCGCGACAAGAAAACCAAGCTGCCGATTTACGGCATGGACGAACTGCCGGAATTCGTTGGGAAGCAAAACATCAAGATGGCTATTCTCAGCGTGCCGGCAGCCGTGGCCCAGGAAGTCGCGAACCAACTGATTCAGGCCGGTATCGCGGGTATTTTGAATTTCGCGCCGATTGTGCTTTCCGTGCCCGAAGAGGTCATGGTCAACAATGTCAACCTCGCCATCGAACTGGAAAACCTGAGTTATTTCACGCAGGAATGACCGCGCAATCTGCGGGCGTTTCAGTTAGGATTTGAACGAAGACTCGGGCGCATCTTAACCTGCCCAAGTTCACTCATGGCCAGAGACATCGGCGGATTCGGCGTCGAAACCGGTTGTGAAGCTTTTTTTGGATTTCGTGCTTTCCGGGCCGGTTTCGGTTTGGCGGTTTCTGGCGGGGCGGCCGTTGTGGTTGAGTCCGACAGGTAAAGATACCGGCCGCAGCTTTCGCAAATTTGAATGTCCGTGTCATGCATCAACGTCGTGACCACGCCGATGGGCACGCGCATGTGACAGCCGGTGCAGACCTGATTACGAACAGCCGCCACGCCTTTCTTGCCCCTGGCAAACAGGCGGTCATAGTGGGCGATGATTTGCGGGGGGATTTTACCACGGAGTTCAGCGATGGTTGCCTCGGCGTTTTTTTCTTTGATTTCTCCAAATTCGAGTGACTGAAGCTTGATTAGATTTTGTAGTAATTCGTTCATAAACCCGTATGAGATGTTATCTCATAATTGGCGAAATCCTGCAAGCGGAATCCATCCGCCCCAGCAGGCGCAATAATCCGTCCAAAATCGTGATCGGATGTGGCGGGCAGCCGGGAATGTAAAGGTCAACCGGTACGATGCCCTCGGCGCCGTTTCGTTGTTCGGAGTGACCAACGTATGGCCCGCCGGAAATGGCGCACGCACCCACCGCTATCACCAGCTTCGGCGACGGCACCGCCTCGTAAGTCTGGCGCAAAGCCGACTCCATGTTGCGCGTCACGGGACCGGTGATGAGCAGTCCGTCGGCATGACGCGGTGAGGCAACGAATTGAATGCCGAACCGGCCCAAATCGAACACCACCGTGTTCAGAACGTTCACGTCGGCCTCGCAACCGTTGCAGCCGCCGGCGCTCACCTGCCGCAATTTGAGCGAGCGGCCAAAAAGCTTGCGCGCCTTTTCGTCCAGCGTCCTTGCCAGCTGAAATTCCTTTTCACCGAGCACCAGCGCGTCTCGGGATGACGTAGCTAGGCGATGTTCCGTCGTGAAACGGATTGCGCCTTCCGGACAGGCGCGCTCGCACTCCGGGCAAAAGAGGCAGCGACCAAGATCAAGCCGCAAGCCCTTTGCATCCACGGTTATCGCGTCAGTCGGGCAGACCTCGGCGCAGACGCGGCAGCCGTCCGAACATTTTGCGGCATCAATTTCCGGGCGGCCGCGCAATCGGTCGGGCAATACCGGCGGTTGGTCGGGAAAACCGACCGTGCGGTGTTTCTGATGGGCACGCGCCAGAAGTGCTTTCAACATGATTTTATTCCATTTTGGATTTACGAATTACGATTGACGCGCTAACGCCGGGCAGCACGTAAATCGCAAATCGTAGATCGTAAATTCTCATAAATCGTGTCCGCAATAGGACAGATTGAAACTTTTGTTGCACAGCGGGAAATCGGAGATTTGCTGGTCGCGCATCGCCTGCGCCAGCCCCATCCAGTTGTGAAACGACGGGTCCACAACTTTGTAATGGGCAAATTTCCCCGCGGCGTCCGTCAGGACCACATGACAGATTTCCCCGCGCCAGCCTTCGGTGAGCGACACCACGGCGTGGTTCGCCACCAGCGGGCCAATCCCAGCGCGCACCGGGCCGTCCGTCAACGCCCTGAGTTGATCGAAAATGAACGCGATGGAACGCTGGATTTCCATCCACCGCACATGCGCCCGCGCAAAAACACTGCCGGTGTGATACGACGACACGGGAATTTGTGCGAACCGGTAGATGCCCGAAGGAAACTGCGCCCGCACGTCGCGGTCAATGCCGCTGGCGCGCGCCGCCAGGCCGACGAGTCCCAACTCCAGGGCGGTCTCGCGCGGCACCGGACCGGCGTTCTCAAACCGTGAGCGGACCGAGGGCGCGTCCCAAAGCAAATTCACCGCGTTCGTCACGTCTTTTCGGGCTTGTTCCAAACGCTCTTCCAACTGCGCATGCCGGGTTTGGTCGAGATCAAACAAAATACCTCCAGGCCGGACCAAACCGCGTCCGAAGCGGTTCCCGCAAATCAACGCCGTCAGATTCAGGAAATCGCCGCGAATGCGTCCGCAAAAACTCGCCGTGGGCAGGTAGCCGACGTCACCGGCCAGCGCGCCGAGGTCGCCCGAATGATTGGCGAGTCGTTCCAGTTCGAGGGCGATGGCGCGCAACGCCTGCGCCCGCGCCGGCACGCGACAGGCCGCCAAGGCTTCGACCGCCTCGCAATGCGCCAGCGTATGCCCGATGGTCGTGTCACCGGCAAGCGTTTCCATGCAGGGAATCGTCCGTTTGTCCGGGCCACCGATGAGCGCGCGCTCGACGCCTCGATGCTGGTAGCCGAGCGAAATTTCCAGGTGATAAACCTTTTCACCGTGGCATTGAAAACGGAAATGCCCCGGTTCAATGATGCCGGCGTGTACCGGGCCGACCGCAACTTCATGAACTTCCTCACCCGTCATCGTGAAGAAATCCGCGACGCCCGGTTGAACGGGAATTCCCGCCGGACGGTTCCACGCGTCGTGGCCTTCGCGGTAGGAATGATGAAAGCGAATCGGCTTCAACCACGGATGGCCTTCGGGCTTTACGCCCCATTGCTCGGCGATTTCGCGTTCGAACCAATGCGCCTGCGCGCATATGGGTGTCAGCGCGGGATAATGGCCGCCGACCTCCGTTGACCATAACTCCAATTGACCATTGGCATCATTCGCCAGCACACCGAACAGACGAATGCTGTCGGTGCCGGCCGGCTGCCCGAACAACGCTGCGATGCGCCCCCCGTCTTCGCAGACTTGCAAGAGCTGTTCACGGAAATCGGTGAAGCTCAAATTTGGGATTCCCGTGAGCAGCACGGCTTCGCCGTTGCGGATGACGTTGGAGGCCCCGGTTTTCATGGTGTGCCTCCAAGCGTTGCCGCGATCTGATGCAACACATCACTCAGCTTCCCCGGCACCGCCAGACCGAGCCACAAAACCAGCAATCCGAGCAACGCGGGAGGCGCGATTTGCCACCAGTCTTCGTCCGAAGCAAAACGAGGACGAAGACTGCCGCGCCGAAGCCCCGCGGGCGTAGGCGGGCTGACTGGTTCCTTATCCAACGGACTACGACTCGGCAAGCCAGCCGTTTGTTTTCCCGGTTCGCCTTGCGCCATGGCGAAGAATGCTGTCGTCATGCCGATGAAAATCACCGCCAGAAAGGCCAGAACGATTATCGCAATCCAGACGTGACCGGTGTCGAAGGCGGCTTTCAGGATGATGAATTTGCTCAGGAACAATCCGAACGGCGGTGTGCCGGTGATGGCCAGGAACCCCACAATCCAAAGCAACCCGGTCACCGGCGCGACTTTCAACAAGCCGCGCACCTGGGTGATGTTCTTGGTCTGGTAGCGGGCCAGGATGTTTCCGGAAAGCAGGAACAGCATGACTTTGGCGAGCGAATGGTTCACGGCGTGCAGCATGGCGCCGAATGCGCCCGCGCCACCCAATCCGACACCCAGTGCGAGGAGGCCCATGTGTTCGACACTCGAGTAGGCCAGCAACCGTTTGTAATCCGTCTGGCCCAGGATAAAAACCGCGCCGACCACGACCGAGACCAGCCCCAGCGCAAGCCACACGTCGCGCCCAAAATCCCCCAGGCCGGCCGCCACGCAAACCTGCTGCACGCGGATGAGACCAAGAAACGCGCAATTGAGCACCGCGCCAGACAGCAGCGCCGAAACAGCCGACGGCGCCTCGCTGTGCGCGTCCGGCAGCCACGTGTGCAGCGGAGCGAGACCCATTTTTGTGCCGTAACCGACGAAGAACAGGAGGCAGGCGACTTTCAGCCACGGCATTTGCAGCGCCTGGGCGTGCGTGACCAGTTCGGACAGCACCATCGGAAAAATTCCGTTGTTTGCCTGGGTCGCCGCGACGCCGAGAAAGAAGTTCGCCAGCAACGCCAGCGCGATGCCGACCGAGCAGATGAGCAGGTATTTCCAGGTGGCTTCGAGTGAGCGATGATGCCGGTGAAAATAAATCAGTGGCGCGCTCGCCAGCGTCGTCGCTTCAATGGCCACCCAGATTAATCCGAAATGCTGGCTGACCGTCACCAGCGTCATTGCCGCCAAAAACAAAAGGAGACACCCGATGAAAACCGCTTCCGGCGCGTTGTCGAAGAGAAATCCTTCTTCCATGTCGGTGGCGCGCCGGTTCGCCTCCTGGCCGAGGTAACCGATGACGTAAAACGACACCACCAGAAACAAACCGCTTGTGATGCTCAAAAACAACAGCCCGGCCGCATCCAGTGCCAGCCAGCCGCCGAGCGCCGGAGCGGGCGTCCATTTCCAGCAGGTCGCGGCGAGCGCGGCGTGCGCCAAAGCCGTGCCGACGAGCAAACTGCGCCGCATCGCCGAACTGGGCAAAGCGAACGCCGCCAAGCCGGCCAGCAACGGGAGAATGACCAGGGCGAAGATCATTTGGAGTGCGGAGGGGAAACTGATTCATCCGGCGCGCTGGAGTCGCGTGCAATCGTAAATCGTAAATCGTAAATCGTAAATTTCATCAGTCCTTCAACGCGCTCAACCGGTCAACGTCGATGTGATCGAACTCGCGGTTGATGTGGAAGATGGTGATGCCCATGACGAACACCGCCACAAACACGTCCAGCAACACGCCGACTTCGACCAGCAAAGGCGTGCGCGCCGCCACGCCCACACCGAACGTGTAAATCCCGTTCTCCAGCACGAGAAAGCCCAGCACCTGGTTCACCGCGCGTTTGCGGCTCACGATGAGGAACAGCCCCGCGAAAATGGAAAAGAGCGCCACCGGCGCCAGCCACGGTGAGGCGATATTCTCCGGCATCGGCAGGCGCATGCACATCCAGAACGACACGCCGAGCGCGAGCACACCCAACACCAGTGATGCAACGTAGCCGACGTAGGGCTCAATTTCGCGTATCACTTCCGCTTCACGCACGGCGCGAAAGAGAAACCACGGGAACACGATGCCTTTGATGGCAATGGTGCCCGCCGCCAGCAACGCGAAATGCAGCGACAGCTCATGCCAGTGCGCCAGGATCGGCAGGAAGCCAAGGACCACGCCCTGCGCCGCCACCACGCGAATCGAAGCCCCCAGCCGGCTGGAACCGAGCAGCTTCAGGTTGGTCAGCACCACGAGCACGAGGATGAAATTGGTGGTCAGCATGGTATTGAATCAGATTAGTCCGAGCAGAAATGCCACCGCGGCCAGCGCACCGGCGCCGACGAGCAGTTGCGGCAGGACAACCAGACGCAGCCGCGCCATGATGGATTCAATCACGCCCACCAGCACGGCCACGACAAACATTCCGCCCGTTGCCAGCAGCAGGTTCAGCCACGCGTTGGCCGTAGCCGGCAACACAATGCCGACGACCAGCGCCGCAAACAGCCAAAGTTTGAGCCCCGCGCTGTAAAGAACGAACGCCAGATCCGGCCCGCCGTGGTCCAGCACCATCACCTCATGAATCATGGTCAATTCAAGGTGGGTGTTCGGGTCGTCCACCGGAATGCGCGCGTTCTCCGCCAGCAACACAATCATCAGCGCGACGACCACCAACGCCACGACCGGACCGGCGTGCTGCCAATGGGCAACTGACACCGGTTCAAGCATTGTTGAGAGCGAAAGCTGTCCGGTTTGTTGCGCCAGCGTCGCCAGTATTACCAACAAGGCCGGCTCGGTCAGCGCGGAGAAAAATACTTCACGGCTCGCACCCATCCCCTCAAAGCTCGAACCGGTGTCGAGCGCCGCGACGACGGTGAAGAACCGCATCAACCCGAGCAGACCGGCAAAAAGCAGAAAATCCGCCGGAAACGCGATGAGCGCCGGGAAATTCCCCAACGGCACCAGCATCGCCGCAGTTAATGCTGCCGCCAGCCCGACCATCGGCCCGGCACGAAATATCCACGTTGTCGTGCGGCTGTAAACCGCGCCTTTTTGCAGCAGCTTCCACAAATCGAAATAGGTTTGGAGCAGCGGCTGGCCGCGGCGCCCCGCAAAGAGCGCCTTGGTGCGGTTGATGACACCGAACAACAACGGCGACAACACGAGCGCTAGCAGCAACGGGATGAAAGCAAGGGCGTTCATGGTCAGCGAAATTTCCAGACCAGCAACACAATCAAGGTCACGGCGATGTAAAGCACGTAAAGCTGGACGTTGCCGTGTTGCAACCAGCGTAATTGCGAGAGCCATGCCTTGCCGCGCTCGAACATGGGCCGATACATCTCCTCGTGCGAGATGTCAGGCGTAATTGTCTCAAGTGAACCTTCCGGCGGGAAAAAACCGCGCGGCCGCAAAATCCTTTTCCTGGTGCCGAGCAGCACCTTGAACAAATCCGTCAACGGCTGGGCAAACGACGAGGCGGTGTACTGCATGCGGGGCGTCGGCTGCGGGTACCCGCAGCCCCAAGTCACACTCTGTTCCACCCGGCGGCCCGCCAGCAAACTGCGTCGCAACAAAACCAACGCCACCGTCACCAGCAGAAATGTCAGCGACCCAATCACCACGAACGTCAGCGAGGTTTTCGTGGCGGCGAGGTTTAGACTGACAACTTCAGGACGCAGTCCCGTGACCTCCTCCAAAACCGCCTTTAAACTTCCAACCACGGTCGGGGCCAGCAGTCCGATGAGAACACATCCGGCCGCCAGCGCCAGCATGGGCAATCGCATGGTCCAGCCCACCTCGTGCGCTTGCGCGACGTGTTCGCTGCGCGGTTCGCCAAGGAAAACGATGCCGAATGCCTTGGTGAAACATGCCACCGCCAACCCACCAATCAGCGCCAGGCCGGCAATCAGCGCCAGCAACGGCACGGCGATTTCTCCCACAGTCGAAATGCCACCCTTGAATGCGCCCAGAAAAATCAGGAATTCGCTGACAAAACCGTTCAGCGGCGGCAGACCCGAAATCGCCACCGCGCCCACGAGAAACGTCACCGCCGTCCACGGCATCCGTTTCAGCAACCCGCCGAGGTGATCAATTTCAAGCGTCTTGGTGCCGTGCAACACCGCGCCCGCGCCGAGAAACAACAATCCTTTGAACAAGGCATGATTCAGCACGTGCAGCAACGCACCGCCATATCCGAGCACGATGAGTACCGTCGAGCCACTGCTCACACCCAGCAGACCGACGCCCAGGCCGAGTGCGATGATGCCGATGTTTTCCACGCTGTGATACGCCAGCAAGCGCTTCAGGTCGTGCTGGGCCAGCGCAAACAACACACCCAGCACGCCCGAAGTCAGCCCGATACCGATAAGCACCCAGCCCCACCACAAAGGCGGCATACCTAAAAATGTGAACGCGCGTATCAGTCCGTAAATTCCCGTCTTGATCATCACGCCCGACATCAACGCAGACACGTGGCTCGGCGCAGCCGGATGCGCCTCCGGCAACCACACATGCAGCGGCATGAACCCGGCCTTGGTGCCAAATCCAATCACCGCCAACAGGAATAGAACACTCGCCAAACCTTGCGTGTGAATGCCTTGGGCAGCCCAGACATCGAAATCCATCGAACCGGTTTCACGCGCCAGCAACAGGAAAAACGCCAGCAAAAATGCCGTGCCCAGATGTGTTGCCACAAAATAAATCCAGCCCGCTTCCCGCACCGATTCGCGTTCATGCTCGAACGTAACGAGGAAAAACGACGCCACCGCCATAAGTTCCCAGGCGAACAGGAAAAGCACAGCATTGCGCGCCAGCAGGACGAGCACCATGCCGAGCACCAGCAGGCCGTAGAAAAACCAGACCGGGCCAAGTGAGCGGCGGCCCTGCCACGACCGCAAATAGCCCACACCATAAATTGCACAAAGTGCCGAAAGCAAAAGCGTCGGTAAAAGGAACCATGCTGAAAGCGGATCGAGTTCGATGAAGAATTCACCGTATGGCACCGGCCAGGGGAAATGAAACTGTTCGGTTGCGCCGCCCATCAATACTTGAATCGTCGGGATGCAGCCGACGATTGCCGCCACGACAACCGGGAACGCGCCGAGCCAGGAAAAATCCAGCCTCGGACGGTTCATCAGCAATAACGCAACCACTGCGCCGTAGAGCAGCACGGCCATCGCTGACAACAACAATATCACGCAGCGGCCTCCTTCTTCACGGTCGTTGCGGAAACGCGCAAGCTGTTGCTGATTGTTTTGGCTGCCACCATGATTTCATCGCGGCTCGCTTGCTTTATGATGAGCGATTTGAAATCGGGATTGCGCAGGGCGAACGCCAGGCGCGACAGCAGGTGGAGATGTGCCTTAACTGTGGGACTGATGAGCGTGAACAAGGTATGCACCGGCTGGTTGTCCAAGGCCCCGAAATCTACCGGCGCTTCCAGAAAACACAACGTCACCACCGGTTGCGGTACATGCAGCACGATGGGATTGCGCACGTGCGGAATGGCGATGCCATCGCCGATGGCGGTGGATTCCAAGGCCTCACGCGCCAGCAACACTTGCAACAGAAACTCGCGATCAACTTTGTCCGGCAGCCGCAACACCTCGACTACGCTGCGAAGAACGGCCGGCTTGTCCTTGCCCGCCAACCGATAGAAAATTCCCCCCACCTCCAAGGCGTCGGACAATTCAGGAAGCGGCGTGGAGCCGTTCTCCGGTTCCTCAAAAATCCGTGGCGAAACGTTGATGCGATTGGCCGTGGCCCACTCCAACAGTTCGGCCCGATTGAACCGATATTGTCCACTCAACCGATATCCGGGTAGTTTCCGCTCATCAATCCAGCGATAAACCGTCTTTTCCGAGATATTGAGAAGACCTGCTACGTCTTTGACAGTCAGTTGCATCTGTTCGCGATATCCAGCCTGCGAAATGCACTTTGGACATCTTTAGACATATTCGGAACAGCGCGTACCAATGTCAAGTCATCAATATTCAGCACGTATTCGAGCACTGGGAGGGACGCCGTGTCGGCGTCCCTGAAATTGGGGACGGCAACATGCTGTCCCTCCCAATTCATGTGTTATTACTCCTTTTTCGCCGCTTTAACTTCGATGTGCAAGTCGCGCAGTTGGCGGGGTGTGACGGCGGCGGGTGAATCGGTCATCAGGTCCGTGCCTTTCGCGGTTTTCGGAAACGCAATCACGTCGCGGATGCTCGGTGTGCCGCAGAGAATCGCACAGAGCCGGTCAAAGCCGAGCGCGATGCCGCCGTGCGGCGGTGCGCCATAACGGAACGCTTCGAGCATGTAACCGAAGCGCAGCTTCGTTTCTTCCGGCGTAATTTGCAGCACGTCCTCGAACACCATTTTCTGAACGTCGGGCTGATGAATACGGATCGAGCCGCCGCCAAGTTCCACGCCATTCACCACCACGTCGTAATGCTGGCCGCGCACTTTCTTCGGGTCGCTCTTGAGCAGCGGGATGTCCTCGGCCACCGGTGCGGTGAATGGATGATGGCTCGAATACCAGCGGTTCTGTTCCTTGTCGAAACTGAGCAGCGGAAAATCCACGACCCACAGGAAATCGAACCGGTTCGCATCAATCACCAGCTTCCCCTGCCCTTTCAAAACGTCGGCGCAATACGAACGGATTTTGCCGAGGATTTCGCACGCGTTCAGCCATTGGTCGGCGGCGAACAAAATCAAGTTACCTTCCTCGATGGCCAATTTCTTCGCCAGTGCGTCCCTCTCGGCGTCGCTAAAAAATTTCACGATGGGCGATTTCCATTCGACGGTGGCACCATCTGCCCCTTTTTCGACCTTGATATACGCCAGGCCTTTCGCGCCCAGGCTCTTGGCGTATTCGGTCATCGTCTCGATCTGCCCCTGCGTTGCGCCCGCCAGGCCCTTGGCGTTGAGCGCCTTCACCACGCCGCCGGCGGTGACCGCACCGCTGAACACTTTGAATTTGCTGGCGCGGAATTCCTCCGTGAAATCCACCAGTTCCATGCCGTAGCGCGTGTCCGGCTTGTCAATGCCCCAGCGGTTCAAGGCTTCCTCGAAGGTAATCCGCTTGAACGGTGTCGGCACCTCAAGGTTCGACGCGGTTTTCCAGATGCGCTTGAGCAAACCTTCGATGAGCGCATAAATATCTTCACGTTCGATGAACGACATCTCGAGGTCAATCTGCGTGAACTCGAGCTGGCGGTCGGCGCGCTGGTCCTCGTCGCGGAAACAGCGGGCCAACTGGTAGTAGCGCTCGATGCCGCCGACCATGAGCATTTGCTTGAACTGCTGCGGCGATTGCGGCAGCGCGTAAAATTCCCCAGGATTGGTGCGGCTCGGCACGAGAAATTCACGCGCGCCCTCGGGCGTGGATTTGAACAGCACGGGCGTTTCAATTTCGAGAAATCCCTGCTCGTCCAGGTATTGTCGCGTGGTGAACGCGACCTTGCTGCGCAGGCGGAGGTTGCGCGCCATCTCGGGCCGGCGCAAATCGAGGTAGCGATATTTCAGGCGCAATTCCTCGTTCACCTTGCTCGCCACTTCCGGGTCGTCCAACGGGAACGGCAGCACGTCGGCGACGTTAAGCACTTCGAGTTCCTTGACCATCACCTCGACTTCGCCGGTGGGGATTTTGGGATTGTTCGTGCCGGCCGGTCGCTGGCGGACCTTGCCGGTGGCGCGGATGACGCATTCGCTGCGCAATGCAGCGGCGCGTTCGAAAAGTTCCTTGGGCAGATCGGACGGATCAAAAACGGTCTGGGTGCGGCCTTCGCGGTCGCGGATGTCAATGAAGATAAGGCCGCCGAGGTCGCGCCGGGAATGGACCCAGCCGGTCAGGGTGACTATCTGCCCGATGTGCGCCGGGCGGAGTTCGTTGCAATGATGCGTGCGTTTCATTTGATTCGTTGGGAGGGTCGGCGTGTCGCCGACCCAAATTCAGGGACGGCAACATGCCGTCCCTCCCAGTAAAGCGAGCGCGCATCTTGGCGGGGAACACACTGAAATTCAAAGACAAATTCACGTGACTTGCAGTGCCACCGAAGAAGTCTGCCTGGCACAAAATCCAGTGGAGCGGGTCTTCTGGCAAATTCCAAACCGTTTTGAATTTCGCCGGATTGCCCGGCTGCTGGTCCCCCAGGCCAATCCAGTTTATCCCAGCCATTCGGTCAGCTCGCGCAAGGAGGCAATCTCGCGGGTGAGTCCGCAACCGGACGGACGGGGCTTGTGTCCGGGATTATACCAGCAGGCATCAAGTCCATACTGGATCGCGCCCACGATGTCGGAGGCCCAGCCATCACCAATCATGAGCGCTTCGCGCCGAGATGGATGTCCCAATCGTGCCAACGCGACATCGAAGAACTCCTTGGCTGGTTTGGAAAAACCGACTTCTTCCGAAATAATGATCTCAGCAATGTGTTGGCTGATAACAGATCGGGCGAGCCTTCCGCGCTGGACCACCTGCAAGCCATTGGTCAAAATGGCCATGCGATATTTCCCCTGCAATCCCTGCAACACTTGAGCAGCATCCTCGATCAGTTCCGAACATTCGGCCAGGCACTCAAGATAGCTGGCGCTGAACGTGGCCGGCGGGTACGCAAACCCGATGGCTTGAAGCAGCAATTCGAAACGGCGCACTTTGACAAAGCCCGGCGTAAGCTCCCCCTTTTCCACCGCCTGCCATAACTCCTGGTTAATACGCCGGTAGGCCGCCAGATATCCGGGGTCGAAGGTTGCTCTCATCAAACGGAAAACCTCCCTGAGCGCGGCGCTTTCCGCCCGGTCGTAGTCGAAAAGCGTGCCATCGGCATCGAACAAGAGCCACTGGTAGTGCTGCATGGACCACTGATAAAGGTTTCGCCCGGCCTCGTAAAGTCGAAGCCGTTTATTCGTCAATACCAGTCCGTCAGATCAACGCATGGCTCGGGAAGTGGCCCGTTGGATAATCGTTGGACGCAGCCATTCAAGAACCGTTCCGCGTCGAAAGCGGCGTTGCCGGGCAGGGCAAGCTTTCAAATCCTGTTATTCCCCGCTCGCCACGGGCGTTTGTTTGGATTAACCTGCATCGCCATGACGGATTTGACGAAGCCCGAAGTCATCATCACCCACGAAAGCGACCTCGACGGGTTTCTTGCGGGCGTGTTGTTGCAGCGGCTCGCCAGGAAACTTTTCGGCGCGGACGTTCCGCTTGAAGCGTATCACTACAACTTTTGGAAACAGCGCGAGTTGCGCGAAAGGTGCGCGTGGGTCGCGGACTTCACGTTCGAACCCCGGCTCGACAAGCCGGAATGGGTCGTCTTTGACCATCACGTGACGGAAACCGCGCCCAAATACGCAACGCTCGTTCACGACGTGAACAAATCTGCCGCGTTGCTGTGCTACGAACTTTGCAAGGAGCACGGCCTCGGCTCGCCCGCGCTCGACCGGCTCGTGCATTTGAACAACGTCGCGGATTTGTTTTTGGAGGACGATCCCGACTTCGTCGTCGCGGGCGATTACGCGAGTCTGGTCAAAACCTATCAGTTTTGGAACCTGCACGCGCTCATCAACGGCGAAATTGAGAAGCTGCTCGACCATCCGCTGATCGAGGTCATGGCCACGAAACGCCGCGTCGAGAATCCGCTCGGTTTCGAGTGGAGCAAAAACAACGTCACCGAACTCAGCCCGGCGGCGGGTTATGTGGACACCGTCGTGGGCAACAACAACCTCGTTGTCCACCAATTGCTCGAAGAGAAGGCGACGAAATATCCGGTCCTGGTCACGTTATTCCGCCGGGGGAACCTGGTTTTCGTCAGCTTTCGCAGCCGGGACGGCGAGGCGCTCAAGGTTGCGGAAAAATTCCAGGGCGGCGGCCACGCCAATGCCGCCGGCGCCATCCTGCCCAAATCCATCCGGAACATCCCCGACGCCATTGACTATCTCCGTCAGATATTAAATCCAAAAAAAGACACCCCGTTGAACAGTCTGGAAAGTTTGTTTGCCGGAATTGAAGCTGAACAAAAGAAGTGACCGCCAATGGGGGCGGAGGTCTGAATCGAACAAGGAAGCTTTACCGTTTCGAGCCTAACACACACTGTTTCAAGGCTTATTCCAGCCTTATTTTAAAGCGGTTCAAGCGGCTTTTTCGACTGCCCGTCTTCGTTACCACTCCAAAACTGCTCGTCAGTGAAACTTTAAGTGAAGATTCAGGTGAAACTTCTTTGGCCTTATACCAGCTACGGTTTGAAACTGCATCATTTCGGGTCTCTTGTAGCGGCGCTCTATGAGCGTCGCACTGCCTGTCCGCGGCGGTCACAGACCGCCGCTACAGTGCAATCCCAAACTGTAACTGGTATTAATCTTGTTAGCTGGTTACGCGAAAAGATTACATTTTGAGAGGAATGTAGTATTCTTTTTGACTTTATACCTTGAGCAGTGGACTTTTTAACTGATTTATCGGTTTTTGCGGAAAATGTTATGCTTAAAAAAATATTCGTTGGAGTCGTTAATGTTCATCGCCAAGGTGCTCCGACTTGTGCTTCAAAAACCCCCTTGCTGACGCAGGCGTTATTCGTTTCCAGCGCATGGATGGCCCTGGGGAATGGTGATCTGATCCATAAGTCGAACCCGTTGCGTGCCCGGCTGGCTTCGTATCTGGCGCTCCTGCTGCTGGCACTGGTTTCCGTAAACGACGGGCTCGCCCAAATTCAAATCGTCAATTGTAATGCGCCGGTGCAAAGCCGCAAGCGCGGCATTGCCGTAAATTCCAACATGTCGGCTGCCGACTTCCAAGCCTTGGCCCCCGGCGTATCGTGGTTTTACGATTGGGG
>Ga0181538_10001893_pt1 | contig 22643 bp, 31 predicted proteins | sample PEATcosm2014_Bin_40_FD_119773 | JGI IMG/M metagenome (GOLD analysis project Ga0181538, IMG submission 119773) | Peatland microbial communities from MTU Mesocosm Facility, Houghton, MI, USA - PEATcosm2014_Bin23_30_metaG | ecosystem: Environmental > Terrestrial > Soil > Wetlands > Peat | place... | reverse complement strand
GGGTACTGAGCATAAGGAAGTGCTCCAAGATCCACTCCGACTGTCATTCCTTCATTGGTGACTAGCTTCAGAGATCCGGGACCGCGTCCTTGAGCAGCGGCAGCTAATCGACCGGTCGCAACCATCGTCGCGTTACCTGCACCTGGATATGCTGCGAATTTCTTTTTTTTCTGCTTAAGATAAGCAGGCGTGAGAGATGCCCAGGTATCGCCTTCACTTGCATTCTCAGTCTGCCATCGGACAATCTGAGCTTGCTGATATTTAGGATATGCATAACGGTTTAAATAAGAAGAAATGGCTTTCCCGCGCGTCGCAATAGCTTTAATTGAAAGACTGATGCCATCTTTAGTCTTAGTTAACGACGCGGTTGCCATGACGTCACCTTCTCGGTGTCGGATCTGTGACCCGACCCAAAGCAAAGCCAAATAAAGGCGCAAGCGGTTGGCCTTGACGTTTATAAAAATCATCTCGCATCGTTTCAGCTTTCTCCAAAAAGCCTTCCGACATTTCTTTGAATGCCTCAATTGATTTCATAATATCTTCGGTCGGAGCATCTTCAAGCTGAAAGACTTGAGAGGCGCGAGTAGAATATTTTGCAGCAGCTTTTTCATAAGCTTCTTGAGCTGCGAATCGAAGTGCAGCGGCATTCAATCCATCATCAAGATTAACATAGCTCGTTCCATACCCGAGCCACGAAGAAGCGTTTTGAAGAAACTGATCCAGTTCTGAATCATCAAACCATTTGTAGTAGTACGTTCCAGTCAATTTACTAGTATTCGATGGAAGAGACGGAGCTTGGAGCTGGAAAGTTCCAGACTCCAAATCATCTTGAATGATGTTACCCAGTGGGATCGCCGTCCCGTTCAAATAAAGACCTAGTGGGAATGTCGCTGTGGTAAAATTAGTCACTCGACGATATTCAAATGTTTTAAAAATCGTATTAATGCCATCAACCACACCTAAGATCTTTTTCATCGAACAGATCTTATCGGTCGGTCCGTCAAACAAGATCGTTCGAAGTGCCAGAATTGCGGTAGATGAGTCAGGCCACGCCACGATGATCTTCTTCCAATTGTTTCAATATATCTTCTAAAGTCATCTCAGGCGCGATGTATGCGTATCTGAGTTTCTCAAGCTTCATGGCAGCGGCTTTACGTTTACAATCAGCAATCTCTCGTTTAGAAACCGGTTCATCAATATAAAGCGGTCCATCAACGGCTTGTGGAAAGAACTTATCGACCGTTCGCATTAAAGGTTCAACTGGGAAATGCAGATACCCATTTGGGAATCGAGTATTACGAACATAGACAACATCTTGAGCGACATCGCCTGCAAGTCCTAAATACTTTCTGCCGTCCATTGGTTCTTTATTGGGAAGATCTGCTTCGGGATTCAAACACGATCCTGCCGGTCCGATTTGTTTTGCTGCCACTCTTTCGTTCCTTTTATACCTTGCCATTCGTGCACCTTTTTTAGAGCGGGGCCACGGCTCTTCACTTTCGTGGCCCCGCCATTGGATGACTCTCGTGGAATTCATCCAAAGTTGATTTTAGACAGATCCATCAGAACCCTGGTAAGCGAAACGAGGATCAATGAAATCCGCATTTCCACGTACTGTCAGCTTCCAACGATAAATGTCTCGTTCGAATCCTGCACCGGTTTCAGGATTTTCCTGAGTGATCTTTGCAGCTTCGCGCATTTGAACGATGAACCAAGGCTTGCTTGAATCCATGACATACCATGCCGAAGAGTTCGAGTTCGTCGAACCTGAATTATTGAACATGAAACGACTGATCACTGGATTTGCAATTCCCTGCAATACGTTGATTGCCAAAGATCCACCGACCTGACCTGCAGATGCAGCGCCCGACGGATAGAAATTGGAATTCAACAAAGTTGCAAGCGTCCAGCGATAGAATGGACTCACTGCGATGCTATCAGGAGAGACCGCCATTTTAAGCCCTTGGAGATTCAATTGGTTTTCAAGAGCTGTGAATGCCGATTGCACGTTTCCCTGAGTCAGAGTTCCGAAAGAAGCGGGTTTCGTTGCGCCGCCGCCTTTTAAACTCGTGCTCCATGGATACACGCTTTCATAACTAGGTTTAGTTTCCGAAGACGGAACTGTCAATTTCGCGTAAGTTGCCCCAGTAGAAATCGAAGCCAATTTTCCGTAAGCGTACACTTCCCAGAGCTGCGCAGCGTAGTCGGCCATGTCGCCGACTTTCTGAGCAAACTGACCGGTTTGATCATCATCAATCAATTCAAAAGACACCGGAAAAAGTTCACCAAACTTTTTATTACGAAGTTTGATGTCCAATCCGATGACCGATGCTTCTGCGTACTTCTCGCCTTCGCCGACTTCTTCTAAGAAGGTCAACGCATTGAGAGGAGCGTAAAGCTCGGTATCTCGACTTGAAGGGATTACGTGGGTCCATTGTTCGTACGTAGTCTTCACCGCTGGATAGAGGTTATTGACTGCAGTCTGAACACCGGCACGCAAGAGCTGGGGGTTCGCTGAAGCTGAATTCGATTCTCGCATCAGCTTCTTCTTGAATTTCGCCCAGCTAAAGTTTGAGTCGATTCCCATGGGCATCGCTTTCGCGTCGCGCATGTCAACCCCAAAACGGCCTTTAATGGATTCCCGAAACTCTTTCATTTCAGGATTATTCCAGACGGCCCTTTCTTTCATCTTTTGGTTGACCTCAACGCTATTGCGTCGAGACAACTGAGTTCTTCCATTTGTGGCTACATCACTCATATTTCTTTCATCCCTTCCTTAGAAAATGACCTGAGCACCGGTTCCAAACGGATATCTTGCTCCGATTAGAATATCTCCTGTTTGACCTGCAACCGCCGAAGTAACGGGAACAAGACCTACAAAGATACCGACATAATTGTGGTCGCCTGGATCTGTCACGGTGACCGTTTGGGTATTGTCGCCATTCGAAAGATAGACTTTCGCTCCGATCGTAAAAGAATCGCCCACATGCAGGAGCAATCGAGCAGTGACCCCATATTTCGGTCCAACGAATCCCGGACCTTTCTGAGATGCATCCACTGGAGTTAGACCCTGATAAGGACTATTTAATTGACCATTAGTCACGGCATTATCCGCAACGCCCACAAAGGTCACGCCATCACCCGTCGCACTGACTGGACGAAGAGTTAAAGCTCCTGTATCAAAGCACATAAGATCGCCTTGATTCCAAGTCGCAGCGGTTGAGCCCACAACTACGGCAGCACGACCGTCTTCAAAAAGAGATTCTCCTGGCCCACCTCGAACAATGAGGTCATTATTGCCAGATGAAGCTGAAATAGACATATTTCAATTTCCTTCCTTGTTTAGAAATTAATCGCCATCAATACAATCACCAAAACCGCGGCTTACCCCGGATTCTAGCATTGCACCGTTTGGCTCAACACCAAGTACGAAACCTTCACCTTCAGACTCACTTCCAAGTGTGTAGGCTTCTTTAAATCGTCGTAATTCACGTTCCAGTTGTTGGACCGTGCGAATGGCAGGCAAACAACTTTCACGAAATTTTTTAGTCGCCTTCATTGGGAGACCGGACTCACGAAGCACTTTGTCCGTGTGCTTTTCGAGCTGAAGTCTTTCCAATTCGCTTTCTAATTTTGCCATCTTGGCAACAAGTGCGGTCACGCCATTTCCCCTTCCAGCCGACTGTTTGTGGCTTTGTTGGATTTGATCTTGTGGTTTCATTCCGTTCTTCGATCCCGCAGGCGGTACGGTTGGAGATCCGTGGACCCCGAGTGCCGTCTTATCGCCATCAGCATCAGACTCAGCTTCGCCTTCAGCTTCTACTTCGCCACCTTCAGCTTGATGCATGGCAGCTTGTTTCTGTTTGGCTTGCATGTGCTTGGACATTTTCATGGCATGTCCAGCAGTATCTTCGGCTTCTTTGCCTTCGAGACCCATTTCAAGCGCGTTTTGATAAGCTTCAGCCATCATCTGCTTGTCTTCATCACTGAAACCATCACCAAGATACTTTGAAAGCATATTGCTAATCAAAGCCACGTCTTGAGCAGCATCAGGATGCGATCCAGTTTGTCCATCTGCAGATCCATCAGCAGAAGCTGCACCTGCGTTACCGATTCCATCTTCTGCTTCACCTTCAGCCTGTTTGTGCTGTTTCATTTTCATTTTGCCTCCTTCGAGGATTTGGTTAACTTTTCCGCCCGCTCCTGCCGTCGTTACGAGGTCACATGAGAATGCGGACTTCATTTCTCGAACAGGGCGGATCACATCGACCCCTTCCTGTGTGGCCTCCAAAAGTTTCGATTTGCACGAATCAGGAATGCTTTCCATTTCCAAGAACTGCTGGATCGGTACTGTATCAAAATCACCGCCCGCGTTAATGGAGAGACCCACGAGATCTTCACCGGGATGTTTAGTTGAATAATTGAGAGACTCAATCATCTGAGTCCGAAAAAGATTGAGAGATGGATCGGCAAGGAAAACTAAGTCTGCTGTGAGTCCGAGATTGTCTTGTCCTTGAATGGGTTCCGCACGGACCTCTTCGAAATATCCGCCGAGATCTCTGACGGATCTTTCGGGGCGAATGACTTCTTCTTCTTCTGATGGATGATCAATGTAAAATTGTGCGCCTTCAAAAAGTGGAACGGCGGATTCAATCGCTGACGCCGTGTAATAATAAGCGTCATGGAGATTGCCCATGCCTTCTTGTAAAAGAGTTACGCGGAATCTGCGACCGACTTGCCCGTCCACGGCCGTTGAAGCTTCTTTGATTCGACCGATGAAATTAAATTTGCCTCGGCTTTGTTTTACCGTGCTCTTTGCGAGCTTCTGTTTGACTTTGTCATTGTAATCTGAAATGGCTTTGTCGACCGTCGATCCACTGCCCTTAGGTCCACTTCCAGGTCCGCCTTGTTTGGCCTGCTTCGATGGACCGAGTTGAGCCGTGCAAACCGCATAGGCATTATCTGCTGAACCCTTTTTCATGACATCAGCAACGCAATCGTCCCATTTCTTTGTATGAGTCCCGGCACCCGGCTCTTGGCATTGCATCCCAGGTAACACTAGCCTTGATTGTTGGGCTACCCCTGCACGAGTCACTTGTGGTGCAACGCTTGCTCCAGCGGTCTCTTTTTTCTCAGCCGCACGTCGTAAAGCAATCCTAGGATCTTTTGCGCCTGGCTGAAGATAAAGACTAGGAACGATTCCTGCTCCATGCTGTTTCACGCCCATCTTTTCCGCCTTTCGCCAGATCGTTTTGAACGGAAAGTCACTTCGTTATAAAAACTGCCCCGATGATTGTTTCTGAGCTGAGGATCAACGACGAAGTCGCGATGCAGACTCAAGCCCATATCTTGTGCAATTCTTTCAGCTTGTTCCAAAGACTCGAGCCGATAGCGCGACCCCACGTCTTGGATGTAGTATGATTGAGTGCAACCTAACATCGGTTCGCCCTTGTCAATCGCTGTAACCTCATCATCTTCACGGCCGAACATTTGGTCGCGTTTATTGTAATAAGGTCGGTCGACTTCTTCAAACGTTGGCACTCCATACTTTCCCGCATTCTGTGCAAAGTCTTGCAATGTGTCTGGAATCATGAAGCTCATAGTTTAACTTGCTCCACTTCTGTATTGAGAGGCGACTGCTGTTTTGTCGGACTTCGTAACCGCCGACGAACTCCCACTATCTGGAGAAGGAGACATAGGACTGGCAGGAGGTTTCGCAGCAGCGGTCGGTGCAGTAAGAGGAGAGATCAGAACCGGTGAAATCGGTTGTTGGCTTTCCTGATCAATCAAATCCTTTTCGGTTGAGTAATCATACTCATCGATTCCGCCGACTTCCTTCGCCGCAAGAGGCGCTGCCGTTTGACGAGAGATATATCCGCAATCTTCAGTGAACTTGATATCCTTAAGCTTGGCAGACGAATCTTGACTAATAATCTCAGGAAAGCTGATCTTGCACTTCGCACCGGGTACACCCCAGCCGCCGTTATGGAACTTGTCCCAAAGTGCCTGAAGGATTCGACCGATCTCAAGCTGACGTCGCTCGAACTTCTTAGCAACCGGTTCAGTCCCAACAATAGCAGATGCCTTCGTCTGACCCGCTGATTTCTCAAGCCCGAAGTAAGAAGTCGGGATCTGACTGCCAGCGGCTACCATAGAAACGCCCCAGCTCAATGTCTCATCATCGCCATTGCTACGACCTTGATTTGAAAGATATTGACGTGTAATGGCTTTCGTATGAATAAATCGAGATCCGGCTGGCTCAAATTCACCTAGGCCTTCTAAAGACGCGGTCAAATTATCGACATCAGTCTGCGATCCTTCAACAGTGATATCCTCAGTCCATGCAGATTGTTTTTTAAGCGCAATCAGTTTGTAATTGATGCAATCCCGAATCCATTTGAGGTATCCTAAGACCGGGAATAGATCCGAGCGCCCGCGCTTCTCATTGGAGACACAGTTGTATTTGAAGTGCATGACGTCACTGGCCGGCAATTGCTGCATGACAAACTTAGAAGTCGGCACCGCTTTGCCGGCCGAGGTCCCTGTGTAGATTTGGTACTGGGTTGGAAAGACAAGCTGGTAATACAAGACTCTTTTAATATCTTCCGGGAATGTGACAATCTCCCAGACGGTTGAGGGATCTAAGAGCCGAATCCGGGGAATCAAGCCCTTGGCGGGTTCTTGACCCGGCAGATCCTGATAACCAATAAAAACTTCGTTGTCAGGCAACCACCAGATGAGATTCTCGCCGTAGATCGATCCCTCGCGGCAGATATCTTCCATCATCTCTTCGAGGCTATTCACCTTTACGAAGGCTTTCCATAGGGCTAGGGCTCGTGGATCTTCACAATCAATGCGATAACCGCGGCCAAGCACGAAATCTCTAGTAATGTGTACCACGGCACGAGCAAGAGGATGGTGATGGTACTCATGAAAACAATAAGCATGCGCACGTAAATAGTCATAGAGATACGGTTGCTTGTTGAATGGCCCCCCGAGAAGAGGCACGAAATCATCGCCGACTAATCCGGCATTACTCCCTGGAATCGATCCGGCGAATCCGTCTGATGCGAATGCGTCGCCTTCTTTGATATTGGCTTCACGAAACTTTCTGATGCGACTATTGGACTTCCAGGCTTCTTGGATCGCATTCTTATTTCTGAGTTTCTTGTAGCGATAGACGCCGTCCGAGTTCGCCTCTAGGAAGATCCCTTCGGCTTCTATGTCCTTATTTTGCTCAAGGCATTCCATGAGCTCTGCCATGGTGTGAACGGATCGAAACTTGGACGGATCGCCCGGTTTAAAGCTGTCATCGTAAAGGTAATCGTCTTCTTTGAAGGTCGCCTCACTGGCGATCATTCTGAGCGCTAGCTTGCGTTCATCGAGACCCTGTTCGATTGGAGTAGGGACAACCGGCTTAGTTTTAGCCATTGATTGTGAGTAATCCACAACTCAGTTCAGAAATCATCATCTATTTTGATAATAGTGTGGATTTTTTAACAGTGCAAAGATATTTTCTCACGAGGGCTTGAGCGGTTTAAACGTGCGTTTTTCCTCTCAAGCCTCAATTCGGATTCAGATTGATTCTCAACCATTCATCAAAATTACCATTAAACGTCCGATTCAAATGAGATTGTTTCCATTTCGAATAACTTTCGGGATGCGGGAGCGGACAATGCTTTTCTTTGAAGTCTGCCAAATAGGCGTTCCGCATTCGAAGTCCTTGAGCCTTTCGGAATGCCGGAGCTTCGATCTGGCCGTACCACCGGTATTCAGCAGCAACGCCGCCTTTGCCGATAAATGACGCACGCCACATAGTGATACTGAACATTTCGGCATGGGGATACGTTCGGACTTTATGTCCTGCGATTGTAAATTCATTCCAATCCTTCCCACCAATGTTTTCGGGCCATAAAGACAGCGTCGCAATATTCCCATCGACATCCATAACGTCTTTCATAGCTTTCAACCAACCTTGAGTAATGGGATAACTATCGGGATCGTACCAAAGAATCAGATCCTGGAGATCAGCATTGAGTTGATGAAAAGCAAAATTAAATCCACCATGGCCTCCCAGATTCTTCGGAACTGAGATGACTGAGCCATCGACCATGCGAGCTATAGACTTGATGCATTGCGCCGCATTATCGTGTTCAATCGGCCAAACATTATCGAGCAGTATCCATGTCTTGATCTCAACTTGTCCCATAGTACGGAGAGCTTGCGCAAGACTCATCGCAAGTGTTGCTGGCTCACAATGGCACACTGTAATGACATGAATCATTCCATATTCCCTTTTTGTTGAAGCCAGTTATCGAATCCTTCGAAGTCAATTTCGGGTTTCTCGCTAATCATATCCTCGGTCATTGGAGCAGTTCGACAACGACAATGAAAATGGGCAGGCGGGACTTCAGCATCACAATCGCCCATGTCTTCACCATTATCGAGTTTCTTTCGAATCTCCGTCGAGTTAAGGCCATCTCGAACCATGCAACAATTGTCAGTTTTCGAATCAATGATAGCAATCCATTGATAATCCATGATCCCATTCTCTTCAGCCGAGTCCGATTCCCCTTCTCGAACCGATTGAACAAAATCGTCCATCATCTCTTGTTCGAGTTCCCAAGAATAACCTTGGATATAATCGGTTTGATCATCTTTAGACCAATCCACTGGATAGAAGATCTTATCGTTCGGAGATCTTCCGAATGGCAAATATGCCTGTGTGTAGTCCTCTACAGCCTGATCCCAAACGTCTGGCTCAATGATTCCGAATGACATCGAAATGCCAGGTTCTTCGTCTTTGGGCTTAGCGGCCTCTTTAATTTGGGCCATTTTGATGCGTTTCGGGATTCGTGCTTTAGAGGGGAATGCCCGGTCAATCCGATCCATGGTTTCTTGAGCTGGGCTTTCCAAGACTTGAGAAAGTTGAAAGGCATCTACAATGTCTCGAAGAAGTCGATGGAATGCGAGCTCAACTCGCGCAGCAGTATTTCCACCGCTCGGAGTTTCTCGTTCCATCTCTTCATTGACATCGGATTTCGAAAGATTGCCGCGCGTATTCTTGTCTAAAGCCCGTCCAATTGCTTCAGCTTGTCCGGCATAGCTCAAAGTGTAGGTTGTAGTTCGAAGCTGCTTAAAAAGCGAATGCGCCTGTTCTATGGCCATTTGAAAGTACGGTTCTAATCGTCTCTGAAAACTATCGCGGTTGAGTTTGGCAAATTGTCGACCATGTTGTTTCGTGCTCATATGAGCCGCGATCTCTTCGGCTCGTTCTTGCAGAACAGTGACAATCTGCGCTAATGCAATTTGATACTTCGCATGAATGGAGTCGAGTGCTATATCGCGGTCATGAATGAATGCGGAATAAGCTTTAGACTGAGTCAGTGGTTTCTTTTCTGCCATTTCCAATTCATAGTAGAGTCATGCATTTAATAAAATCAATTCTTCTTTTGGGTCTCTTTTTTAATCCGAGCTTATCATGGACTCAGACTCAGATCATCTCCCACGATACAAATTATCCGCAATGGTATGACTACGAAGCTTTCGGTGGGACACCTGCGATTTATCCTAAGTTCAAGATCGTCTGGGGTGTGGATGGCTCAACCGTCGATGCGACCGCTGCGAATCCCTTTCCGATTACCTGCATCTCGGGATGCTCTGGCAGCGGTGGTGGGACCGTTAATCAAGGAACTCAAGGAAGCTCGGCATCACCTTGGTTCGTTGTAGATCAATCGGTCTTGGCTGAACTTGAAGTTATTAATACAATTTTGGGATCGCCATTCCAAGCAGGCGGAACGATTGGGAATACGGCATTCGGTGCAACTCAATCGGGAGTATGGACGGTAACGGCCGTTCAACCTACCGCATCTCTCTTTAATGGAACGGTTGTAACGACGAGCGGCGCAACGATTGCCAAAGATTCAAGTCTATCGACCATTAATTCAACTTTGGGTTCACCGATGCAAACAACTGGCGGAATAGTTACCGCTAATCAGGGAACTCCAGGACCCTTAGCGAGTCCATGGCCAGTGACTTTAGTTGATGGTCAGAAAAATACCTACATCGCATCTTACGAAGACTTGGTCCCGGGAACGCTCGCTACAGACATTGCTATCTTAAATGGAAGCGCCACAAAAATAGTTCGTGTCATTAATGTCACAATTTCTGGTACGCGCACTACGTCTGGATCGATACCTATGGCTTTAGTCAAACGATCGACCCCAGATTCAGGCGGGACTTGTATTCATATGGTCACAATGGCTAATGATGGATTAGATCCAGCCGCTACAGCCGTTGCTCAAGGATGCAGTTCTAATCCGACTTTAGGAGTGCTCGTTGGATATCCTAAGATCTGGGACTTAACATTGAATCCTGGGACGACAACAGATAATGTGGCACTTTACAGTTTCAATTTTGGAGCGCTTCCGGGTGAGCAATCGATTGTGCTTCGGGGTGTAAACGATGGTCTATCAATTTATATGTGGGGATTTACAGTCGCAGGTGCTGCTTTCAATGTCTCTTATTCTTGGACGGAAGAATAATATGAAACTTTTAGCCGGTTTTTTGATTTTATTGTGTACGAACGCTTTGGCAATTCCAGGAATCCCTATTTCTAATGGTCCCATTACGAATCCTGGAACGAATGCCGTTATGGCAACGATGGTTCTTCCTGCTTCGGGAAGTATTGCAAGTCCGCCAAGCGCGAATTATTTTATTACTGGATATTGGACATGTACTGTAGCCGCTCTTTATGAGTATCAAACCTTGAACGCATCAGCCGTTGTTCAAACCGCAATTCTTTTACCTTGTGTGGCTAACGCGTCGAATCCTCAATTGACGACTAATCCGATCTCGTTTTCAGTTCAGGATGGATACACGATTCGAGTGATCAATCTAAATAGCTATACCGGAACTGGACAAGTGACCCTTTTTTACGGAATTGAGACCTTGAATTAGCCAGATCCATAGCCAGAGCCACAGCCATCGCCAGAGCCAAGGCCATCGCCTTTTCCATCGCCATCGCCAGAGCCAGCGCAATAGCCAGCGCCATAGCCATAGCCACAGCCACAGCCACCGCCACCGCCAGAGCCATCGCCTTTTCCATCGCCATCGCCAGAGCCAAGGCCATCGCCTTTTCCATAGGCATCGCCAGAGCCATCGCCATAGCCAGAGCCATAGCCAGAGCCATAGCCATCGCCATCGCCATAGCCATCGCCATCGCCAGAGCCATAGCCTTTTCCATCAATCATTCCCATTCAAGAATAGCAATTAGTTTCGCCCCCCACTCAGGAAAATATTTCTTGATTTTATCGACTGACATTGGAGATCCATCGAGGCCAGCTCTTTTTAAAGCAATTTCGCATCCAGTCTTACATGCGCCCGTCAAAGTACGAAATTCTTGAAGAGTAATTTTTCTACTTTCCCCGGCGTTTTGAATCTCTTGTTTAACTGCGTCTAAAGAAGGCCTACGCTTTTCATCCTTCCAAATAGCATCAGCAATTGCTTCGGCCAACGTGTTCCCATGAGCACAGTAATGACTCCCTGCGAGGGTAACAAAAAAACGTTTTTTGTTACCCTCAACTTTGTAAGATTCAACTCGATGTCCTTCTCTAGTTGAAGAAACAATTACAGGACCGTCTGTTACTTCTTCAAGTCCATCTCTGTAGATAACTTGACTCATAATCATTTTTCCTTAGAGCATACCTCTTCAAGCGACGCGTAAGCATCATTTGTCATTTCTGCGATCTCAAGGCCACTTGGATTTTCAATCGCTACAGATTTAAGTTTAGCTCCAATTTGGTGATCTGCTTTTGGCTTTAAACCATTCGCCGCTACATCACTGATAGATCCCGATTTATCGCGCGTGAAAACGCGCCAAAGTCGGAATGCATCCCTGAGTTCAATTGCCGAAACACCAGGCGTATGGGCTGTTACAATACCCGCATGAACTCCTGCTACATTCGCGCGAACGATTACCTTCTTACCAATCATACTCATTTTACTCTCCTTTTTTTCATTATTGTTTCTTACAACCAAATCCGTCTTTGCAGAAGATCAGGGTTGCATCATAATAAACCTGCACATTTTTAAATTCTTCGCCCATCTTCGCTTACGACAATACAAACAATAAAATAGCGATCGATTGGAGTTCTTCACCACTCCAAAATCAGTTCGGTATCGCCAGAGCCATAGCCAGAGCCATAGCCATCGCCATCGCCATAGCCATCGCCTTTTCCATCGCCAGAGCCATCGCCATAGCCAGAGCCAGAGCCAGAGCCAGAGCCAGAGCCAGAGCCATAGCCATCGCCATAGCCAGAGCCATAGCCAGAGCCAGAGCCATAGCCTTTTCCATCAATCACGCCATCAATCACATTCCCATTCAAGAATAGCTACCAATCATACTCAAAACGATCCAAATTATTTTTCTCATCGCTTTAATACCCTCATTAATCCTACCTCTTGTCGTATTGAATATATCCCCTCATTAGCAAGAGCGAGTGAATCTGTAAAGTCCGGAGATGCTAGACCCGTGCGGGATTTGTACTCATCCTTGGATTCGATTACGTAGCGACCTTTTGAATCGAGCGTGTATAAAATTGTTGGGAGTTCTTCACAGTATGAATTTTCATTCGGCAATGCGAGATGCGTTTTAATGTCTTGAGCAAGTCGAACCATCATCTTTGCTTTGAGATTTGCGTAGTGCTTCGTATCGTACTCGCGTTCTTTCTCATCGGGATTGCCAGCAAATCCTTGGCCGAAATGAAGCTCACGAATTTCTACTTCGTGGTGGATGCGTCCGAATCTTTGCTGTTCTTTAAGCCCATCGACAACGCCTGCTCCGACCCCGGTTCCATCGATGGCGATTGTGGCAAGGGTTGGATCGACTCCATGTTGGATAAATTCGGCCATGATTTTAACGGCTTGTCCCACCACTTGTGTCGTATCTCTTTTAACGAGTACGGTTGGTCGATGAATCTTGCGACCCCAGAGACTAGTAAGAACACTCCGATCGCTGCCAAAACGAGCAACGTCGATGCCAAGAGAAAACCGGTCATTGCGAGTAGGAATATAAATACGAGTTTGAGCAAGCTCAATAGAACCGAGAGTAAATAAGGCATTGTCGTCCTCTTCTGGGAATGCTCCCAATGCTTTAGAAACAAAGAGCGGATGCGATAGACCCCATGCCAACGCCCGATCTACGACCCATTGTAATGTCAAAAGTGCAGGTTGCACGACTTTGTAGTTCGCAATCCGCGCGGCCGCTGCATCATCATTCATCTCGCGCAAAGTTGTAAGTTCTCGTTCCAAAGCGGCGACATTGGTGATTTCGTTAATCTTGAGATTCGGCGAATCGAAACATGTAATGGTGACTTTCTTCCACAATCTCGATTTAAAACATTTCGCGAACTCAGTATTCTTACTGGTAGGATTTCCGATTGCTAACATATGAACGTTGGCAGAAGTCAACATCCCATGGGCTTGCAACCATCGTTTAGATGGAACGCCAGTCGCTTCATCAAAGACTAATAATATGTGTGGTGCGTGAAATCCCTGGAAGCCGGATGTCTTGCCCTGACCATCTCCAGCATTGTCTGCGTCCTCTTTCGGCGATAGACCGATCGCAAACCAGTCATCACCAATTTTCCACTCTGTATTGAGCATACGACCGCCCAGGGGATGTTTAGACTTCGAGTAACCTGCTCTGATCTCGGACCACAGCAAAGATTCAACCTGAAGCCACGTGGGAGCTGTGGTGACTATTTTAGAAGCTGGAAACGAAGACCCGAATGCAAGAACCAGTTTCGCGGCGAGCCAAGTCTTGCCAACATCGTGACATGCTGCAACAGCAATAAGTGGGTTCCGTGCAAATAGATCACAGATCGTTCGCTGATAGGGTTCGAGCGTAGTGACGCCTTGGATATGCTCGATGTGAAAGGCTGGATCGGATTGGAGTTTGGCTCGGAGCTTACGCTTTTCCTGATCATTCATTTATCCTCAATTGTTTTGAGAATGTCCGTCAACGAATTCAAAAGCGGCTGACCATCTGCGCCGGTATGCTCATAAGCTTTCTTGTCAGACTGCATCAAATGTTGTTTTCCCAACCAAATGAGCATCGTTTTATCGCCCTGTAACGCAAGCTGCCATTGCTGTCTACGCAGGTTAATCTTACCTTTTTCTGCTTTTTGTGCGTAGTAGACCGCATAACTAACGCCCTGCTCCCTTTTGACTGCACGCTCGATCGTATCTTCAGAGACATTGAACCAAGAGGCGATCTCTGCCTTAAGACATTGGATCGCACAGAGTTTGTCAAACTCCTTCCATTTGATCTCTTTGAATTTAGGACCCTCTTTAGCCATCGATCCTCTCAGCCTTCTTGCCAGTATACTTCTCCCACCTAGCGACAATAATATCACAATAGTGCGGATCGATGTCCATCATGAAACAGCAGCGTCCTGTTTTTTCGCAGGCGATGAGAGTTGAGCCTGAGCCGCCGAAGAGATCTAACACAACAGGGACGGGTCGGGATAGCGTTTCGCATCCTGCTTCACTTGAATTCGTATCCCACTTGCACGCGGTAGTGCCGTAAGGGAGATCGGCTAGAACCATGTCCACTGACATGTCTGAAATGTCTTTTAGTTTTTCTAAACAGTCTCCGTGTATTAACCTCACCCTTCACCTCGCGCGAGCTTTACAATTTTTCCGAGGCACCAAAAGGGTGCCCATAGAGGAAAGGTAATTATACTCATAATATAAAAGTAGCCCTTAAATGCTATGTCGAATCCAACTTCCAATGCAGAGTCTCCGCGTGGAGCAATAGTCCCATAACTCGATGTCTTAAGAGCCTTTGGTCTACCGTCGTTACTCACCCTTCACCTCGCGCTTCACCTTTACCATTTGGATAACATCGCACCACAATACACGGAAATGGATTGGGTTGAGTTGGATCATCAATTTCTATGACCATGCACTTGAATTCTCCTGTTTTATCTCTAAATAAAAAGGACGGCCTAGTGTTGATGTTGGAACAATCCCCGTGGTAGATCATTTAATCCCCATATGAACGGTCCATCCTAATCCACCAATCTTCTCAAGACATCGTATCGTAACGGATTAATTTTACTGAGTAAAAACCGTTCATTAATTTGGACCATCGATTCCTCTTGTCGTTTTCGGAGTTCTGCAGTTCCATTTATCATGCGCGTAAGACCCGATTGGAATTCTGACGGGTTTGAGTACGTCAAAGCGCCAGGTTGATCCCATTCTTCCCAGTCTGGAGTAAGAACAGCCGATCCGGCGAAAGTTCCTTCAAGCCAGGAGATATTGGACTTGCTTCGATTAAAGACATTGTCTTTGAGCGGCACAATATGAATCGGAGCACAGTGATTCTGCAGAAGATTCATAAAATCCGGATACGACGCCCAAGTCGCAGTTCCAAAAGTTCCTGGTTTCATTTCTTGAGTAAGCGGCCATGGATTCCAACCTAAAAAGAACCATTGCCATTGAGGAAACTCTTTATAAACTTGTAGGATCTCTTTTCGGAATTCAAAAATATCTCCGAGATGAGTATTGGATCCGCGCCACATGATGATGGGACGGCGTTGCGGTTGGAGTATTCTTGGTTTCAATAAATAATCATCGAGTGCGTTTTGGATCACAACGATGTTCTTATTATATTTATCGTATTGTTGTTTAAGATGATTCGTCGAGACAGTTACAACATCAGCCATTTGAAGCGCTTGAACAATGGACATCTTGTACGAGTCTTGATTGTATTCAGCATAAGATGGATTATCGGGCGGAATAGCAAGGAGATCGTCATCAAAATCAATCCAGACCGGAATCTTGTTCTGTTTTGCCATTTCAACGATGTTGACATGATTCGGATGACTCGGACGCTGGACGAATAAAACGTCAAATCCTCGTAGTACATGCCAATCATAATCTCGGACATTCACACCACCCATGATGGCTTCAACATCAGGATACAATCGTCTAAGCATATTGAGCGGTCCCATCGCTCGATAAAGAGACGTTACGTCGTTATGCATTGGACATTGGACTAGAATCTTTATTTTTTTCATGGCTTTATTTCACCTGTCGACGGAAGATCAAAATAATAACCTCCATTCGTATGACGTTTTGTTTTAGGCATATCAATTTTAGTCCGTGTTGGAACCGATGAATAATGACAAATGAGAGATTTCCGCAAAAGATTTTTGTTCTTTGGAACTGATCCGCGATGAATGAGATTTGAACTCCAAATTAAAATATCGCCTTTTTTCGGAACGAACGGTTCAATCTTTGCTCCGCGTTTAGCAATCTCCTGTTCGCAGCACCGAGCCACATGTTCTTGAGTAAACGTGGGCCAGTGAGGGGATTTCTGTTCATCAGGACTCAAATGTGCAAAAAGCTTATCTTGAGTTAAAACCGGCCATTTGTGAGATCCACGAACGAATTCAAACGGTCCAGCGTCCTCATTGATATCATCGAGAGCAATCCATACAGCTAAGTACTTTGACCAAAGACCTCTCGGATTTAAGTACTGATCACTGTGCCAGTTTCGTTGAGTCGAAATCCAACCAGTCAAAGTCAGATTCAATCCCATCGGTTCCCCGACCAGATCGTTAATCACCGAGATGATCTCAGGAGCAAGAGCGAGATCTCGGAGTTCCGGATGATTCATAAATGGAGTCGGATAATGCCAACCGTCCCAATAGTTATTCTTCGCCGATCGTTCCATCGAAAGAGAAGATCTAAGAGCCGAATACAGATCTAAAAGTTTCGGATAAACCCAGCTTTCGAGAATCATGATGCCATCATTTGCCCAGTGATCTAAATATTTTTCTGGAAACAGCTCGCGGTCCGTCTTGGTTTCCTGAGGCTGAACTTCTGTGAGATCGTCGTAGGTCAAATGCCCTAGACGATCGTCCAAACTTAAAGGCTGTTGGAGAGGTCTCATTGTGCGTTCTTTCTGATAGCGTGTAGAGCCATCTGCGCTGTCATAGTAGAGATCCGACCTTTTCGAAATCCTGATTCTTGGCAAACTCGTTCCAAAACGTAATGCGCAAATAGGAGCTTATGCATAAGCCGGATCCGGCCTAAAAGCCATCCCACGGTTCCCCACGCTAAAGCGCAAACAGCGAATTCAAGATAAAGCTTCCACATATTAAATCTCACCCGCATTCACGTCTGGCGCTGGTGGTTCACATACGTTCATCGAGGGCAAGAGTTTTGCTTTCAATTCCGCATTCTCTTTCTCAAGTTCCGCTAGCTTTTCTTTCAAATGCGAAATCGTTTCGTCTCGTGTATCCAGTTCCGTCATTTCAAACTCCTCGAAGATTTGAATTTCAATCCGTCCACGGCGATTCACCCAATCGTATCGTTTCGATACTCGACAATCGACAATCTGACTATCATCCTTCCAAAACATTCCATTTAACGCATCGCATATGGACTTGGCAAAATTGTCCCAATCTGGACGACAGGTCGGAAGATCTCTAACTCGTCTGACCGGTGGTTTTAACATTATCTTAACATTCACTCGTATGGCCCCTAGGATCGGTTTTACCGGTTTATAGGGGTTAGCTATGATTCGAACATCGTTTTCGAATCTACGGGTGTTTATGGGCGTATAAACTGTACCGTAGGGCCCAAGTCTAGGTCGACCTTTGGCTATTGGATCAATCGCTAAAGTGAAACTGATCACATTCTCTCCCAGAGATTAGATATCAACGATTTTTGTTTAGAACTGAGCGTGCGGTATTTTAGTCCCTTGTATTTAATATCGGCAATGAAGTTTTTTTCCCATTCGGTGTAGTCGTCGCTTTGAACCCAACGAAAAAGATCTTCCAATTTAGACTGCCCGATTTCATCGCTTTCAATCACGTCAACGGTTCCTCACATAAACGGAAGTATTTTTCATATTCTTTTTTGTATTGTGGAATGCCTTGATCTTCGTATTTTTCACCCCGTAAACAGTGACATCGAAAAGTCCAGCAACCCGGCTCAAGAATATGCGTACGGAAAAACACTCCTTGATCTTTGCATAATTCACAAGAAATATTTTTAGTCATATTGGTTTTGAAAGAATTTTATCGAGTCGTCGAACCATTCGACGACTTCGAAAGCATTCGATGATTTTCAATATTTGTTGTTGATACTGTTCTGAAGTTATATCGCCTCGTTCAAGATTATCTTCAGCATTCGTCCATGCAGCTGGATCTGTTTTGCGAACAATCCCTACAGCTTCTAATCCATTGATTGATTCTCCTAAACGATCTTTCAAACAAAGATTAGTCAATTCTTTTTCGATTGAATCAAAAATATCCGACAGAGTCACAAAAATCCTTTCTCCTCGTATCGACCGCCAAAGTTTTCAAAGATCATTGTGCTTCCAATAAATCTTCCGCGGCGGCGCATTTTTGCGAGTTTAAATTCTCGCTGATTAATATTTGATTCTCCGTTTTGAATGTATTCCGGTTTCGGACGGTTGAGTAAGAATACATTGTGCGCTTCTTGAACTGCCGTTGAAGATCCCTTCACGTCGAATTCACTTTCCACTCGGCCATGATCTGTTTTTTTTGGATGCATGACCATCACGATATGTACATCCACTTTTTTGCAAAAAATAATCAACTCATGAATCACGCGGTCCATTTCGACGACTTGATTTGCAGCGGTTGTGACTTCCATGAAAAAATTCAAATTGTCGATAAAAACAATTTTACAACCTTTTGCTACGGCCATTTCGATATCATGCATCAGTTGTTCAACCGACGTTCGATCTTCGTAAAGACTAAATTCGATTATGTCTTGATCAAAATATTTATAGTTTTGAGTGTGCAGTCTGGCAAGGAGATCTGGATTGATGGCAGCACCTGTATTTAAATCCTGGCCAGAAATAGCCGAAATCACTCGTTTCATGAAATCCGTCGCTCCTGTTTCAACAGACATCACGAAATGTTTTTCATTCTGTTTTAAAAGCTCAGCGCTCAATGATGCCAAGAATTGGGTCTTACCGACTCCAGTCCCGCCACACAAAATTGAAAACTCTCGTACTCGAAAACCGCCAGTCATTTTCATAAATCCTGGCCACCCAGGAACTGCAATCGATGGGTGCGGTCTTACGAGTTCTTCCATCGCTTGCAGATAGATTTCTCGCTGACTCAAAACCAACGGCGAAGTCAAAATAATTTCACGAGTCAAGATAGTTCCTCCCATTTCTCGTCAGGACTCTTTAATTTTCTCAAAGATTGGGTTGCAGCTCGTTCCGATATCTTAACGTGAGTTCCAGGTCTAAGAAAATAATCGAAGGTCGCCACCCAGGACCGATCGTTCTCACCTCGACAAAACGAATCGGCGGCTAATACTTGAGCAATACCTTTCCAATAGAGAGGGTCTTTATTTTCTCTGCCTCTTGCTCGCGCTTGTCTTTCTCTTTCTTTGTTGAGTGATTGAGCTTTTGGAAGTGGTCCACAATTCTGATTCCATATTTCTAATATTTCCATGGGTGAGAGTGCGTCAGATGTTTTGGCATCTGACGTATTTGTATTTGTATTTGTATTTAGAGAAAGAGAAAGAGTAAGAGGCTTCAGCTTGCTTGAGTTTGCTTGAGTTTGCTTGAAATTTTCTTTAATGATTTCACGAGCACGAGATGACGCTTTGCCTCCTAACTTTCCAGCCTTTGAACGGTCTTTTAACCAAGAAAAATGTTTTTTTGAACCAATTACAAAAATGAAGTCGCCTCGATCTTCTGCAAAACCGACTGTAATTAATTCCTGACGGATTTTCTGTTTTATCCATTCAGTTTTTGGGATACCATTTTCGTTAAATTTCCAAAATTTTTGAGCCACCATCCAACAACTCACGAGTGCACCAATAGCGGTATCTTTGTTATTTAGCGCTAAAACTAGATCTATAAATCTTTGATCTTTAAAAAGATCATCTTCGATATTTATTCTTGCCATTTTTCCCCACCGAAAATGAGCGGGACCCCGCATCACCAGGGTCCCTAGATCAATCGGCGCGAGTCGAGAGAGCGCAGAACGCCGAGATCATCTTTAAAAAAATTTTCGCAATTATATCTCGACTCAAATTTGCGGCATCGATTGATGAATTCGATTCAATTCAAATTTGCATTGATTATTTTAAAATGGCAAGCGGATTTTAATTTAAAACGGCTGAGGCCACGAAGGCGAGCGTAGTAGGGAGGGGTATGAATTCGGAAAAGAAACTTCAGTATAACAGGTTTTTATGGATTAGTGCGGCGCGTCTGTTATAATTATAAGAAAGATGGGAAATAAAAAAGAACTTTTCATTCAAAACCTCGTCGAGACCGCCGTCCGTAAGGTTGTAGTTGGCGAATCCCGTAGTTTTGTTAAATCGGTCCATAGATTTGACTCAAACAAATCCAGTTCGCATAGTAGCTCAAACCATAAAGGGTCTACTAAACACGCTTCAATTACCAAGCAAGAAGCTGGTACTGGATGGACCATTCTATTTCCGCAAACTAATAAAAAGTCGGGCTAATGGGTCGTGTTCGAACTTAATCTCGCGACCCTCCTTCTTGCCACCGCCTATGCCCTTCCTGGCTATTTATTCATTGTTTTAATTCTCAAATATTGTTTTCCAACAGGAGGGGTTAGCGCCCGACGGTCCTTCACCCTCCTCGTTGCACTAATATGTTCCACCCTTTTGATTGCGCTTTTTCAGTTAAAGCCGATTCACCAGGTTGCAATCCAATTCCCGATGTCACAATCTCTTTGTAGATTTCGGGGTATTTCCTGTCAACAAACGCGGAGAGCTGCTGCTCATATTCGCCCAACTTCTCTGTTGGGAACTTATCAAGATAACTATTCAGGGCCATACAGGGTTGTAGCGCACCCCCCGTGTGAGCGTTGGGGACGTTATTGGAGTGGAGGACCAAGTGCGAAGGTGCGAAAGAAACTAGGAGATGACAACGGTTGTTTTGAAAGTGCGCTGAAAAGCGTGAGAGAGTTTGGAGGAATATTGGAACACCCGGAAGCGTCGCACGCATTTAAAAAGTTTGGACTACCTATTCCCGCATGGCGCGGAGGATGGACCGAACCAGATAAGTATGGTGGCAGAAGTTGCTGTGTAGCTCAAGGTCACTACGGCCATGCGGCGCAGAAGATGACCTGGCTCTATTTAATTGCGGATAAATACCCGGAGTTAATATGGGGGCCGTGCAAGAATAAAATGCGATTAGACCAAGGGTTTCACAGCACAGAAGAACGCAGAAGATTGATTAAGACTGGTATTTGCCAACGCCTAAGCAAACGCCAACGCATACTAACGCCAATCGCTTTCAGGGACTTGTTACTGGAGCTCGCACTATGAGTACATATGCAAGTTCTGTTCGGAATTCAAGTGAGCAGGATGCGAACGCTATCCCGACACGTCCCTATTCTGGATATTCCAAATTCAAATAAAGATCCGACAAGTGCTGCCATTTACTGGCACGCTTGGTATTTTCATAGATCGTCTGGGGTAACTCATTGATATGAGTCACTACTGGCTCGTATTCGACCATAATGCCCATTTGCGCGACGATCTTCTGCCGGTCAGGGTGTAAAGCCCAAAGTTTGTCAATCGCCTCCTTAGGATCACATAGCTCTTGAAATGGGACCCAGCCATTTTCAAATACCATGATGCAGGTAACCATCGGAGATTTGCCTTGATGAACAAAGTAGACCTTCATGGTCCAAAAGCTCCCATCGGATTTTGAGAAATATGCTGACAAACAGTGTCGTATTGAGATCGACTCAACATAGAGCTACTTTGAACTCCGAGTTTAATTAAATAGTCTTTCACTGCTGCGTCCGACCAATGCGAAGACTTAGAAATTGCATAAAGGCGTTTCAATTGTGCCTCGCTGGGCTTCCAGCCACCGTCGGTATCTTTCTCTTCGGTTCGGCTAAAATTACCGCCCGATTTGAATCCCGGATCCCAGAAGTCTCGAGGTTTCTGTTTGGGTTGAATCTCATGAGAGTCATATTCGGTATCTTTCTCTTCTTCAGTCGGGACGCAAAAAATCTGTAAACAACAAATTTTCATTGCCGCACTCATGGCTTTATTAGATGATTTATCTCCAGTATCCATGGCTTCGCCCGGAATAACGGCCTCAAATGAAGACCCATCCTGAGCGTAGAACGTATATTGAACCGTAAGACGAGTATAAATAAGAGTTCCGCCGTTTTTTGATTCCCGTTCTTCGCGGCATGTTTCAAGGACTTTTGGGACGAGATAGACCCCGTATTTTACGAAGAGAGGCTGAAGTGCGGCGTACACGTCATCAATCCCTCGAAAGAGATACCCCTTACCTTGCTCGTTTTTTCTGGTTTTCTCAATTGCTCCGACATCACCCATGATTTTAGTAATGGCAGAATAGATGCCTTTTTCCATGTGAGTTTCCTTTCTAATTCATCTGGATCAATTGAAAAATTGTCCAAACCATGAGGCCATCCAAAAATAGTATCCAACCCACCATGATCATTTTAGCTGTGACGATCATATTAAATCCTTTCGATCAATCAATTTTCTCAGAAGCTCAAAGTATTCAAACCAAGTAATCTTTTTTTGTTCTAAAGCGCGAAGCAGATTCAAAGCCTCAACGTCTT
>Ga0181538_10001892_pt1 | contig 22667 bp, 20 predicted proteins | sample PEATcosm2014_Bin_40_FD_119773 | JGI IMG/M metagenome (GOLD analysis project Ga0181538, IMG submission 119773) | Peatland microbial communities from MTU Mesocosm Facility, Houghton, MI, USA - PEATcosm2014_Bin23_30_metaG | ecosystem: Environmental > Terrestrial > Soil > Wetlands > Peat | place... | reverse complement strand
GTCCGTGCCGCGTCCGCTGTCAATGCTGACGTCGCGGTGCCCATGCGTCCTCCCGGGTGCGCTGCTCCTCTTGCGGATAAGGAGGCGCGCACGGGCGGCGTGATACACCGCCCGGACGTCCGGCTGAGGGCCGCGGCCTGCCGGCGGCCGCAGCAGGTGCAGGGTGCCGCCCATGGCCCAGGTCCTGAACAGGGATCTGCGGCAGTCCTGGTTCTTGATGGCGACCGGAATGCGGCTACCGTCTTGTGGCATGAGCCGCACCAGTCCGCGTACCAGCCCGCCAACGGCCGCGCGTACCAGCCCGCGTTCTAGCCCGCGTACTAGCCCGCGGGTTAATCCGCGTACGTCCCCGGCCCGGATGCGCGAACTCGTTGTCAGCGAGCGAGCCGAACTCGACCGGCTGCTGGACGAGGTGATGATCGCGCACGTCGGCGTGTCCACGGGCACCGGGGACGTCGCCGTCATTCCCACTGCGCTGGCGCGGGACGCGGGCTCGATCCTGATCCACGGATCCACCGGATCGGGCTGGATGCGCCTCGCGGCCGATGGGCGCCCCACGTGTGTCACCGTCACGGCCCTGGACGGCATTATCGTCGCACGATCGGGGTTCGAGTCGTCGTTCCGCTACCGCAGCGCGGTCCTGTTCGGTGCCTTCACCCCGGTGCCGGAGCATGCCAAGGAACATGCGCTGCAGATCATTACCGAACGGATTCTGCCGGGACGTTCCGGCGAGATACGCGCCCCCCTCCCCCGCGAACTGGCGGCCACGCTGGTGCTCGAGATGCCGATCGGCGAATGGTCGATGAAGGTGTCCGCCGGATGGCCCGAAGACCCCGCCGAGGACGTTGCCGGCGATGCATGGGCCGGGGTCATCCCGTTGCCCCCGCCGCGCCCGGGCGTCCCGCAACCGGCCCCCGGCCTGCGGGCGGGGATTGCGGTACCACGTTCGGTGCGGGTACGGACGGGATCTCGTTTACGGCGTCTCCTTGGTCAGCTCCGAGAGCTCCGGCTGAGCAGCCGCCCCGGCGGCGCTGCCCTCCAGCTGCAGATGGGGCACGACCGGCTCGAGCCAGCCGGGCATCCACCAGGCCCGCACGTCCAGCAGCGTCATGACCGACGGCACCAGGATCATCCGGATCAGGGATGCGTCGATGAGCACGGCAAAGGCCATTCCGATGGCGAGCATCTTCACCGTGGGGTCAGGGTCCAGCACGAAGCTCGCGAACACCACGACCATGATGGCGGCCGCGGTCGTGATGACCCTGGCCGTGCCCCCGATGCCGATCGCGACACTGCGGCGGGCGTCCCTCATGAGCATCCAGCTCTCGTGGACCCTCGACAGGAGGAAGACCTCGTAGTCCATCGACAGGCCGAAGACGATGGCGAACACGAGCATCGGCACGTAGGCCGGGATCGGCAGCGTGGTGTGCACGCCGATCAGGCTTGCTCCCCAGCCCCATTCGAAAATGGCAACGATCACCCCGTACGCGGCGCCGATGGACAGCAGGTTGAGTATTGCCGCCTTCGTCGCGATCACTACCGACCGGAAGGCCATGATCAGCAGGACGAACGCGATCGCCACGACGACGAGAATCAGCCACAGCATCCGCGAGCTGATCCGCTTGGTGAAGTCGACCGCGCCGGCCGTGGCTCCCGTGACATAGGTAGTCGCGTGTTCCTTGGGCAATACGTTGTCGCGCAGATCCGTGACCAGGTTCGCGGTGGCGCTGCTTTGTGGCCGTGTCGTCGGGATGACATTGAACACCGCCGTGGTCCCGGCCGAGTTCACCGACGACGGAGTGACGGATGCGACGCCCGCCGTCTTTGCGACGTCATTCTGCATCGTGGTCAGCAGCGACTGGTTGTCCGAGCTCGACTGCTTCGGTAGCTTCACCACAACGGCCAGCGGCCCGTTCACACCGACCCCGAAACCCGTGGTGATCAGGTCATAGGCACGGCGGCTGCTGTCTGAGGTGGGATTCGTGCCCGCGTCAGGCTGACCAAGGGTAATCGAGAACAGCGGGATCGCCAGCACGACAAGCACCACCACGCTGCCCACCCCCCATGGCCAGGGCCGGTCGCTGACCTTCCGCCCCCAGCGGGCGAACACGCTGCGCTCGTGCTGCTCGTGGGTGGCCGCGGCGGTCTGCTTCGCCTGCTGCTGCGCCGACACGCCCGCCTTCCTGGCGTTCCGCCGCGTGGACAGCGCCCGGATGTTCTCCCCAGCCGTGCCCATGAACGCCGGAACCAGGGTCAGGGCCGCGGCCATCGTGACCACGACGACGACCGCGGCGGCAAGCCCGAGCGACCCCACGAACGCCACGCCGGACACGTACAGGCCGAGGACCGCGACCGCGACCGTGCTGCCCGCGACGACGACCGCCGCCCCCGCTGTTCCCTCGGCGTGTGCCGCCGAGGTCACGACGTCCATGCCGCCGTCCACCTGCTCCCGGTGCCGGGCCACAAGGAACAGCCCGTAGTCCACCGCGACGCCGAGGCCGAGCAGCGTGGCGATGGTAGGCGCGGTCGTCGGGAAGGTAATCACGGACGCGAGCAGACCCACTAGGGCCAGGCCCGCACCCACGCTGAAGATCGCCGACACCAGCGGGATGGCGGCGGCGATCACCGAGCCGAACATCAGCAGAAGCAGGATCAGCGCGCAGACCAGGCCGATGATCTCGGACTTCAGGTCGTGGGTGGCATTGCCGATCTGCCCGGCGCCGCCGCCGTACTCGACCTGCAGGCCGGCCGACCGGGCGGGCGCCACCGCGCTGTCCAGCTTGCTCAGGTAGGACGTATCCAGCGAGTCCGGGTTCACGTTCCACGAGACGCTGGAGTAGGCGATCGTGCCGTCCTTCGACACCAGCCCCGAGTTCGCCGAGGCGAACGGGCTGACCGCCGTGAGCACGTCTGGCAGCTTGGACACGTTGCTGGTCGCCTGGTTCACGGCCGACTGCTGGGCGCTGACCGTGCCGGTGTGCGCGTGAAAGACGATCTGGCCCGGGTAGCCGCCTTGCTGCGGATACGTGCTGTGGAGCACGTCCAGCCCGGTCGCGGAGTCGCTGCCCGAGACCGTGTAGTTATTGACGAATTCGCCGCCAAACGCCTGCCGCAGGCCGAACAGCCCGCCGAGAATTATTAGCCAGGCGATGATGACGATCCAGTGCCGCCGGGCTGCGAAACCGCCGAGTCGCTCCAGTAGTCCGTTCACGGCGCCCTTCTCCCCGATAGACCTGTGGTTTTACCAGCAGAGGGGCGGCAAACCAAAGGCTCCCGATTCGACGTTGCACGCCATTGTGCGCCTCGTCGTCACCCTGGGCGGGTGATGGCAGATGCGCCGCGACAGCTCCGCATGCTGGCCGGCGGCTGTCGTGCGGTGAAACAGTTATTCAGCGGTAAGGAATCAGCGACCTGGTGCGTGCGGCCGGCCGCTAGTAGCCGCAGCTCTCGCGCGCGCTGCACGGCCGAGGAGCGGTCCCGGGCACCGAGCTTGGCGTAGATCTTGCGGATGTGCGTGCTGACCGTGTTCGGCGAGACGGACAGTTCGCTGGCGATCTCAGGGCGGGACAGGTTCGTCGAGAGATACCGGAGCACCCTGAGCTCGCTCGGGCTGAGCTCCTCGGTTGGCGGCAACGGGGACTGGTCTTCGGCTGTCAGGGATGAGCCGTGCATGACGTCGAGGATGTCCATAATCAGCGCGGCGTGCGCTGTCTCATGCCGCGGCAGAGCCTCGAGCAGTTCCCCTGAGCCGGTCATCGCGAACGGCAGGACCAGCCGGTCCGGCTCGGCCAGGGCGAGTGCGCGTTCGGCGGCCTTATTCGCCGAGCGCTGGTCACCGAGCTGTCGGTGGGCGAGCCCGGCGAGCAGATGAGCCTCAACGACCGTGACGTAACCGATGACCGGCGCCGTGCCATCGGCAACATCGGCCAGCGCGCCGAGAGCTCCGGTCGGATCGCCTTCCGCCAGGCAGATCACCGCGCGGGCATTGCGGATTTCGCCCGGCTCCGGTCGCTGGTCAGCCAGCGCCGCGAGGGCGGCGCGGGCTTGGCCGGGCCTCCCGAGGCGGGCTTGGGTGGCCAGCATCCAGCCGGTCACCTGGTTCGCCAGCGCGTGTGAGCCGACCAGCTGCGATCGCAGACGTTCGGCCGCGGTGAACTCCTGCAGCGCCTCGTGGTGGCGGCCGCGGCCGGCCTGGAGCATCCCGGTCGCCAGGTGCATCAGCACCCAGATGCCCGGCCCGGTGTCTGTTTGCAGGGCCTGCACGGCGCGCTGCACCCATCGCTCGCCTTCGTCGAACTCACCCGTCCAGACCACATTGGCGGCCAGCGTGACCAGCGCTGGCGCGATGACCGGCTCGGCGCCCCAGCCGTGCCGGCCGGCGAGCGATATCGCCTCCAGGCAGCGCCGCCGGGTAGTGGTGAACGGGCGGATCTTTGACGCGAAGCCGAGCTGCGCCAGGCAGCCAACCTCCAGGTAGGGCCGGCCGATGTCCCGGGCCAGGGCGGCGCCTTCCTGCAGGTGGCGTTCGGCGTCCGCAAGCGCCAGCGACCACGCCTCGATGGTCCCCAGGTTCATCAGCGCCACTGCGCGCAGGTCGCTGCCGAGCGCGATGTCTTCGTCTGACTGCCCGGTCACCGGGGTGGCGAGGAATCTGGCCTGCTCGAGCACGTCGACCAGGTCACCGCGCCGCCTGGCCAGCGACAGCTTCAGCGACGCGATCGCCACCCGGAGGCGGCGCTGGCGATCTGGCGGCGTCGTCCCGGCGTGCGACTGGGCGACCGCCAGATGCGCGGCCGCCTCGCCCAGGCGTCCCCGGACCAGGTCACCCGTCGCGCGCACCAGGGCCAGCTCGGGCTGATCCGCGCACGCTCCCGGCGGGAAGGCCCGCAACAGCGCCCGGATGGTTTGCTCTTGCCCGTCGAGCGCCAGGCCGAACGAATGGTCGGCGAGCAGCCGGGCCGCGCCGGGCCAGTCACCCGCCGCTTGCGTATGCCGGATGGCGTCAACAACCCAGCCATGCTGGGTGAACCACCCGGCGGCCCGCCGGTGCAGCGCCGGCACTTCCTCCGGCTGGGTCCGGCGCACCTCCAGCCGCAGCAGATCCCCGAAGAGGTGGTGATAGCGAAACCACGTCCGCTCGGGGTCCAGCGACACGACAAACGCATTCGCGTCCTCGAGTCCCAGCAGGATCCGTTCCGAACCAGGTCTCCCGGTCAGCAGGTCCGCCAGCTCACCGTTGACCCGATCGAGCAGCGAGGTGCGCAGCAGCAGCTGCCGGACCTCATCTGGCTGGCGGTCCAGCATCTCGGCGATCAGGTACTCGGCGACCATGCGGCTGTTTCCGGAGAACTCCGCGACGAAACGCTCCGGATCGGGGTGACCGGCCAGCGAGATCGCCGCGAGCCGCAGGCCCGCGGCCCACCCTTCCGTCCGCTCGTACAGCAGCGCCGCTCCGGCCTCAGACAGCGCGATACCCGAGGCCGCCAGCAGCTCGCGGGTCTCCCGCCGGGTGAAGCGCAGATCGGCTGCGCGGATCTCAGCCAGCTCGCCCGCCAGCCGCAGCCGGTGCAGCCGCAGCCGTAGATCCCGGCGCGTAGCGAGCACCGCGTGCACGTGGGCCGGAAGGCTGGTCAGCAGCCGCGTGAGCTGAGCCAGGGCCACCGGCGAGTTCATCTCGTGCAGATCATCGATGACCATAATGACGCGGCCCCGATGCTCTGCGAGCTCCGCGAGCACCCTGTCGACTATCGCGCGCCCATTGAACTCGGGCGTCGCTGCTGGCGGCTCCGACCCGCCGGCCGAGCGACAGGCCTCACGGACCGCGTGAAGCAGGGCAAGCCAGAAAAGCTGGGCGTCTTGCTGGCCGCGTTGCACCTGTACCATGGCAATCCGGTGCCGCTGGCCCGGGCGGTCAGCCCAGGCGCGCAGCAGCGACGTCTTCCCGCTGCCAGCCGGCGCCGAGATGATCGTCACCTTTCCCGCCACCGCGCGATCCAGTGCGGCGAGAAGATCACCCCGGTCGATCAGCCGGGGGGTTGCCGGAGCCACCTTCACGGGCCTGCCTTCGTGCGTACCCGGGACGCCCTACCGCCGACGGCGCAGTTTTAGCGTCATCCCTCTCGGTACCAAGCCTGCCTGCATGCTGTCAACAGTGCGCGAACTCGGCTCCGGCGGCGTTCATTCACGCACGGCGGCGTACCGCAAGCGTGTCCGGGCCCTGGCCTACCGGTCCCGGTCGGTGCATATGCGGCCGGTAGTTATGGTCATGCCGGCTGCAGCACGGACGAGCCCAGCCATCGGCTTGCCCTCAGCGCGCTAGCCGCATCCCCGTTGCGTTCGGTCAGCCGCCGGTCAGGTGCGGTAACTCCCGTGCCGGAACTCGTCGGTAAGTGATGGATGCGACGGATGCCAGCCGAGCTCGGCCCGGGCCTTGGCCGCGACGGTGCCCTGATCGAGCAGCAGGACCTCGGCGAAATAATCGCCCAGGCGTGCCCGGGCCTCGTCATCGGAACCGGGGACCGCCCCTGGCGCACCGGCCGCGGCCGCGGCCGCCTGCGTTAGCTCGGCCACGGTGGGGTTCAACCCGTTGCCGATGACGTAGCGGCCGCGTGCCGAGTCATCTTCCAGGACGCGCCGGAAGAAATCGGCCAGGTCCGCGACGTGTACGGTCGCCCACCGCTGCTGGCCCGTGCCGAGCATGATCAGGTTGCCGGCGTCGTCCCGGGGCGAGCCGAGAAGCAGCCCGGGAATCCCGCCCCCGCCGTCACCGTAAGCGACACCCGAGACGACCACGACTCCGCGCATCTCCCTGGCGCCGAGGACCCGGCGCTCGACCGGCACCTTCCAGGACACCAGCGCGGGCGCGTTCAAGCCAGACTCCTCGGTGATGGCGGGGTTGGCCCCGTAGATCCACAGGCCGCTGATCTGGAGGTAGGGCTTGCCGGTGCCAGCGAACGCGTCAGTTACCGCGTCGACCACGGCGGAGTCCAGGTCTGCGCTGGTGGCGTCGCCGGGACTGGCCGTGTGGATGGCCCCGTCTGCATTGGCCAGCAGGCTCGCGACCGCCGGCCGGTCGTAGAGGTCAGCCACGGCCGGGGTAGCGCCGCGGGCTGCGACGCCGTCGGCCTGGGCGTCGTCGCGGACGAGCGCGGTCACCTCGTGGCCGTGCTCTTGCAGTTCCGTCAGTACGTGAGATCCGATGAACCCTGTTGCACCGGTGAGTGCCACTTTCATGGCCGGGTGCCTCCTGTTTCGTTTGGTCAGTCGGCGAGGGAGCCGTCGAAGTCGATGGTGAGATGCGTGCCGTCGCAGAACGGCCTGTTCCCGGAGTATCCGCAAAGCGGCACAGGGCCATCCGGTCCAGGTGCCGGATTTCGCGGCCATCGGCAACGGACCCAGGCTGCCTGCCGGGCGGGTGAGAGGTCATCACCGGATCCCGGTGATTCGCATTCACCCGCCGGTCACCGACGATGGCTCCATGGAACAGACGTTCACCTTGTACCTGATCCGGATCAACGGCCACCTCGGGCCCACGGCGCTGTCCGCGTTCCCGGCCATGGTGTCGCAGCGGCAAGGCGAACAAACCGTTCTTACCGGCCTGCTGCCGGACCGTTCGGCGCTGTTCGGTGTGCTGGCCGAGATCGAGGCGCTCGGCCTCGATCTCGTCGAGCTGCGCCAGCTCGTGCCAACACGCAGATCAGCTGAACCAGGTGACAGCCGGTGACCCGGCCTTCCACGGCGAAAGCCTGCGCCGGCCGAACCACGTCCGGCACAGGGTTCGTGACGAGCCGCCAATCGAAGAACGCGCCCCGCGGCCTACACTCGGCGGGTGATGAGCGCTGACACCGATTCGACCAGGCCCGCCCCGGACGATGCCGCGGCGGTACAGTCGGCCAATGATTCCGGCGAGCTGGTGACGGTGGCGTGGTATGAGGATTTGCAGGGCGGATACGGCGAGCTCGTGGGACTGGCCGACCTGGTCGGCCACCGTCCGTAGGGACTTGGTGCTGGTCTCCCGGGCGTACAGCCTGGCCAGCTCCCACTGATTGTCGCTGGTGGCGGCCTCCAGCTTGATAATGGCTTCGATGCCGGGGAAAAGGACCTCACCCTCGATAACCGGTACCGCTAATGCTGGGTCTGCGGAGTTGCCCCCCTCTAAGGCTTTTTCTTCATCCCCGCTGTCAACTGAGTTGACACCATCGGCAGGCACTAAGTCGCGCCGGGTTGGTGAACGGCGTGCTGGTTACATAACAGTCTCCCACGTATTTGACGGTGTACCTTCTTTCTCCAGTATACCAAGAATTGGTGCGGCATTTGACGGTGTACTCACCATAGAGAGCGGGCTCTCACAAGGGGCCGCTTTCTTTATCGTGACCCCATGCCCGGAACCTCCATCGGCCGGAATCATAGCGTTGAGCGTCAATGGCTGCACGTTCATTCCCCAACCCCCTATTTACTTTGGCCGGTTCCTGGGATAAGCAGGTAGCACTCACAGCCTGACCCTGGGGAGGGAATTTGAAGAAGCTCGCAGGCGTGGCGGGGGGCATCGCAATCGCTGCGGTGGCCGCTGCCTGCTCATCAACGCCAGCAACTACGTCCGGCACCGAGACCTGGCAGGGGACAACGACCGGTGCGGCAGCCGTGACTAGCGGAGCACCCACCTATCACCTGACATTCACCGGCCCGGTGCACGCTACCGCCACCTGGAGCCCACCCAACAACAACAAGACAAAGGCGACCGTCACCTTCAAGACGAGCGCCGGGAACCTGGTGGTCAACGCCGACCTGCCCGACAACAACAACCCGCCCACCACTACGAACGCGAAGACGTGCCTCTTCGTGCAGACGCTCACCGGGACCTACACGGTGGTCGGTTCGACGTCGACCGGCTCGTTTAAGAACGCTACCGGGCACGGCTCGGTCAAGGACATCTTCCATGCGTACGGGCCGAAGCTCAGCAACGGCGCGTGCAACCAGAGCAACAGCGCACAGCCGCTGGCCGCCGGGGCATACACCACGCTCTACGTCAGCGGGCCTATGACGGTGAATTCGTAGATGCAGGGGCTGGCCTGCGCGTCCGCCAGCCCGCGCCTCCGGCCCTCCCAGGAGTTTTGGGTCTCCTCGTACCAACCGGGCCTGCGGGCCGTCGGGGCCGGAGTTGACTCCAGCGCGAGCACGTTCGCGAAGTCGCGCTTCGCGAAGGCCTGCCACCGCCTTACCGATCCAGTGATACACGATCTCGCCGGCGCCGACGCGGTCAGGACGCCGACTCCTTGGCGTCAGAGCTTCGGCCGGCCCACAGGCCGCGCTGCTCGAGGATCTCGATGAGGTGGTCGGCGCTGCTCAGGATGTGCTGCTCCATGAGCGACCGCACCTTGCGCACGTCGTGCTCGCGCAGCGCCTCCACGAGCTGAGGATGCTCGTCGCTGGTCGCGGCGACCTGGGCCTCGATCGAGGCGTAGAAGCGGTTGGGCAGGTGGTTGACCACCGCGTCGAGCAGCAGGGCCAGCCGGTGGGAATCCGCCGCCAGGTTGATCTGCCGGTGGAAGGCGTAGCCGAGGTCGGCGATCCGCTCGGTGTCGCCGGCCGCGACGGCCTTCTGGAGCTCTTCGACGTTCGCCTCGAGCCTGGCCACCTGCTCGGGCGTGATCTTCCTGGCGGCGCGGGCCGCCAGCTCCCGTGCCAGCTGGGCCTGGGCCCAGAACAGGTCCCGCACGTCCTGCTGGCTGAACGGGGCGACGACGAAACCGCGGCGCGGCACGAGATGGACGAAGCCCCCGCTCTTCAGCGCGAGCAGGCCCTCGCGGACCGGGGTGTTGCTGACCCCTACCTGTTCGGCGATGCGCTCCATGCGGAGAAATTCGCCCGGCTTCACGGCGCCCGAGATGATCAGCTCGCGAACGTAGCTTGCCACTTCCTCGGGAAGCTGCCGCCGACGGTTCACGCGGTCACGGACGTCGAGTACCTCGTTGGCCATCGCTCACCATTGCCTTCCGATATATAAAGCATCATACTAAGCAGCTGGGTCGCCTGCCGCCGGGAGCCGCACCCAGCCGGGCAGCTCGATTGAGAGCGCTCGCGATGGAACGGGGCATGGCCACGGCGTCCGTGACCTTACAGCCACGGCGGCCGGGCCGAGGCCAGCGCGGCGCGATGCTGCGGGGCGGCGACCGCGATGAGATGCTCGGCCCGCTCGCGGTAGGACTTACCCCGCAGGTCGGCCGCGCCGAACTCGGTGATCACCAGGTCGACGTCGCTCTGCGCTGTCGTCACCGGGCCGCTGACGGCCGGGACGATCCGGCTCGTGCTGCCGTCCGCGTTCGTCGCCGCCAGCGCGACGATCGCGAGCCCGGACCGGGCCTGCCGGGCGGCCCGGAAGAAGCCCGCCTGGCCGCCGACCGCGCCGACGTACCGGCCCTCCGCTACCTCGGCGCCCACCTGGCCGTGCAGGTCCACCTCGATGGCCGAGTTCATCGCGACATAGGGATCGCACTCCGCCAGCGCCGCCGGCGCCAGTTGCTCGTCCACCGGGCCCATCCGCACCTGGGCGGAATCGCTGAGGAACCGGTAGAGCCGTTCGGTGCCCAGCGCCATCCCGGTCACGCAGCTCCCGGGGGCGCCGGCCAGGGCCCCGGCCTCGTCGAGATCGACCAGCCAGTCGCCGACCAGGCCGGATCGCACCCGCAGGTCCCGGCGGCCGTGCAGCTCCCGTGCGATCGCGTCGGCCAGCGCGCCCACGCCGAGCTGGATCGTCGCCCCGGACGGAACGAACGCCGCGACGTTTTCCGCGACGGCACGTTCGGCCGCGGTGGCGGGGCGCGCGGGCGAGTCGGCCAGCGCCCGGGAGGAGCTGACCGAGGCCGCGACCCGGGACCGGTGCAGACGTCGCGACGAAGACGTCCGCGGCATGTTCGCGTTGACCTCGACCAGGACGGCCCGGGCCCGCTCGGCCGCGACCGCTGCGTAGTCCACCGTGGCGCCCAGGCTGTAATAGCCCTCCGCGTCGGCCGGGGCCACCTGCAGTAGGACGACGTCGATCCGGATGTGCCCGGTCGCGATCAGGTCCTCGATCCTGCCGTAGTGGCACGGGACGATGTCCACCAGCCCCTTCGCGCTGAGCGTGCGCAGCGCACCGTGGGCCATGTAGGCCTTGATGTTCGGCTGCCCGGGGCTGACGCCGCCCCAGGCGCCGCTGAGCGTGTAGCCGCAGAAGGCCGTGAGCCCGCCGATGGCGTGGGCTGCCGCGATGAGCTGCTCGACCAGGGCCGGCGGTTCGGCGGCGGCCTGGCCGATCAAGACCGTGTCGCCGGCCCGCAGGTACCGGGTCATGTCGAGCTGAGCCACGAGCTACCTCCTCGGCGCACCAGGACTCGAGGAGCCGGCGCACATCGGCGGGCCCGGTCTCCCGGGGCCACGTAGTTGATGTCGTGGCCCGCCCCCCGGGCCAGCGGTCCGGCCCGCCCGTAGCCGGTGAGCCGGGCGTAGACGATGGCCGGGTTCCGGCTCAGCAGGGCATCGGGGGGCAGACCCAGCCGTTCGGTCACACCCGGCCGGTATCCCTCGATGAAGACGTCGGGCGACGCCGACTCGATCAGGCCGGCCAGCACGTCCACCTCCGGGGTCAGGAAGTCGGTGCGGTCGGTCTCGGCGAGGTAGATCTTCTCCGCCCCGTGCTGCGTCAGCCCGTCGGACAGTTTCGCGGGGGCACCCGGCGGTGTTCATCGGGCTCCTTCGTTTAGGTCCGGTCCAGGCCGCCGCGCTTGATGAGCTGGCCGACAATGACGTTGCGCTGGATCTCGTTGGTGCCCTCGCCGACGATCATCAGGGGGGCGTCGCGGAAGTAGCGTTCGACGTCGTACTCGGTGGAGTAGCCGTAGCCGCCGTGGATCCGCATCGCGTCCAGCGCGACCTGCATCGCGATCTCGGAGGCGAACAGCTTGGCCATGCCGGCCTCCATGTCGCAGCGCTGCCCGCAGTCGAACCGCTCGGCAGCGTACAGGATGAGCTGCCGGGCCGCGGTGATCTTGGTCGCCATGTCGGCCAGGTAGTGGCCGATCGCCTGGTGCTTCCAGATCGGCTGACCGAACGCCTCCCGCTGCTGCGCGTAGGCCAGCGCGTCGTCGAACGCGGCCCGGCCCACGCCCAGCGCCCGCGAGGCGACCTGGATCCGCCCCGTCTCCAGGCCCTTCATCATCTGCGCGAAGCCATGGCCCTCGACCCGGCCCAGCACCGCCCCGGCGGGCGCGCGGTAGTCCTCGAAGACCAGTTCGCAGGACTCCACGCCCTTGTAACCCAGCTTGGACAGGTCCTTGGACACCGTCAGCCCCGGGCCGTGCTCGACGAGCAGGATCGAGACGCCCTTGTGCCTAGGCCGCGCGTTCGGGTCGGTCTTGCACAGCAGCGCGATCAGTCTCGACCGGCGCGCGTTGCTGATCCAGGTCTTGGCCCCGTTGACCACGTACCCGTCGCCGTCGCGGCGGGCGATGGTCTTTATCGCCTGCAGGTCCGAACCGCCACCGGGCTCGGTGAGTGCCATCGTGGCGCGGATCTCGCCGGTGGCCATCTTCGGCAGGTACCGGTCCTGCTGATCCCGGGTGCCGAATGCCAGCAGCAGCTTGGCCACCACGGTGTGCCCGCCCATCGCGCCGGCCAGGCTCATCCAGCCGCGGGACAGCTCAGCAGTCACCAGCGCGTAGCAGGGCATCGACACCGGGGCCTCACCCCACGGCTCGGGAATGGCCAGCCCGTAGATGCCCATCTCCTTCATCTGCTCGATGAGCTTCTCCGGGTAGGTATTGGCGTGCTCCATGTCCCGGACCACGGGCCGCACCTCACGGTCGATGAACTCGGCGACGGTATCGACGACCGCCTGCTCCTCGGCGCTCAGCATCAGGGGCTCGCCTTCCTTTCGGGTTCCGCAGGTCGCTGGAGCCTCATCGTCGCGGTCAGCGACGGTTCCGCGCCTTCCGCGCCGACGGTGATCTCAGCCGGGCCGCCCACGCTGATCAGCCGGGTGGGCAGGAACGCCGGCCGCGTCAGCCGGTAGCCGAACGAGCGGACTAGCCGCCCCGGCGCATTGATCCGCGGCAACTCCAGCGCGAGCAGGGCGAGCAGGGGCCCGTGCAAGACAAGATCGGGGTAGCCCTCAGCCTGGGTCGCGTACGGCCGGTCGTAGTGGATGCGGTGCCCGTTGTAGGTCAGCGCGCTGAACCGGAACAGCAGGACCGGGTCGGTGGCCAGCTCCGCCCGCCACTCCCCCGACGGGGCGGGAACGCCGCCGGGCGGGCGGGAGACCGGGCGCGGGGCGGCGCCCTCCGGCTCGGATCGGTAGCCGATGTCCTGTTCCTCGGTGCCGACCGGGACGCTGTCGGCCGCCAGTTCGTGCCGCACGGTCACGAACGCGAGATCGCCGCTGCGCCCCGATTTGACCTCCACCTTGGTGACAGCCGAACGGCTCGACAGCTCCGCGCCCACCGGGATGGGCGCGTCCTGGCGCAGCCGCCCGCCGGCGAACATCCGGCGGCGCCCCGGGATCGGGGGCAGGAACGGCCCGGCGACGGGATGGCCGTCCGCACCGATCCCGGCTTGGGCGGGATGATCCAGCAGGTAGAACCAGTGCCACAGCGGCGGCAGCGGGTCGCCGGGGTCCAGCGGCGGTGCGACCGCGCCGATCAGGTCGGCGAACGCCGCCGCGGGCCAGGGGTCGACTCGGCGCGACAGCTGTGCCGTGCCGGGATGCCAGTCCCGGAGCGCATCGGGTCCTCGCATCGGGCAGTTCCTTTCTCTCCGCGGCGTCAGAAATCAGATACTGCTCACCGCGCACCGCGATCTGGGTCAGCGAACTGAGACCGAGGCCTGCTGGCATCCGGAACGTTCGATGTGTCGCACGGTCGATGACGGTTCCCGGCTCGGAGTCCCGGAGTGGAGACCGGACACGCCAAGTCCTCTCTATTCAGGGTGTGGGCACGGCTCTTTCGGATGACCGGGGTGCCGCAATCATATATTATGTTCTCAGATACATCCAGGCGTGCGGCTGCCGGCGTGGGCATTGAGACCCACCTGCTCCGTGGCGGGACGGCATGGACCGCACCCGCTGCGGCCGGAGGGTTGCCGACGAGGGACACACCGAGACTGTCGCTCCCTATCCCGCACCGGGGATGGCAGCCTTGGCGCGTTCATCAAGATCGGCACGCGTCGGCTCCTGTGATGGCAGCCTTGGCGCGTTCATCAAGATCGGCACGCGTCGGCTCCTGTGATGGCAGCCTTGGCGCGTTCATCAAGATCGGCGTGCGTCGGCTCCTGTTGTGGTCGACCTTGGTGGTCAGTTTGGCCGGTGCCCACCTGACCGCGTTCCGGCTGCGAGAATCACGGGGTGGTACCTGAGAGCATCCATGACTTTTTCGTGGCGAGTGCAGGCGCTGCTGGCGCGCTGATTGGGCTGCTCTTCGTCGTCATCTCTGTTTCCGCGCAGCGGCTAGCCGAGGCCAAGGCGGAGGCGCAGCTTCACCGCATCCGCGGGTCGGCGGCGCTGACGGCATTCATCAACGCGTTCGCGGTCTCGCTGTTCGCGCTGATCCCCGGGCACAAGATCGGGCCCACCGCGGTAGCCGTGGCGGTCATCGGGCTCACGTTCGTCACGGCGTCGCTGCTATCGCTGATCCGGCTGCGTCAGGCACAGTGGGGCACACTGCGTGGCGCGCTGTTGCTGATCGTGCTCGCGGTCACGTTCGTGATCCAGCTGATCGAGGGAATAGGCGTGACCATCAGTCCCGGCGATTCTGGCGCAGTGAACACGATCGCAATCCTGGTGGTGGTCTGCTTCCTAATCGGGATCGGCCGGGCATGGCAGATGATCGGCGGGCCATCGATCGGACTCACCCGAGAGGTAACGACATTGGTACGCGGCCAGGAGCGCGGCGCGGATGATCCGAAAGAGCCGCAACCCTGATACGTGCCGCTTTGACTGGGCAAATTGCCATGTGGCCCTCGGTCAGCCTTCTCCCTTCTTCGGCATCGCAGCTGGTAATACTCATCTACGGTAGCGATCCTGGCCGCCGCGACACCCAACTCTGGCAGTCGGCTAGCCCGGGCCGTGCGACCGTGGCAGAGCCGCTCCGGGAAGGTTGACCGGTACCGGACGATCAGGGCGCTGTCGGTTTCTCCTCGAAGCCCGCTGCCGCTGGAGGAGAGGTCGGCAAGACCTCCAGCCGGCCGTCGGTCGTGACGGCGGCATCTTCGGGCCGGGGCACTGCTCCGCGACCACGCGGGTGCGGGACGGCGGTTCTTCGAGTCTGGCGGCCGTCCGGGTCCGGGTGTGCCGGTTTCGGTGCACCGGCGGGCTGGGCGGTTTTCGCGCGGATGTTCCTAAACCCCCGCCGGACGCGCGCTGGGGTCAGCCGCCCGGGCGGGGCCGGGACGTTCCCAGGGGCGGCGCAGGTCATCGTCATCGGGGCCCAGACGCACCGCGTCCAGCACCGCAGTGCAGGAGGTGCACCCCGGCTCCAGCGCGGCGATCACCGAGTACGGCCAGCCCCCTCGCACAGCTCATCGGCGCGCGCCGTCGGGCACTGATGAAAGTCACGCAGGAACCGCGACAGCACGGCGAGTGGCCCGATACCGGCGGCATGCTAGCAAGCTAGCCCGGCATTCGACAGCCTCATCGCGGCCATGGCAGAAGTCATCGACTATCCCGACGACCCGCTCAGAACCTTCCCGACCGGCGACCCCCACGTCAGGCGGGTAGAGTTCGGCGACGCGGGCCTGATCACCTACTTAATAAACGACGGCGCCTGGTACTCCAGCCGTAGATCGTTATGTTCCCTGTTTTGGGGCTGGCTACCGGCGGCGGAATCATAGGTGGCCTCAGCGCACCATCTGGGTAGAGTTGGGCGGTGCCCGAGCTGGAGCAGCTGCGTGCTGACCATGCCGCGGCAATCCTGGCCTTCGAGCTGGTGAACCGCGCCTACTTCGCTGCTTCGGTCTCTGACCGTGGCGACGAGTTCTTCGACCAGTTCCCCGACCGGTACAGCGCCTTGTTGGCTGAGCAAGAGGCCGGCATCTGCGCCTTCTACGTGCTCGTCGCTGATGACGGCTCGGTTCTGGGCCGGTTCAACCTGTACGACTTTGAAGACGGCACTGCCGAACTCGGCTACCGAGTCGCGCAGCAGGTCGCCGGGCGCGGCGTGGCGACCAGGTCTGTCCGGGAGCTGTGCCGGATTGCGGGGGCGCGGCACGGGCTGCGCACACTGCGGGCGGCCACCTCCCACGGCAACGCCGCGTCCCAGAAGGTGCTGGCCAAGGCCGGGTTCGTCCCGGTTGGCCCGGCCACCCCGGCTGATCTCGGCGGTAAGTCAGGCACCTGGTACCAGCGCGACCTCCAGCCATGAACCTTGATCTTGCTGGTGGACCGGCTGCAGGAAGGCTGCGGCCACCGCTGATCATCGGCGTGTGAAGACTAACGATCTTGCGGCGGCCGCCGGCCAGCGTAGACCCTGCCCGCTGGCAGGAGGCGTTCGAGGTCTTGATGAGCCGGATAGCCGGCCGGTTCGCCCGGGTTGAACCACGGCGCCGGGTACGGGATCTAGATTTTGATGGGCCCTTCGGGCCGCTGGAGCATCGCCGAATGGGCCGGTGAGGCCACCCCGGACGGCATGCAGCACTTGCTCGGCCGGGCCAGGTGGGATGCCGACGCCGTGCGCGATGACGCGCGCGAGTACGTACTGGAGCATCTGCACAACGAGGGCGCAGTGCTGGTGGTCGACCTATACCGATCCTGGAACTATGCCGAGGCTGGCGCAGCCTGACGCGAGCGCGCTCGTAGGGGCGGGCTTCTGGGGGTGGGCCGGGTGGTGGCCGCTGCATTTTCTTCGGCGGCTATATGGATATGACTGTCGACCGCTTCGCACCCCCCCGAACCTGAGCCTGCGCTACTCGCACGGGCCTGACGGTCGCTGGACGAGCTGGCGGGCTCCCGGCTGGCAGGGAAGCTTCCGCTCTTCGGCTGAGGTTCCGGTTGCTGGTCGGCAAGCACCCCGCCGTCCATGGCACGGCTGCCCATGACACCGGAAGAAGTGGCGGCCAGCTACGGCGACGTCGCTGATGAACCGTCGGCGGGCGACACCGATCGCGCTGTGCGTGAGGCGGGCGACGCCGGCACCGACAGGCCGGGGCCGTGTGCCCGGGACGGACGGGCAATGGAGCTGGCCGCTACCCCGGCCAGGACGAGCGCCCCGCCGGCGACCGCGGTCAGGGTCAGGTGCTCGCCGAGGACGACGAGCGCGCCGGCCACGCTGACCGCAGGCTCGAGGTAGAGCAGCAGGCTGACGCGGCTGGTGCCGCCGGATAGCACAGCCCGGTTCCACAGCAGCATCCCGGCCACCGTGCTGCCGAGCGCGAGGAAGACCACCTCGCCCCACGTCGGCGCAGACAGGTGCGTCAGTGTCGGCGCGGACAGCGTCCCGGCGAAGGCCAGGTAGGGGACAGCGCCCACGACGGTGGAGGCGGCGGTGGCCGGGACTGCCCCGTAGGCCTGGCTGAGCGGGCGCAGCACGATCGTGTACGCGGCGAACGCCAGCGTGCCGGCCAGCACCAGCCCGGCCCCGGCGAGCGCCCGCGGGCCGCCCGCCGCGGTCACCGCGGCCGGCCCGGCCAGCACGGCCACCCCGCCCAGCGCGGCGGCGCTGCCCAGCCAGGCCCTGGCGCCCGCGCACTCGGCGAGGAACACCTTCCCCACGATCATGACCCAGACCGGCTCGGTCGCCAGCAGTAGTCCGGCCGTGGCCGCGGTCAGCCATTGCAGCCCCACCGTGACCGACAGGTTGTAGCCGATCAGCCCGAGGGTTCCAGCGGCCACGAGCCGGCCCAGGGACCGCAACCGCAGCCGCCGGAACACCGGCACGGCCCACGGCAGCAGCACCAGCGCCGCCACGGTCAGCCGGAGTACCAGCAGCGGCATCGGAGCGAGGTGGGCGACGACGGCCCGGGTGGCCACCGGCGCCAGCCCCCACAAGACGACGGCCACCAATCCCCCGGCCATCGGCCCGGACCGTCCCAGGGCCTGGCTGGCTGCGGGCTGCCGGGTGCCGGGCCGCGGGCCAGGCCGCGGCTGTTCGTCCATGCCGCCATCATGCTGTAATGGTCTTATGCAGTTCAACACTTACACTTACGCCGGCGCGCACATCGCCGCCTGGCTGGTCAACCACCCCTCGCCCGGGCCGGCGGCTCTGTCCGAAACGCTGCACGACTACGGCGTCCACGAACCGGCGGCAACCACCGCCCAGGTGCGGGCACTGCTGCCATGGGCACAGCAACTGCGCATGATCTTCGAAGCCAGCACCGTGGCCGGCAAAGCACAGCGCGCTGACGAACTGCTGGTCACTACCGACTGCCGCCCCCGGCTGGTCAGCCATGGCCCGGGCCTGCCGTTCCACTTTCATTACGCTCCGGTCCGCACCGGCCTGGCCGCCAGGGTCAAGGCCCTCACCGCCGCCGGGCTGGCGCACGTGATCGACGATGGAGCCGGTTCCCGCCTGGAGGCCTGCAGGCGGGCCGGATGCGGCACCGTCTTCATCGACACCTCGCGCAACGGGCGCCGCCACTTCTGCAGTGTCCGGTGCGCCAACCAGGTCAACGTGGCCAACCACCGTCTCCGCCGACGGCACGTGCCGGCGGACTGACCTCGCGGCGCGATCGTGCCGCGGAGAGATGAAGATCGTGCATCGGGATCGCGGGTACATGCCAGGCAGCAGTCCCAAGTCCGTCGGGCTTCATTTCGTCGTCGAACGGCTGGGCACGAGCCCAATGGGCTGGGCCGTCGACGGCGCAGCCGCTACCTCAGCACGCACGGCTCTTTTCTTCTGCGGATACGTAGCCAGCGGCCGGCCCCTGTTTGGCTGGCTGTCGGCTCTCCGGCGCCGCTTGTGTTCACAGCCGGGGCCGGCGCTCTAGAGTGGGCGGTAAATCTCGCCGTTCTCCGGCGGGCACCCCGAGGCAAGAAACGATGATGTGCCTATGCCCGGTGATAATACGACCTCGCCGGTTATTCGAGGGCCCCATCCCTCCCATCATTCTGGGCCCGGTTACACGGAAAATCCGATGGCGCGCGAGTTCGAGCTGAACGATGAAGTTACAGAGTCCGTAGCACAGTGGCTCGACTATGTGCCCTCTGAACACCGCCATCGGGCCGCAGAATCGGACAAGGGTGCGCTGGAGACACTCCAAGAGCACATGCGTAGCTGCAGCAAGCATCCCCTTCGGGCCCTGTGGACCGCGCACCGCCACCTGGAGGAGCCATCGACTTCGATCCGGGTCGCGTCGCTCGTGCTCGCCTCGGAGGCACTCTGGTGGCTGGGTCATTTTGAGGATGCCCGGATTGCCGCCGAGGCGGCAGCCGAGGCCGACCCGAAGTCGGCCCAGGCGCGCTGGCGCCTTGCGGTCGCGCTCTACCGACGGGGCCGATTCAGCGAATCAGCCGACAGCCTCGACGACCTCCTCAGATTGGTCAATCGGTTCGGCCCTGCGTGGGCGCTACGCGGTCAGGTCAAGGTCTGGCTCGATCCGGATAACCGTAACGCAGGGCGATCCGATTTCACCGCTGCGGTGAAGCTGAATTCCGATTCCGGGACCTGGGTGGTGCCGTACCGGATGGAGCGCGATGATTTCGAGGCGAAAGTTGCGGAGGAGATCAGGATCCTCAACTCGGAGGTAGTCGGCTCATCCGGTGTCTTTACCGATGTGGAGTGGCTTCCAGAAAAGGCCAGGGTCGAGAACGGTGTGGACCCGGACAGGCGGTGGCACTTGCCCACCGTGACAGACAGCGGGCCCGGCGCCAGTTTGTTTCCGTTGGGCGGAGAATGGGCTGCGGGGACACGCTCGCAGCCGCCGCCCGGCACGACATTCGTTCTTTATCAGCGGAACATTGAGAATCTCAGCGAGGACGAGGAAACTGTCCGCAAGGAGATCCGGCAATCAGTGGCCGAGCTTTACAGCGCGGCTGGCCATCTAGGCGCGAGGATCGCAGATAAGACGCCCGAAGAACATGCCGAGACCGCGGACGTCCCGGAAGACGAGGACAGATAGGGCGTGTCCGGTGGCCCACTCCGCCGATCTACGCCGTTCACCGAGCTCTGGAAGCACTTTCGGGTCTAGCGCACCGACGAACATCGCGACTTCACCCTGACCCGGCCCAGTGCGGGGTAACCGAGCTCCCGGTTGCCGGTGCCGCGGCCGGGATATGGAACGGGTGCACCGGGCCGGCCGCCACCGTCACCACGCCGCTGCCGACGCTGCCGATCGGGTGTGGCCCAACACGGGGAATAGCGCGGCCGCGATCGGGGGTTTCCCGATTGTCCCGATAGATATAGCGGGAAATGGGCGGAAAGGAGCCTGCCGTGCCCGTTGAGTTCCTCGGCACCGCGGCCACGAACGACGGCAGTGAGATCAGTGCCCGGTCGGGTGCCAGCTTCGACAAGGAATACACGCTGCGCCTGGCACGAGCACACGAGGAGACCGGATGGGACCGCGTGCTGTTCGCCTACGGCTCGGGCTCGCCCGACCCGAACGTGGCCCAGGCCATCCTGGACTACATCGACCTGGGCGTGGACATCATCTCCATGCGCGGCTACGAGCTGCTCACCGACGCGATCGACATCGGCCAGCAGGTCATCCCGATCGTCCGCGAGGAGGTCGCCAAGCGGGACCGGGCAGCGCTGGACCAGGCGGGCGCGGGAGCGGGGAGGCCGGCGGTATGAGATTCATCGGCCTGGATCTGCTCGCCAACGCACCCGACGCCGCGGGCCGTCCCGGTGATCCGACCCGGCGGCTGTCGGAGGCGGTGGACAACGCCGTCCTGTTCGAGGAGCTGGGCTTTGACGGCTTCGCGGTCGGCGAGCGCCATCACGTCCCGTTCCTGTCCAGCGCGCCGCCGGTCGTCCTCAGCCACATCGCCGCGGTGACCTCCAGAATCCGGCTGTTCACCGGGGTCACCCTGCTGTCGGTGCTGGACCCGGTGCGAGTGGCGGAGGACTACGCCACGCTCGACCATCTGTCCGGCGGCCGTGTCGAGCTGATCATCGGCAAGGGCAACGCGCCCGAGCAGGCCGAGCTGTTCGGCATCGGCCGCCTCGAGGCGTGGGACACCATCGCGGAGAACTACCGGCTGCTGCGCCAGCTATGGTCCGGGCACAAGGTCACCTGGGCGCCCCCGGAGGGCGTGGCCTCGATCAGGAAGACACCGCTCACCGACGCCGAGGTCCACCCCCAGCCCCTGCAGCCAAAGATCAGGATCTGGCACGGCTCGGCCACGGCGGAACGATCGGTCGAGCTCGCCGCCGAGTTTGGCGACCCGGTGTTCTCGGCCAACGGGATGAACCCGATCACCCGCTACGCCGAGCTCATCGGTCACTACCGGGACAACTGGGCCGCCCAGGGCCGCGACCCGGCCGAAGCCCTGGTGGGCGCGGGCCACGGGCAGACCTACGTGACCCGCAATTCGCAAGACGCTGTGGCCGCCTACCAGCCTGTGTACGAGCGGTTCGCGGCCATGGTGGCCAACTCCGGCCAGCTGCCGGGCACGTTCACCACCTATGACAGCTACGAGGACTTCCTGGAGCGGGGCTCGGCGCTGGTCGGCAGCCCCCAGCAGGTGACCGACAAGATCGGCCGCTACCACGAAGCGTTCGGAAACCGGCTCATCGCCATCGGCGGCCATCGCGGGAACCTGAGCCAAGCTCAGTTCACCGGCAGCCTGGAGCTGTTCCAGGCCGAGGTCGCCCCCGCCCTGCGGCAGACCATTCCCGACCCGGAATGGCCCGGTCCCGTCGTCGTTGTCCGGCGCCGCCACGCCCGGGAGACGACACCCGCTTGAGCCCGCTGAAGCCCGCCCGGCCGCCGGGTCGCCACCGACTCCAGCGGGCGTCACCCCCGCCCGCACTCGGTGCAGTTGGCCATGTCCAGCAGGCCCACACCACTCAACGGCTGGAAGCTGGGTGCCTGCGACGGGGGCTCGTGCGGTCTGGCGCCGCTGGCGTGGCAGTGGTTTCTTTACGGGCGACCTGGGTGGCCAGCAGTTCGACGGACCGGTTGACGAGGTGGGGTGGGAGCCCGCCAAGGGCCGGGCACCGTGTTGCCGTACTGCTCAAGGTCTACGCCAAGTGCATCGACGGCGAGGACCAGATAGCCAAGCGGCGCATTGAGGACGCGCTAGCCGAATCCATCACGCCCGCCGCACCGTACGTCAACACGCCATCACGATCCGTGACAGAGCAGGGCTAAATCAGTACTCTGACGGTCAGCTAAATGGGCACTTTCGATCAGCAGCCCGGGCACTTCCGCCGAGCGTCATCAGCACCGCCCGCTCACTGATCTTGACCTTGACAATATGTATCAAAAACGGGCTTGGCTTGATGGGTCGGCAGGGGGAGATCTTGCTCATGGCCGGTGGTTGTGAGTCATCGTATGGGCATGCGCCGCCCACACCCTGGGCCTTCGCCCCATCTCGCGGTGCCCGGACGAACAGTGCGTTGGACGAGGTTGTTCAGCGCGCCATGGACCACGAGGAGGGCACCTATGCGTAACCTGTCCCGGGCGAAGTTCAGCTTCGTCACCCGATGCCTGGGCCCGGGGAAGCTGACGATCGCCAGCGCGCGACGGCAGCCAACGCAGGGTGATCT
>Ga0181538_10001889_pt1 | contig 22707 bp, 18 predicted proteins | sample PEATcosm2014_Bin_40_FD_119773 | JGI IMG/M metagenome (GOLD analysis project Ga0181538, IMG submission 119773) | Peatland microbial communities from MTU Mesocosm Facility, Houghton, MI, USA - PEATcosm2014_Bin23_30_metaG | ecosystem: Environmental > Terrestrial > Soil > Wetlands > Peat | place... | reverse complement strand
CGGGCGGCCCGCACAGCGTCATTCGTCTGCCCAACAGCAACACCCTGATCGCCTGCGGCGACATGTCCGGCGCCCAACACGTCAGCGAGGTGGATAAGGAGGGTCAGACAGTGTGGGAAGTCAAAGCCGATGAGCTGCCCGGCATCGGCCTCAAGTTCATGGCGGGGTTGCAGCGCCTGCCCAACGGCAACACCGTTATGTCCAATTGGCTCGGTCACGGCCAGCTCGGCAAGGCCCCGCACCTGATCGAGATCACCCGCGATAAGCGCGTCCTGTGGACCTTCTTCGATCACCAGACGATGAAGACGGTCTCCAGCGTTCAGCTCCTCGACGTGCCGGGCGATGCCACCAAAGGCCAGGTCTGGCACTGAAATTCCAGGCCGAGCTGGAGCCGGCTCTCATTCGTAGCGCAGCGCGGCCATAGGCTGGACGGTGGCGGCGCGGCGAGCGCCGGTATATCCTCTCGCCGGTCGCGCAAGGGCGGGACCTGAATCTCAACCGCATTCAGGCGGAACAGAAGGTCCTGCCTTAATCAGCCGGCCGCTACTTCCTCGCTGAGTCTCGCATTCGTTGCGCAGATGAGCCGGGCGTCGGCTCGCAGCGTTTTGGACGACCCCACACGCTCGAACTCCCCAGTTTCGAGGACCCGCAGCAGCGTGGTTTGCAGTTTTACCGGAATATTGGCGATCTCGTCCAGGAACAACGTGCCGCCCTGCGCGAGTTCGAACCGGCCGACACGATCGGTCTTGGCGTCGGTGAAGGCGCCTCGGACGTGTCCGAAAAGCTCGCTCTCGAAAACGCCTTCCGAGAGCCCGCCCATGTTCACGGCGACGAAGCTCTTGCCGGACCGCGGCGAGGCTGCGTGCAAGGCCCGGGCCACAAGACCTTTGCCTGTCCCATTTTCGCCGGTGATGAGCACGTTGGCCTCGGACGGTCCGACGCAGCGAATCAACTCCACGACCGGCCGCATCGTCGGTGAATCGGCTAACCGGCCTGTTGCGATCTGGTCAAGATTACCTTTCGTCGTTGTCTGGACATTGCGTCCCTTGACGGTGAACATTAAATAAGCTACCTGTGTTGTATCACTTATCATGGCGAATCTCAGCCCCGTCCTGTTAGCCGAAGATAATCAGAACGACGTTGAACTGGTGCGCCGGGCGTTCCGGGAGACCAACGCGCTGAACCCGGTGTATGCGGTGGGCGATGGCGACGAAGCGATTCAATATCTGGCCGGCGTCGGAAAGTATGCCGACCGCACCGCTCATCCATTCCCGGCGCTGTTCCTGCTGGATCTGAAGATGCCCGTGAAGGACGGGTTGGAAGTTCTCGGGTGGCTGCATGAGCATCCGGACATACCGGCGAAGTTGCCGGTTGTCGTGTTCAGCTCGACCGAGCTGCCCACCGAAACACAGTTGGCCTATGCTATGGACATCCAGGCGTGTATCGTCAAGCCGCTGGAGTACGCCGCCCTACGCGAGAAGATTCGGATTCTAAAGGAGTACTGGTTGGACTACGAGGCCGAGGCGACGTCCTGAAGGCTAAAAGACTTCCGCGGTCAAGCCGCTGGTCTGCCGGACGGTTTGCGCAATGCGGGAGAGGGCTTTGAGCGGCAGATGCCCGCTTTGAGAATTGGGCGAGGGCCGTGTGGCGGAGTAGATCTGCACGAGGGAAATCCGGGCGCCGGCGTTCTTGAGTTCCAGCAGCCGATGAGCATATGCCTCGATCTCCTCCAAGGGCGGTTCTTCTCCATTGATGGAGGGGAAGAGACTTTGAATGACGACCGGGCGCTGGCGGGCAAGTTGCAGGATATTCGAAAGGATCTTCTCCAGCGGCACCGCCGATCGGTTGACCTTGTTGACATAAGCCTGGGTGCCGCCGTCCAGCTTGGCCCAAACTTCATCGCTGGGAGTGAGGTGTTTGAGCCCGTGCTGAACCTGGGGCAGGTCCAAGCCGGTGGCATTGGTGAGTAGCACGAGTTTGAAGAACGGGAACCCACTCAGGGCGCGGACATGCACAACCGCCTGGAGCGCCTCGGCAAACCAGGGCGCGAGGGTGGGCTCACCGTCGCCACTCAAGGCCACATGGCGCATTTGGAGCAATTCATCCGGCAGGGTGCGGTACCAGGGACGCTCGCGCAAACGTCCGCCGCGCACGAAAGCCAGCGTCTTCTTCAATTCCGCGGCCATGGCCTCCACGTCCAGCGGCCCCTCGCTTGGTTCGCCGTTCCGGTGCACTTCGCAATAAACGCATTGGAAGTCGCAGTTCTTGTCGGGGCACAAGTTGACGCCGACCGACAAGCCACGGGCGCGCGCTGAGACCACAGCATAGACGAAACGATTGTCCAGGAAGTCGCGGGGGGAGCCGAACGCGGTTTCCTGACAACCATTATGCCGATCCGGAAGTTTCTTCCTCTTCTCCGTTGAGTCGGCTAAGGCTGTGGTCTTTTGAATAAGTTCTTCCACAATGACCAGTGAACCGTAACGCTGAGGCCGACCGCACACTACACGGTGCTTGTCAAAGAATGGACATTTTTTGGCAGGCTTACATAAGACGACGCGTGGTTAGTTAATCTGATGATGAACTAGCAAATGGAAGGCTGCATTAAGGAGGTGACATGCGGCGCTAGAGAGTTTGCTTTTGGCTTCAGAGCAGTTCAGATTGGCCGGCACCGAAATGGCCAGCTCAATCGCAGATCTTAAGAAGGCCGCGATCGTCAACACTTTGCGCGGCTGCCAGCTCTTTGCCGGACTTGCGCCGGGCGATCTGAATGCAATCGCGGACATCACCCTGGTTAAGCCGCTCGACAAGGGCGACTATCTCTTCCGAGAAGGCGCTCCGGCGCAGGGCTTCTACATCGCGCAGAAGGGCGCGATCAACGTTCATCGCGTCAACGCCGCCGGGAAGGAACAAATCATCCATGTCTTTCGCGCCGGTGAGTCGTTTGCCGAGGCGGCGCTGGCGACCTCGTCCGGCTACCCGGCGGACGCGCGCGCGCTCGAATCATCTCAAGTATTGCTGGTGGAGAAGGCGGGGTTCCTGGCGTTGCTGAGGCGCCAGCCCGAACTGGCGCTGCGCATGCTCGGCTCGATGAGCGCCCATTTGCGCACGCTAATCGCGCAGCTCGAGGACCTGATGTTGAAAGACGTGGAAACACGGCTGGCGAACTGGCTGATCAAGCGTTGTCCCAATCCGGAATCAACCCAGCCGGTCGTCATCGAGCTCAAGACGACCAAACGCGTGCTGGCAGCCGAACTGGGCACGGTCAGTGAGACCTTCTCGCGCACCCTGGCCACATTCCGGCAGCGGAAGCTGGTTTCGGTGAAAGGCAGAACCCTCACCGTCTTGTGCCCGCTGAAGCTCAAGGAGTTGCTCCGCCGCAACCTGGGGGAGTAATCGCTCCGTCCACCTCATCCACCTTCCATTCGAAGCCGGGCTCCCAGCTATCTCTTTCATTCGGTCATGAAGCGGCCCACCTGACGATATTCCAAAAGACAGGGTGGATTCGAGAGAGCGACGACGCCAACGTATAGACCAGTCTGCGCCCGAACAGTTACACGAAATAAAATGCAATGTGCAGATTTCTCCTCGAACAATCCATGCGTCGCTACGTCAATACTGGCAGGATGAACAATATATGAAGATTGGACGCATGCGAAACGTTTGGGTTATCGGCTGCAGTCTGGCGCTAGGCGCCTGGGGTATGTTTGCACAGGAGAAGACCAACATTACCCCGCAAGCCGAGCGGAGCCTTCGTGCGGCCTGTCAATATCTCGCCGAAGCCCCCTACTTCTGCCTAACCGCCGATGTCTGGCGTGATCACATAACCGCCTCAGGCCAGAAGCTCCAGTTTTCCAGGACCGTTACGCTCGAAGTCAAACGGCCTAACCGGTTCCATGTTGAAATACGCTCTCCACATTCAGAGCGCGGGTTCTGGTATGACGGCAAGTCACTGACGATGCTGGACCGTAAGCGCAACCTTTTCAGCACGGCCGCCATTCCCGGCACCTTGGATGCGGCGTTGGACAGTGCGCACGACCAATTCGGCATCGACCTGCCGCTCATCGACCTGGCGGTAAGCGATCCTTATCAAAATGCGACCTCCAACGTGCTGAAGGGCACGGATTACGGGCTGGCGCCCGTGCTGGGAGTGGATTGCCATCACCTGGCCTTCACGCAGGAGAATGTCGATTGGCAGGTCTGGATCACGGACGGTCCACAGCCGCTGATTCGGAAGTTTGTCATAACGCACAAAAGGGAGCCAGGGTCGCCCGATTTCACGGCGTTCATCACCCGATGGGATTTAACGCAGCGAATCTCCGACTCTGATTTTGTGTTCGACCCGCCACCGGGAGCGACCAAAGTCGAGATGCGACGGGACCGCCCCGAAGGCAGCGAAAACCGCAGTTCCGGGACTTCGACTCCCCTGGCCAGTCCCAAAACCAAGTAGCCAACGTCTATGAAGCGCAAATTCCAGAACCGTCTGTGTCTGCAATCCGCAGCCATACTCGCAGCCCTCTTTGGCTTCACGATCGCCCTTCGGGCCGACTGGGGCAGCATCCGCGCCAACAACCGCAGCCCTTCGCAGCGGGCGAGGCTCGAACACCATGAGATCGAACGTCGGCATGTGGACACCGATGCAGACCGCCACCACGCCTTCTACTGGTCGGGATTCTGCGCGGGCATGGCAGTGGGCGTCTTGCCTCCAGGGTACGTGCAGGTCTCTGTAGGAGCCGCAGGCTATTATTATTATGACGGTGTCTATTACCAGCCCACCACTTCCGGCAACTACGCCGTAGTTGCGCCGCCCGTGGGGGTCATCGTGCCTCAACTGCCTTCGGGCGCAGAAGCGATTGCGGTGGGTCCAACCACCTATTATTACGCGGGTGGGGCTTTTTATGTGCAGCAGCCGACTGGGTTTGCGATTACGCCGGCCCCGTTGGGAGTCACCGTGACCATGCTTCCCCTTGGCGCGGCTCCCGTGGTCATCAAAGGGACGCTCTACTATCTAGCCAACTATGCGTATTACCTACCCGTTATGCAGGGAGGCGTGACGGTCTATATCACTGCACAACCTTGAGGGTCAATAATCTGGTCGTATTCAGTTTGGCTGCGCCCTGGACCTGCCGAAGAGCAGTCACGTCAGGCAGGCAAACTTCCCGGATCAACCGCAATCTAGCTCCGTCCGTCTCTAGCTCCGCCAGAGCAACTTAATTCCTCCCTGCGGCTCGCTTAAGCGCCTGCAGCAAGCTGTAGAATTGCTGGTTGTCCGGCGCGGCGTTGGCCGCCGTCTCCAGCACGGGAATAGCGTCCGCGAACCGCTTCTGGCCGGAGAGGAAGTTAACGTAAGACAGAACCGCTCCCGAGTTAGAGGGACCTATGTCAGTGGCGAGACGATAGGCTTGGTCGGCTTCAGTCGTGAAGTTATGGTCCGCCAGCAGGCTGGCTTGAGCGACGGCCATTTTTGCGTACTCCTCGCGGGTTTCGGCGTCTCCCGGGGTGTCCGAGCCCGCAAGTAATGATTGGGTGGCAGCGCGCCAGTAATCAACGGCCTGCGCCGCAGCGTCGGCAGTGAAGGCCTGTTGCGCATCCGGAACCCGGAGTTCCATGATCGGGCCGAGCGGGGCGGCGCTGGCATAGGTGGATTTGAAGGGAAACGATTCTTCAAGGGCGAAGGGCAGGTTCGGATTCTTGTCCATGATCATCTGCAGGAGGTTCTCGTTGATGGCCATCACGGCGACCTGGCCGGAGACCTGAAGCCGGTTGTCCGTGAAGCGGACGTCTTCACCAGGACGAAGCTGTTTCGGCTCGTCGGGGAATTGCTGGTCGTGGGCGAGGCGCTTTTGGGCATCAGTCATGTAATCCTGAAACGCGCGCTGGGAATCCTCCGGCGTCAGCGTCGTCATCCGGTCGCCGTAGAGGAACCGGAGATACTCGGCATAGCTGCCGTCAGCCAGTGCGTTTTGAGTGAGGACCACATGCCGCTCGCCGTCGCTGGTTTCGTTGAGCAGGGTGGGAATGAAGCGGCCCGCATCGGTGCCGCCGACATACACCATGCCGGGCCGGAGCGAGCCAAGCACGGCTTGACCACAATCGAGCAGCTTCTGCGCCGGCCAATCATGGGCGGCTTCGGCCACGCCGTAGGTTTCCAGAATGGCGGGCCAAAGCGTCTCGAACCCCTCGGGGCTCTCAGCGCTTCGCCGCAGTTTTCCGAGCGAGTCAAACAGGTCCTTCACTTCCTGCCAGCGGCCAGCTTCCGCTGCGGCGAAGAAGAGCTCCACATCTTTGGGCACCTCGACTTTATAGTGCTCCGCCATCGCGCGGACGACGCCCAGCCGGTCATAGGCGAAACGGCTGACTTTGCCGGCGACGATTTCCTGCGCGTCAGGGGCAGGCTCAGAACTTTGGAAGCGGATTGGCCGACCGGCGGGATCGAGATCGGCGGCATTACCGGCGGCGGTCTGGGGCGCCACGTTCGTGGGACTCGATTGGGCGACCGGCGCATGCCCCGCACGAGGCAGTCGCAATCCGGCCAGAATCACGATCAGGCAGCCGGCGCCGAGCAGCCAGGGCCAGAGGGCGCGAGACCCAGAGTCTTCCTTCCTCGGCGAAGGCGGTGGCGGAATCCTTTCAATAATTGATAGCATGTGTGCTTCTACCGAATTAGACACTGCGAGGAGGGCAATTTGTATAGCAGTTGCGTTGCTTGACTCCACCGCCATTATTGAGACAAGCCCCCGCGACAAATGACTGCCACGCCAGGGCTCGGACGCCCAGCGTTATCGTGTGGGAGGAGCGGTGATCGTCGATCCATCAGCTTTGACCTTGAGCAGCCGCACCAGGTTCCGAGCGGCGGACTCAATCCACTCCCTGCCGGGCAGCGCATAGGGGCGGAAGGTTTCGAGGTAGCCTTCCTGGGCGTTGTAGAATAGCGCGCGATGGAGGCCGAGCAGGCTGGCCTTCGGGTTGTCGATGAGGCTCGCCGAGTCATTGGCACTCATCTGGAAGAGCACGCGCATCTCGAACTCGCTGAAAGCTTTGCGGCTTAGGTAGCGGTTCACGTTGTTGTAGGTGTCGCAGGTGGCGATCACATGGAACCCGAGCCGCGTCCCCTCGCAGATAAGATTGTTCAGCACCATAGCCGGATTGGGCTCGGTCTCGGCGTCGCCAGTGGAGAAGCCAAAATCCTCTTCAAAGCGCAGCTTGCTGTATTTCTGAAGGCCATGAATGAACAGGAACACCGGCGGGGCGGCTTCAGCATCCGCCGCCTCGGCCCGCTGCTTCATTTCCTGCCCGAGCTCCTTCATGATTGCCCCCAGATCACCCGGTTTGGCCTGCGTGATCGGGTGCGGAATGGCTTGGACAATGCGGTCAATATACGCGCGCTGGGAGGTGCCGGGAGCTGTGCCATCCCATAGAATGAAGCGCGCGGTTCCCAGCGGGTACTCCGCGGCCAGGGACACCAATCCGACGGATAGCATGGCCAGCAACGCTTCGTCGCGCTGCCCGACGAACAGCAGATTGTTTCCGCTCTGCCGCTGGAACGCCGCCTCCGTCGGCCCTTTGATGGAATTGGGGGCGCCCAGCCAGATACGCCCGACTGTCGTCGGCTTGACTGAGGGCGCTTCCAACAAAACCCGAAGCAGCGCATTCTCCCCCACGTCCGCCGGCGCGTTCCCCTCGAATACAATCGGCCCCGGATAGCGCTGCCCACCATCCGCGCCGGGACTTTGGACTTTAGACTTTAGACTTTGGACTTCCATCTCGTCCGCCTTCGCCCGCACCTTCGCGAGGTAAGTCTCCCGCACCTGATCCGGCAGCCACACCACCTGGAACGGACTGTTGCCCTCGATCATGCCCGCCATGTCGTTGTAGATGCCCTCGCCAGGCCGTGACAATAGCCGCGGCGCGGGGTTATTCTCGTCCATGATCAGGTAGGCGTCCGCTTCGTTGCATTGCAATGCGATGCGGATGACCATCTGGCCGAGGGTAGTGCGGGCGACGGTGTAGGCGCCGCCCAAAGTCTGCGAGCCCAGAATCACATGGATGCCGAATGCCCGCCCCTGGCGCACGATCCGATCCAGCAGCAGCGACGCCGTCTGCGAAATCCGGTCATCCTCTACGAAGAACTCCTGGAATTCATCAATGATCAGCAGTGACCGGGGTATCGGCTCTGTGCCCCCTGCCCGCTTGTAGCCGGCGACGTCCTGGACCCCAAGCTGCCGGAACAGGTCGCCGCGATGCCGCAGTTCATCGTCCACCCGCTGTAGGACACTCAGGCCGAATTCGCGGTCGCTCTCGATAGCCACCACCCGCGCATGAGGCAGGCGGTGGGATGCGTAGCACTTGAACTCGACGCCCTTCTTGAAATCCACCAGGTAGAACTCGACCTGCTCGGGGCTGCACCACAGCGCCAGGTTGGTAATGATGACGTGGAATAGGGTGGACTTGCCCGACCCGGTCTTGCCCGCAACCAGCGCGTGCTGGCAAGTCCCCTTGCCAATGGCGAGGTATTGGAACTTGGTCGCGCCCGTGCGTCCGACCGGGACGCGCAGCTCGCTGGCCGTGTTCTCGCTCCAGATCTCCGCCTCCGGCGGGGCTACGTGCGCAAACGGCACTTCCACACGGCTGGAATCCCGGCTGGCCAGGCCAACCTTGTTGACGAACTCAATCGCGAACTCCGGTGGCGGCGCGGCGTCGAGCGTGAGGTCCGTCCCGGATATCGGTTTCCCGCCCAGAAGGAATTGGTTCCCTTTGCCGCTCAGGCAAACGCTGTTGGCTCTCAGCTCGTCGGGGATGAACTCCGGCGGGAGGGGCTGCCGCTGGTCCCAATGAATGAGCATATACACGCCGCAGCGCGCCCCGCTGGCCGCGATGCTCAACAGCCGCTTGGCGGCGGTCTCCGTGAAGTTCGATGGGAAGTCCGCTATGACCAGGAAGTAGTACTTCTCCGCGATTACGCCCGCCTGCTCGTTGTATTCGGCGATCGTGGCATACTCGTTGCGCAGATACATCTGGATGACTTTCTCCATGTGCTCATTCAGGTCGGCCAGCTTCTGCTCGATCTGGTTGGACTGCGTCCAGATGCGGCTATTGATGATCTGCTCCTCGTAGTCGGCGAGGTGCATGATGCCGGCGAAGTTCTGCCCCAGGCCCACGGGGTCAAGGATGGTGAAGTTCAGCCGGCCTGGCGGCGCGATCGATAGCAACCGCAGGATGACATTGTTGAGCGCACCGATGGCCTCGTCGTGCCCCTGGTTCCCGGTCTCGAACAGGATCGAGCCTTGCTCCGGGTAGGCCAGGCAGAGCGGCACGGAGAATCGGGCCGGGCCGGGCAACGTCAGCCGCTTGTCCTTGATGGTGGTCTCCGCGAGTTTCTCTACGTCCACGGCCATCTGCGCGAATTGGGCCGCGGCGGCGAATTCGGCGGGCGGAGTCCAGGCCTTCAGGACTCGCGGCTCCCAGGGAGGGAACAACTTCCCCGCCGTAGCGCTCGCCCACTCAATAGCCTCGTAGACCGGTTGAATCGTCTTCTTCCAATCTGCCTCCAGCGTCTGCCAATGGGCCTGGTAATCCGTGTTGAGCTTTGCTTCCCTCTTCTCGCTGGCCTCCACCTCCGCCTTCCGGCGCGTCTCCGCCGTGCGCTTCAACTGCTCGAGGTCGCCACCGTGTTGCCGTTCTAGCTTTTCCATCCTCGCCCGTCGCTGCCGGTCGTGCTTCTCCAAAGCCCGGGACGCCTTCTCATCGGCGTCCATGCGGCAGCCCACCCGCCGTTCCCCGGCCTCCGCCAGCACCTGCTTCAACTGTTGATCCACTGTGCGCGTCGTGTCCTCAAACTCCACCTTGATGCGCTCCAGTTCCAGCGCGTAATGGGCCTCAGACCGCTCGTGGGCCGTGTCATGCAACCGCCGTGCCTTCCCGAGCGCGCCCGCAATGGAGGCGGCAAGCGGCCCCGCCTGACTCCGGGCGAGGGAACGGAGAATCAGAACCACGACCAGACTCCCCGCCACGCACAAGCCCGCTTTCCAGTAACCGGAAGAATTGAGACCGGTCTGCCTTATTACGAGTGGAATTTCGCAAAGCACGATCAGCACCCAGGCCGGCAGGTACTTGAACACCCGCAGCAGCCAGAACTTCCGAAACCGGTTCAGGTCGCCACTGGTCTTGCCGAGCGCTTCGCGAAGCTCCGCCAGCAATTGATTCTCATCCACCGAGGCCACCGGCGAAGCGGCCTTTTGGGAGGCGTCTGCCATAACGCGGGCGAATCTCCGATAGCCCTTGAATGCGCCTTGCGCCGCGATTTCCAGCGGCGTCAGCACTGCCTGCTCTGCCGCCAGGTTGGCCCTGAACTCCTCGATTCTAGTGACCGCAGTGGCCGTGCCGGAGTCCCGGTCGCGCTCCGCTTGCAGCATCCGCTTCTGGAGTTCGTATTTCCGAGTGCCCGTCTCGTTCTCTATGCCACTCAGGCATGTCTCTTTGCTGGCCTGGTAAGCCCTCCCGATCCAGGCCTTCCGCGCTTCGTGTTTCGCCTGGGCGGTTTCTTTGGCGACCGCAAAAGCCGCCTTCGCCTCGCTCATGGCCGCCGCCAACTCGCTCGCCTGCTTTGCCTCCGCGGTATCGCGCAGCCGCTGTTCCCGTCCACTCCGGGTGCGGAATTCCGCATGAAGCTTCTCCGCCCGGGCTGCAAACTCCCGGACCGTGCTCTTGAGGCGTTCCAGCAGCTCCAGTGTCTTGCCGACTCCCAGGTTGCTACTCACAGTCCGTCCTGATCTTGGTTAGGAGTTTGTCCAGTTGTTCCATCACCGCAACTGTCCGGTCCACGCTCGCCAGCAGTTCTTCCATGTACCGGTGCTCGAATTCCAGGCTCTTTGCGTCCTTCCAATGAGCCTTCGTTTCCGCCCATTGGGCCCGCAGCTCCTTGGTGATGCCGGCCAATCTGTTGCTGCTGGCCTTCATGGTTTAACCTCCGGCTCGGGGCTCTGGCCTGCCGGCTGGGTTGCTCCGGGCACGCTGGCGGGCGGGGCGACCTCCGCATACGCGTCAAGCGTGTTGACTGCTTGCGCGAGGAAAGCGACTGCCTGGACCATGTCGTGCGCCAGGACCGTATGCAGCTTCTCCATCTGCTTGACCAGCGGATCCACCCGGTTGTCGAACACCCGGCTCCATTGTTTCAGCATCCTCAGTTTCCCTTCGGCCTCTTCAACCGCGCGTCTAGACCGCTGGACGGCCATTTGTTCAGCCGCACTGGTCTCGCGGAAACTGGAGAGCTTGGAGCTGAACAACGCCTGCTGGGCCTCCTCAAGGGCCCGGCTCCGCCGCCGCAGCTCGCCCTCCCAATGCGCGCGCTGCTCATTTTCGAGCCAGCCCCGGGTCCGCTGCACCGCGCTGCTCACCTCCTCGAGCGTCGGGCGCGCCTTGCTTAGATAGACGATCAGGTTGGCGCGGAACGACTCGAGCGCATCAACGGACGTGACATGGGCGCGGTCGGGCATGATGTTAGCGCTGGTTCAGGTATTCCTCGATGCGCTGGGCTTTCCGCAGCAGGTAGGGTGTGTGCTGGTTGGATATCTCAACAAACTTCTTGAGCGCCTTCATGGTCTGTTTGAACTCCTCCGAGAACTTGATATGTTCCTGGTCCTGCCAGGTGTCGCCCAGCGCCGCAAAGCGCGCCGACAAGGATACGATCTTGTCTTTCAGGTCGGTATTGAACCGCTTCAGCTCCTCAGCGAAACGTCGCACCTGTTCGGGATCCATGATTGCCTGGGCCATAGTGTCTCTTTCTGTTTGCGTCTGTGGCTCGCCCGGGCACCGGGTGCTCCGACCCAGCGCTCCTGGCTTACCCAAACCTGCCCTTTTCCCGCGCGCACGGCAAATCTTAACCACCGTTGCAAACCATCTGGACAGCGCGCCGGGACAAGATACTCTGGTGGCCTACGTCCGGCGTGCGAAAAGTCATTCTCGTTACCCGCAGCGTGGCGAGAATGCAACCGACATCTAAATCTATTAATGGCGCGGCCCAGGCTGGTCAACCGTCGGGCGGGGGCAGCGCCGTGGAACGCGTGCGAGCCGCCACGGAAATGCTTGAAGCTCTGGCCGAGAACGGAGCATCGCTAGCTGGAATCTCGGTCGAGGACCGAGCCCGGTTGCTGCAGGCCGCAGGGCAGGTCTATTGCCCGGATGTGCGCATTCGGAGACGATTCGTCAAGAACAAGGAACGCCAGCGCAAGGCCGAGCGGCAAGAACGCCAACAGGCCGTGCTGGCCCAAACCGGCATTCGGAAGTTGCGCCGGCAGCCGGTGTTCACCACCCCGAATGTGTTTCCGCCTGCAGGCTTTGAGCCGGAGCAAGTCGAGGAGAAGACCTCCCTGGGAGAGCTGGAGGAGTCGCAGCATTGTTATATCTGCAAGCGCCACTACTGCCACGTTCACGACTTCTATGATCAGCTCTGCCCGGAGTGCGCGGCGCTAAACTTCCGGAAGCGGACTGAATTAGCCGATTTGAAGGGCCGGGTGGCTCTGCTCACGGGTGGGCGGGTGAAGATCGGTTACCAGGCGAGCATCAAGCTGTTGCGCTCCGGGGCGGATGTGATCGTCACCACGCGATTCCCGCGCGACTCGGCGGAGCGCTATGCGCGGGAACCCGATTTCGAGCAGTGGGGCCATCGGCTGGAGATCTATGGGTTGGATTTGCGTCACACCCCCAGCGTGGAAGCATTTTGCCAGCATCTGCTCAAGACGCGCGCGAGACTGGATTTCATCATCAATAACGCCTGCCAAACGGTGCGGCGGCCGCCGGATTTCTACCAGCACATGATGGCGCGCGAAACCGGACCGCTCCAGGTGCTTTCATCCAAGGCCGCCGGATTGCTTGGCGGCTACGAAGGATTGCGCGGCTACCATCTGCTGCCTGAAGGCGGGGCGGTGCTGCCGGACCGGCAGAATCCAGAGCTCGCAGGCCTGAAGCACGCGGCGGAGTTGTCGCAGGTGCCGCTACTGCCCGAAGAAGCCCGGGCCCAACGCGACTTGTTCCCCGAAGGCCGCCTTGACCAGGATCTCCAACAAGTGGATTTGCGTGACCGCAACTCCTGGCGCCTGACACTGGCCGAAGTGTCTTCGGTCGAATTGTTCGAGGTACACTTGGTCAACGCCATCGCGCCGTTCGTGCTCAACGCCCGGCTAAAGCCTCTGATGCTGCGCACTTCGGAACCCGACAAGCACATTGTAAATGTCTCCGCGGTGGAAGGGCAATTCTACCGCAAATCTAAGACCACGCGCCATCCCCACACCAATATGGCGAAAGCAGCGCTGAATATGATGACGCGCACGTCGGCGGCGGATTACCACGCCGACGGCATCCACATGAACAGCGTGGACACGGGCTGGGTGACGGACGAAGATCCCCAACCACTCGCGACGCGCAAGACCCGCAACCACGGCTTTCACCCTCCCCTTGACATTGTCGATGGGGCGGCGCGGATCGTCGATCCGATCATCGCCGGCTTCAACACCGGCGAGCACGTGTGGGGCAAGTTCCTGAAGGACTTTCAGCCGACGGATTGGTAGAGGAAATCGGTACCGCGGCTCATGCAGTCGGCGGCTGCCTCAAAAGCCTCAGAGTGGCCTCAGGGTGGCTTCCGGATGCCTACCGGTTGGCTACCAGATGGCCTGGGGGTGGCTTCTGGTTGGCCTCAGGGTGGCTGGCTCTTCCCCACGCTTCACGACCCCACCCCACGACGCCTGGGCCAGCAAACAGCATAATCAACCACAATCATCTCCCTGTCCCGACGGTTCTCCCTGTCCTGACCGGGCGCGGTTTAGCACTTAGCCCCTTGCATGACGCTTGGCATTCGCACTTTTTCCTTCTGCCTTTATCGAACGGATGCCGCTCAAAGCCCCAGAACTCGAGAACAAGACGGGCTAGGCAGCGGCGGGCAGGGCTGTTAGCTTGCCGCGCATGAGCCGACTTCGGACGCTGTTGCTTTCTGGCCCCGCCTCGCCCGACGCGGCGGCCGTCTGGTTTGGCGACCTGCCGGTGGATGCGCCGCTGGAGTGCTGCTACGGCCCGCCCAACCACCCCCGGGCCATGGGTTTGTGGTTTCCCATGCTGGCGGCCGACGCGGAGTTGCAGATCATCGTTGGCCCGGCGCCGGCCGGCCCATGCATGGGGATTTGGCGGGGGACGGTCATGGACTGGCCGGGAAGCGTGTTCATGGTCGGCGCGCCGCCCAAGCCAGGCTTCCTGGGTTGTTGGGTCCGGCCCGGGGATGCCCCGGCAGAGTTGGAGGCCGCCTTTGGTCTGCCTGAGGACGGGCACCCCGGCATTTGGTTTCGCGCCCCCCGCGCCGGCCCTGGCGTCTGGCGTTAACACAACCAGCCACTCCTGGCCGGTTCAAAAACAGCCACTCTGAGGCAGTGAGCTGAAGGGGGAACTGACGCCATTCATGTTGGATGGCTGCCATGAGCGCGCCGTGTTCGGCGAAGACCTTATTGGGTAATCCGGCTGCTCTTGGCACGCTGGCCCAGCGTTCCAGCCGGGAAAAGCTAATCCTGCTGGCGTAGCAGGTCCGGGTCTTGCTATGATTCAAACACACCCGCCGAATTGCGGGCGGCGGAACCAGCACCTTGGAAGGTGGGTACCTGAAATGACATGAAAATGCAGTCTATTCCAAAGCGGGGCCGGAAGGGCTCGGTGATCTATTCCGAGACGCGTCACGGCAAAGTCGCGCGCGAGTACGTGCCCCCTCGCAATCCGCGCACGGCGCAGCAGCAGGCCCACCGCCACAACGTCGGCGCCGTCTTGGGCCGCTGGGGTACTCTGACCGACGAACAGCAAGCGGCATGGCGCGTTGCCGCGGCCAACCAATGGTTCGTGAACGACGAGGGCCGCAAGGTGCGCCTCAACGGCTACAACTTCTTTGCGAGCTTGAATATTCGGCGCGCCGACCTGGGCCTGTCCCAGTTCGATTATCCACCGGCCCAGCCCAGCTTCAACAAGAACCCGGTGGATGAACTGACGGCGAGCTTCGCCGGCGGTGTGTTCGCGCTCAAGCTGCGCGTCCCGAGCCCGCCGGCGCAGTACACCCTGGTATGGGGCGCCGCCCCGGTCAGGAGTGGCGTCCGCTACGTGCAGCACTTCCATTTTCTGCGGCTGCTACCGCCCGCGAAAGACGGCTGGAGCGACATCGCCGAGCTTTACGTCTCTCGCTTCGGCGAGCCGAAACCCAACTGGGCCGTCTGGATTCGCACCTGCCAGCACATTGACGGCTACATTGATGTGCCTAAAGTGCTCCGCTTCCGCCTCCCCGCCAAAGCGGCATAGGCGAGGAAACTCGAAACCGGAAGCCCGAAACCCGAAACAAACCCAAGTTCCGAACGTTACAGTGCCCATAAGTTCAGGTCGGACAGCGGCTTACGTGATGAGCAACCCTGCCTGTTCCGAGGGTCCAGTCCCGCTTACAAGCCCATAGGCTCGCCGTTACCTCGCCGTTACCTCGCCGTAGCACCTCTTATCGGCGATAAGAGGTGCTACGGCGAGGCAACGGCGAGGTAACGGCGATGTGCCGGTGGGGCTAAGGAGGTCTCCGCACCGGGCAGGGGGTGGGGGAAGGCAGCCTTGGCTCCAGAGGCCCTTTGGCACGCGCGGCGGCGGAAGCGGTCGAAATTGCGGCGGTGCTGCTCGTTCAGCCGTTTAGTCGGCACGCCATAGAGCTTCCCGCCAGGTCGGCATCGAGGATGACACGGTGGTCTCGGACCGAATGAATCAGGCGGACTACGTCAGGTGCAAGCATCAACTCGGTTTTGCGCATCATGCAGCGCTGGGTTATCAGGGTGCAATCGCCTTAGCCAGCCGATTCCGAGCTCATGCCCTAACAGAAACGCGCAGAACGGGGGAGGCCATATCCTGGTCCGACCAGAGCTGGGGGCCACCACCAACAATCGCATGGAGCTGCAATCATCGCCGGCTTCAACACCGGGGAGCACGTGTGGGGCAAATGCCTGAAGGACTTGAAGCCGACGGATTGGTAGTCACGGCGGCCACGTAGATGCTGACCCGCAAGGCCAGACCGCGCTAGCCTTTTGCTATGCTGCTGGGCAGGGCGTCGCCCAAGATTCATTTGAAGCTGTGAAGTGGTGTCGCAAGGCCGCCGGAAATGGTAATGCTGACGCGCAATTGACTCTTGGTGGCTGCTATTTTTCCGGCAGCGGTGTTCCCACTGTTGGTACTTCTGGATGCGCCAGATTTCACCCATTTGGCAACGGGAAACCCCAAGAGCGGGCCAGCCCTCCCACCCGGCAGCGGCGGAAGCCGTGGAGACGCCAGGCGCCACCCTTTCCCGAGTCCGGGATACACCGCGAACTGGTGTTCAGGGCCCAAATTCCCCGGCAGAGCCGGCAAAGGGTTCTAGCCAATCAACTCCACCGTGGGGTGCTTAATTCCCCCGTCGAGAGTGCCGAATTTGTACCCGTGCTTTGCCGCCAAGTCCGCGAGATAGGTATCCGTCACTTCCTCCGAGACCTTCGGTTTCGAGTCCAAGGGAGCCAGGTCGTCTGAAATCCATTCCACGCGGCGTTCGTGGCAAAACTCCCTCAAGCCCCTGCGCGCCTGTTCCATCGCGTAATTGAACGCTTTCCGGTTGCTGCTGATGCGCAGAAAGCCCAGCCCTGAGAGGGGACATAGCACAAGATCCTTGCCTGTGAGCCAGGTAAAGGTGACCGGGTGCTTTGGGTGACTCGACCAAATGCCAGCCAAGAGGACGTTCACGTCGAGGAGGTACTTCATGGGAATTCGTCCAAGGCGTCGCGGATCGCCTGTTCGCTGACCGGCTGATCAGAAATGCCAACAGTGTATCCGTTTCGCTTCTCAAATCTGACTCGGCTGGGCCGCGGCTTGGGGGGGTCCAATCTGGTCAGGACGTACTTGCCCTCTCCCAGAATCTCCACATCAAAGCGGTCTCCGGGTCTGGCTTGGCGCAGAGTCACCCGATGTTTGCTGTCAGCAATGGCTGTCATATAGGGGGAACTTCCCACCAGAAACCTGCGAAAGCAAGACGTTTTAGCCCGCTATTGACACTTTTGGGTGAACCCGACATTACCCGTTTGGCAACTGAGCCAGATGAGGGAGCACGGACATTGCCCCTTTGGCCATGCCGAGCTGAACCCGCGCCGCAAGCCGCTTGATCGGCAGGGTCGTTTCGCTCCGCAGCCGCGCAGCGCCACATGCCTGTCTGCCACGATCCACCGCCCAGAGCGCCCCCGCACGGCCTGCCACGGTTCTCGCCTGTCGGCCAGGAGGAGATTTCGGCGGCCTTGTCGGCAATCAGAAATCAGCAAGGCCGCGCCACACTGCCTGTAGGGTCTGCCGCCCTTCCGCGAGCCCCAGATGTAGTGTTGTTTTTGGCGTTTCTGGCTTAAGGGGCTCCAGATTGCAACGGTTGGGCTCGGGGACGGGTTCCGGGGGCGGGGATGCGAATGGGGCCGATTACGATGTTGTTCATTCAAGTCGCCTTTGCGGCGGCGACCAGCGGAGCGGTGAACTGCTCGTAGAGGCCCCAGAGGTATTCGACGCGGTGCCGGTTGCCGGGGAAAGGCTCGGGGCGGCAGGGGTTTGTTTCTCGGCCACGTAGATGCTGACCGCACAGCGTTTAGCACTTGCGTAAAGCGGGGCGGGGACGACTTCGACTTGGAAACCGGCGTGGGTCAACCGTTTGGCAAAGGCCGGGTCCGGGCGAACGGACCAGAAGAGGGCGCGTCCGTGGGGTTTGAGCACAGCGGCCATTCTCTCGAGGCCCTTGGAACTGTAGAGCCGGGCGTTCAGCTTCTGAAACATGGCGCTGGGGCCATTATCGAGGTCGAGCACCAGGGCGTCGTAATGCGCGGGTTCCGCGCACGCGATAACCGTCCACACATCGCGCAGCAACACTTCAACCCGCGGGTCGTCCAGCAACTTTCCGTTCAGGTGGCCCAGGAGATTGCGATTCCAATCGACGATCTGCGGGATGAGCTCTGCGACCTGGACCTTCACTCCGGGACCGCTCTTGGCGAGCAGGCTCTTCAACGTAAAGCCGAGACCCAAACCGCCCAGCAGCGCAAGAGATTCCGGCTGGCCTGAGAGCGACTCAGCCGCCAGTTCTCCGAGCCGGAGCTCAGACGCCGTGACTGAGGAGTGCATCAGGTCCTGGCCATTCAGCCGGATGCAATAAGCTCCGTCATGCTCGAAGAGCACCAACCGGCCTCCGTCCGGGGTGGTGGTTTCGGCCAGCTTTCGGTTGGGTTTCATTGTGCCAACTGGTGCGTAACGATGGGGACGTAGCCCACCTCCAAGCCCTTGGGCGGCGTCACGAGCAGGGCCGGATCGAGCGTCGCCAGCGCTCCGCGGCTGGGGGGCGCCATGTAGTCCCGGTCAATCGGCCACTGGGCATGGATCTTTTCCACGAACGCCTGCAAAGCCGCCTTCTTCTCCTCGCCCCAATTATACTGCTGAAAGGAAGGCTGATCCACGAAGCGATACCAGGAGTACGTGACGCGGGAACCGTCGCCGAGCTTGACCGTGAACGGCCCCAGTTTCGCGCCGGGCCGGCTCCAGGCGCCGGTGGTCGGCGAAGTGTAGGGCTCGCCCCGCCCTGCCAGTTTGAACTCCTGCTCTAGCAACTTCGTCTCCGTCGGAACGTCCGCCGCCGCTACCGCAACGCGTTCCTCCCCGACCTGTTTGAAGTACTGGGGAAACGAACCATTGGGACTAACCTTGTTGGTGAACCACTCCAGACCCCAGACATTGCCGTCGAACACTTTGGTATCAAAGACGCGCTCGACGCCGGTCATCTTCTTGCCGTCCTGGTCGTAGTGGGTTGTCTGCGTCGTCAGCTTGGATTTCCAGGCGCCCTTCTCCTCAAATCGTCCGGGGCACGGCGGGCCGCCATTACGCCAGGCCTTGAAAGCGTCATACAGGGCGGCCTTCGAATAGTAGGTCACGTCTTCCACGAGGAACGCCCTTCCCTGGCTGTCCACCGGGAACTGCAGTCTGGGTATCTTCGAATAGACGACCCCCTGCGCGTCTGTGCTGTCGAAGCGTGGCACGGTATTGATCTCCATCGCCCCGCCGCCCATGTTGCCCGGCCGGGCATCGAGGCCGCGTCCGTAAATGAAGGGATACTTGAACAACTTGCCGATCTTGCTCCAGGTCTCCGGGATGTAATAAGCGATCGGCCCCTTGAAGTTGGCGGCACTCAGGAAGCACGTCCAACTCTGGTCGCCAGTGGGTGGGTCGCCCGTGGTCGGATCCGTAAAGGGCAGCGCCATCCACGTGTAACCCAGGAACTGGCCGTTAGGGTTGCCCTCGAACGGCAGCGCGTCGGGAGGAATGAGCAGCCGGTTGCTCAGTTGGGCGATGCCTAGCCGATTGTCTGGCAGCGCTTCGTTGCTGTAGAAGAAGGACCACCCCGGCGATCCAACCTCGTAGTCGTAGCATTGCGGTGTGGCGTTCATGCTAAACTTCGGGGGGCCGTATCGGAAGTGGTTCCCGGCCCAATAGCCGAGCCCGCCTTCCACGGTTTGGAATACGCTGTCCCACGTGGGACCCCGCTCTTTCCAGGTCCGGGCCAGCGTGCCTTCCGGCGCCAGCGGCTTATCCTTGTTGTCGGAATTGTCCGGTGTGATCCAGGTGCTAGCCAGGCCAATCTGAAAGTCGGCCAGTGGCTGGTCGATCAGCGGCCAGATGGCGGAGTAGAAACCCATGCCCGCACTGAACTCGGATCGGGCGGGCGGGCGAGTCGCGCTAAAGCCTATGTACCCATGCAGACCGCTGGAATAGGCCGTGACCTTGCCGGCTTCGGCTTTCCCTGCGGCATTCGTTTCTTGTCCGGCACAGGTCCAGGAAAGGAGAGCGAGGGTAACGGCAGTGGCGGATGGGCAATTCATGCCAGCTCCTTCTTCATGATCGATTACTACTCAAACGATTGCTTCCTTGGTGGCGTCCCAACGCACCACGCGCCGTTCCTGTTGCGACACCAGCGACATCAGGAACGTCGCCGTCTCGATGAACGCCTCGCCGGTCGAGCACTTTGGCGTGCCGCGGCTCCGGATGCAATTGACCCAGTCAACCATGTGATTGGGCTGCCCCGGCGTTTTGCCTCGCTCGTAGCCTTTGGGCAGATTGGACCTCCGGTTATAATCCGCCGGCTCAATTTCAAAGGTGGTGACGTCGTGCGCAATGCCGTCGAACCGCAGGGTCGCATCCCGCCCGCAAATCTCGACCGGCTGGCTGGCGGTGGTATTCATGCTCCCCGTGAAAGTGACCGTCCGCCGAATTGTCTCAAACTGATAGGTGGCAACCCAAGTGTCTGGCACTTCGCGGTCGTCCCGCAGCAGCGCATTCAGACCGGAGCAGGAGCACTGGTCCGGAATGCCGTGCCCGAGGAGGTATTGGACAAAATCCATCTCGTGCGACAGCAGGTCGCCGGCGTAACCGGTGCCGTAAGCGTAATAACACCGCCAGTGCCAAAAGTGGCGTTCGTTCCAGGGAATCCTGGGGGCGGGTCCGAGCCAGAGATCCCAATTCACCTCCTTCACAACCTGCGCCGGGTCCGGCCGGTTCCATTGATCGTAGTAGCCATACCACCGCCAGTTGGGATGCTCTGGCTCTAGTGACTTAAAACGGCCCGTGCGCACCAGGGTGATGGGGCCGAGGATACCCTGGGCAATGACTTCTTTGGCCTGCAGAGCGCATGTGGCCTGACGCGCGTGGTGGCCGAGCTGGAAGACAACCTTGCTCTTTTTCAATGCATCGCGCATCAGCTTGGCCTCGGCCAAGGTCCGCGAGAATCCCTTCTCGCAGTAGATGTCCTTGCCCGCTTTCACGGCGTCGAGAACGATCTGGCAGTGCCAATGGTCGGGCGTGGCGATGACCACCGCATCAACCTTCGGATCGGCCAGCAGTTCCCGGTAATCCACGTAGGCTTTCACTTCCGGGTTGAGGCTGCGCTGAATGCCCTTCTGCCGATGCGGCCCATAGACGTCGCAGACGGCCACCACCTTGACGTCGGGGACGTGAACCACGGCATCGATGAGGTCACCCCCACGGGTCCCCAGGCCGATGCAACCCACACCGATCGTTGTGCCAGGGGATGCAGCGGAAAGAATCGCGGGCGCGAAAGCGGAGGCGGCAGCCAGGGTCGTGGCCACCTGGCCGGTGGTGCGCAGAAACTCACGTCGGTTCAGGATCGGGTTGTCGTTCATGGATTCGTGCCTTTCTATCATATTGTTCAATTGGGCAAGTATCCCGACAGTGTCTAAGTGCGGTCCGGCTTAGGCAATTCATTTCCGGCCGCTCTTGAGCGATCCGGCTTGGCTGAGCAGCGAAATCCTCTCCATGCAAACGATACACTCATTGCACCCGGCGGAGATTCGTGCCAGCGTTCCCGAAGCACACATCATTTAACAAACCAGACTACCATGATCGTGAGCATCTTTAACGACGTCATCGGTCCCGTCATGCGCGGGCCTTCGAGCTCGCACTGCGCCGCCGCCCTGCGCATCGGGCGGTTGGCCCGTGACCTGATGGACGGCGAACTCAACGATCTGCTGGTCGAATTCGACCGCAATGGTTCGCTGCCCTCGACGCATGAAAGCCAGGGTTCGGACATGGGGTTATTTGGCGGCTTGCTGGGTTGGGACGCGGCGGACGAGCGATTGCCACGTGCGCCACAGACACTGCAGGAGGCTGGCGTCCGGATTCGCATCGAGACGGTGGACGCCGGTGATGAGCATCCGAATACCTACCGTCTGACCTTGCAGAATGCGCGCGAGCAGCATTCGCTCATCGGCATCTCCACGGGAGGCGGTATGATGGAAGTTATCGCCGTGGACGGCTTCAAAGTCTCCATGTTCGGAGATTACCACGAGACGCTCCTGTGGGTGGAGGGAGACGGACTTGGGGTGGAGAAGCGATTACAGGAGTTGGTCGAGGCGGACGAAGTTCTGCTCCACGAGGCCGCTGGCCGCGAGCTTGTGGAGGTTAAGGCCGCACAGTTTGTCAGCGACGAAGCACTCGCTGCACTCCGAGAGGTCGCCCGCATCCAGCGGGTCAAACGGCTGTCGCCGGTGCTCCCGGTGCTGTCGCGCAAGGGTTTGTCGGTGCCATTCAAGAGTTGTGAAGAAATGCTCCGCCATGACGGCAGCCGCAACACCCCACTCTGGAAGCTGGCAGTGGAATATGAGAAAGCGCGAGGCAATCTGAAGGAAGCGGAGATCCTCGCCAAGATGCGGGAGATCGTCCGGATCCTCCGCCGTTCCATTCAACAGGGGATCGCCGGCATTCAATACGAGGATCGCGTTTTAGGCCACCAGAGCGGCAAGTTCGCGGAGCTGATGCAGGGTGGACGCTTGCTCAACGGCGGCACACTCAATCGCATCGTGCTTTACGTGACGGCGCTGATGGAGGTGAAAAGCTCGATGGGGGTTATCGTGGCTGCGCCCACGGCAGGTGCCTGTGCCGCGCTGCCCGCAGCCGTAATCGCCATGGCGGAGGAGATGCAGTTATCCGAGGATGACATGGCCAAGGCGCTGCTGGCCAGCGGCCTGATTGGGGTGTTTATCGCGACACCCTGGACATTTGCAGCGGAAGTCGGTGGCTGCCAGGCTGAAGGCGGCTCCGCGGCCAGCATGGCTGCCGCAGCTATGGTGACACTGGCCAATGGCACCTTGGCTCAAGCGGTGG
>Ga0181538_10001886_pt1 | contig 22740 bp, 19 predicted proteins | sample PEATcosm2014_Bin_40_FD_119773 | JGI IMG/M metagenome (GOLD analysis project Ga0181538, IMG submission 119773) | Peatland microbial communities from MTU Mesocosm Facility, Houghton, MI, USA - PEATcosm2014_Bin23_30_metaG | ecosystem: Environmental > Terrestrial > Soil > Wetlands > Peat | place... | reverse complement strand
CCCGTCGTCTGACCGTGATGATCCCCTGCTTTGGCGAGCGGCTTCCCAGGCCAGAATGGCCTTCTTGCGCGCCGCTCCCCAGTGATAATCGCCTGTAATGCCCATCTTGCGGATGGCCCTGTGGCACGGGATGAGGAAGGAGATCGGGTTCCGCCCCACGGCGCCGCCCACCGCCCGCGCGGCTGACGGGTGTCCCAAGTGGCGCGCCAAATCTTCGTACGACACCACCGAGCCCGAAGGAATTCGTAGCAGTGCTTCCCAGACTTTGATCTGGAAATTCGTGCCCATCAGCAGCAGCCTTACGGGATGCGCGCCATTCCGTTTCTTGGCATCGAAAACCCCCTCCATGTAGCTGCGAGTCTTTTCCGGATTCTCCTGGAACTTCGCCGCCGGCCATCTTTGCTTGAAGTCTTCGAGTGCTTGCTTGCGGTCCCTTTCCTGCACAAACCCCAATCCGCAGATTCCGCGCTCGGTGACGGCGAGAAGGCACTCACCGAACGGGCTGGGATGAAATCCGTAGTTGATCTCGAGGCCTGCGCCTTTGGCCTTGAACTCTCCGGGCGTCATCGCCTCGGTCGTCACAAAAAGGTCGTGCAGCCGGCTAGGGCTGGAGAGCCCTGCGTCATAGGTAGCGTCCAGCACGCTGCGGGACTCCTCGAGCGCTTGCTTAGCATGCTCCAAGGTCAAGAACTGCACCAGGCGCTTGGGGCTGATGCCCGCCCAGCGGCGAAAGAGCCGTTGGAAGTGAAACTCGCTGAGGTTGACGCTACGAGCTACTTTGTCCAAACTCGGTTGATCCTGGTAATTCTCCGCCAGAAACTCGATGGCTTTCTCGATCCGGCGATAATCTTCTCCGTTGGTCTGCATTTTCCCTCCTGGTCCCATCATCGTCCAGGGAGAACCACCAGGCAACCCGATTCTTGCGGAGTCGAGAGCATGCGCTATTTTGGGCCGTCTGCGACGAGAAGGTCTTCTGTGCCCGGTGTGGCGGCAACAGGAGTCGGCCGGTAAGTGATGATCAGGGCTACCCCGGCGATGATGGTGGCGCTCGCCAACAACTCGCGGCCGGTCACCACTTCACTCCCCAGCGCCCAGCCGAGGAAGACGGCCACCGCGGGGTTCACAAACGCGTACGTGGCAACCCGCGCCGTGGGCACGGTGCGCAACAACCAGAAATAGGCCGTGAAACCCACGAGCGAACCGGCCGCAACCAGATAGATAACACCGACGAGAGAACGTACGGCGACGGCGTCGAGATGGAAATGCCTGGTTTCGCCGCTGAGCAGGCCCAACGCTAGGAGTATAACGCCGCCCGCCAACATCTCCATGGCCGCCGCCTGGAAGGGCGAACGCGGCAGGCTTACTTTGTGCGAAATAACGGAGCCCAGCGCCCAGGAGAAAGCGGAGAGCATGAGCACGCCCGCCCCGGCCGGTTCCACGCGCGCACTGCCCCACAGGCGGGCTGGCCCCACCAGCAGGGTGATTCCCGCCACCCCCATCACCATCCCGCCGATCACCCTCGCCCCCAACTTCGTGCCGTCCCGTCGCAGGCTATCGAGCAGAACCATCCAGACGGGGATGGCCGCCAGCAGCAGAGCCGCCAAGCCGGAAGGCACGCGCCGCTCCGCCCAGCACAATCCTCCATTCCCGCTCACCAGAAGCAGGGCCCCAACCAGGGCTGTGCCTCTCCACTCACGGCGGGTGGGGCGGGCGGCGCCGCGCGCGCGCGTCCACAAGTACAGCACGGCGCCAGCGGTCAGGAATCGGCAGCCCGCCATGAAGAATGGGGGAATGGTTTCCACTGCATAGCGAATCGCCAGGAAGGTAGACCCCCAGATCAGGTACACGGCGGCAAACGCGAGCACGATGGCGGCTCGTGAGGGATGCGCGGTGGACCCTACTTCCGACAATGGGGTTCCTCAGCGTTGAGAGTCGAACGTAAGCAGTCGCTCATGCCCGTCCGCTGACGAGCACCCAGAAACCATGAAAATGCGTCGAGGGTCGTGGAGTGCGGCAGCGAAGCTGCCGCCCTTGACTGTGAGCGAACGGCGGTAGCTGGTGCCACCGCACTCCACGGTGCCTTCGGCACAAGCATTTTCAAAGCAGTCGCTCATGCCCGTCGGCTGACGAGCACCCAGAAACCATGAAAATCGCACGACTGCGGCTGGACGTAGCGCGGGCGTCCCGCCCGGGGTGGCGGGAGCGTCCCGCTCACGCGCACGGGCAGGATGCCCGTGCGACGGCGGGCGAGACGCCCGCCCTACGATTTTCAGAGCAGAGCGCCGACGGACTGCGGGTCGGCGACTGGATATAATGGGGGGAAATCGTCGCGGAGTAAAGAGGCTTCAATCGCCAGTGGTCCTTACACTGCGGCTGAGACCAGTCGACAGTGACAACTGACGACCGACCACTGTTTCAGAACTTGCTCCAGGTGAAACCGATTTGCCGGTAAGGCCCTGGGCTCGAGCCGATACCGCCCGCGGTCAGCAGCGCGGTGTCGAAGTGAACGGCAGCGCCACCGGAATCGGTGAGGGTTTTGGCCACGATTGCCCCGTACCATGGAGTAGAGCCGCTCAGGGTGACCGCGGCGTTGGGGGCGTACAGAACGGCCGATCCCGAGGTAAATCCGGAAGCCGTGAAGCCCCCGGTGCCCGCATAGTTGATGATGAAATCGTCGGCCACCTGATTCGCGTTGGCGTTGGCTAAGGTCACGCCACTGAGGGTAAGCGCGCCGGATCCGTTACCGCCGATATTCAGGATAACTTGACCGGAGCTGGGCATTTGAAAGGTCAAACTCCCGCTGGCGGTAATACTATTGATGTCGTAAGTCCCGGCAGTGGGGAAGGCAAGTGTGTTAGTGCCTGAGGCAACGATATTCCCGTAAAGTGTGCCGGCGGAGAGCGTCGTCGTTCCACCCGACAGAACTGTGGTCGTAGTCGGTGTCGAGACTGAGGGGGGGGAGGCAGGATTGTAAGCGGTGGCCAGAGTATCCGCGTTGTTGTAAGTCAGACTACCGCTGTATTGGATGTCCGCGGTGGGACAACTTCCGACAGTGGGGTGAGGAAGCCAGAGATTCCCCTTGATGGTTGAGGTTCCGCTGCTTAACCAGCCTCCGTTCGAGCCCACGTCTCCGCCGCAGGTTACACTCTCTGTCACGCAGTTGCTCGTCGCGTAGTTGCCCTGGCCGGAATTGTAGCTGTCCGAGTTCACGCCGGATGAAATCGTGAGGGCGGGACAGCCTGTGCCGGTAGCAAACAAGCCATACTGAACGAGGGGCGACGAAGTGGTGGACTGCTCGTAGGTCGTCACCACTTGCACCTGTCCGCCGCGCACCCCGGCGACCTTTCCGACGGAAGCGATCTGCCAGGTCAGGAAGCCTGTTGATGTGGCTCTTATCAAGGTCGCCGAAGCCTGGAATGTCGCGGTGTTGACGTTGATGCCAGGTACCGAGCCGTTGTAAAGCGTGGAGTTAAAGCTGGTTTGCTGAGCGGCAATCGGGTAGTTTGCCGTCACCCCGTCCATGGCCGAAAGGACTATAGCGCTGCCGTTTGCCGAGCAGCCGGTGGCGCATTTGACCGGGTAGGTGGTCAGCGTGAAGTTACTGGACAATTGGGCTCCGGTAGGCGGGGTGAAGGTGTAAGTGAGCCAGTTGACGGCCGACTGGGCGCCGGCCTCCGCTGCGTACCGGGCTTGCAGCATGGTGCGGTAATTGGCGCTGGACCAAATCTCCGTTTGGGTCACAAAGACGAGAGCAGCTCCAATGGTGGACAGAACCAACAAAACCAGCATGGCCAGGATCAGCGCCACACCATTTTCAGGAGGCATTCGATTTATATTGTCTCGCATCGTATTCCTCTTGAACACCCAATCACTTCCGGTCATCCCCGCGAAAGTGGGGATCCAAAGCCTAGCTGACTAACGTGACTCCTGCTTTCGCGGGAGTGACAATCGCCGCCCTGGCCTACAACGGCGAGAAAAATGTGGTCGGCGTTGGTTGCACCTCGGTCGTAGCCCCCGCGTTGCTCAGCGCGATGGCGGCCAGCACGCTGCGCGAGTTGATATTGAGCAGCGTTTTGGTTACTTGGATGGGCTGCCCGGTCTGGGGATCATTGGCAGTAGTTTGCACCGTCAGCGTCACTGCGACGGTCGGGTACACAGTGTTAGCTCCTACCGGAACGCCGTTAGTGTATTGGAAGCAGTTCGTTCCGCCGTTGACCAGATTGTTAATCAGCACGACCTTAGAGCTCATCGTGGTGCTGGCGTTCAGGATGTCGGTGCTCGTCCGGGTTAAAGTGCCGTTCGCGAAATTGCAATCGTATTGGACGTAGGTGATGTGGCCGGTGGAATTAATGTCGCCAAAAATCTCCAGAGTATTGTTGCCGGGGCTGGCCGTGCCCGAGAGGATGCCGTAGAGAAACGCTCCCCAGCCGCTTACGGGGACGCCCGAACTGTGGTTCTTGGTATAAATCCCGGAGATCTGGTTTGTGGTGTAGTTTACCGCCGTAAGCTGCACGGTCTCCTGCGTGGAACCGGTATCTACGACAACATATTCTCCCTGATAGAAGGAAACGGCGCTGCTTACCGTAACGGCTTGGGCGGAGCCGCTAGAGGTCACCGCCGAACTGACTGTCGGGAGCGTTGCCGGGATTGGCACTAGTCCGGCCTGCCCGATCTCCTGACTCACCAGTTCCATGGCGCCGCGCAGATCCTGGTGTACGTCAGCTTGCATCTGCTGAGAATAGTAGGCGTTCTGATAGCTTTTGAGGCAGGTGAAGACCACCCCGGAAATAAGCAGCAGGAGGGTGAGACTGGCTGCCATCTCAAGCAGTGAAAAGCCGTCTTCGTTTGTCCGATCAGCGCGTAGCACGTTTTCCATCCGCACTTACTGAAGTTTCGTCATAAGGCACACAAGAGTCGTTGTGGGAGCGGCGACCAGCGTTTTGTCGGTGATGCCCACGGTTACGCTGATGGTTTTCAAGTTCCCCGCGCCATTCTGGCTGATACTCCAGACGCGCTCGTAGTACGCCCCCGTCGAGCTCGAGAGAAGATTTCCGGAAATATCGAGGTAGTCGGAATAGCCTGTCACTGGCGACGCAAGGCTCGAATTTCCACCCACCGTCAACCCGACTCCGCCTGTGGTCGTGGGCGGAAAGACGGTGGTGTTGGATGAGACGTCGGTGTAGCTGAGCGCCATCAACTGCTCCATCTTGTCTTCGCAATATTCTGATACCCTGGTCTGTACGTCTCCCTGGCTCAGGTTTTGACCGACGGCAACCGCCATGAGGCGCATAATGGCGATCACCCCAACCAGCAGAATGACCGCCGCAATCATGGTTTCGATAAGCGTCACTCCGCTTTCTGCGTTCAATCGAGTTTTCGCCTTGAACTCCATAAACTGTTTCAAGCCGACCTGAAATCCCCCTTCTGGCCCCCTACTTGGGGAGGAAGTGCGTCCTTTTCGTGGCAACTACACCGGGCCTGTCCAGGCGGTTCCGGTGTATTCGAAAACCTGAATTCGACCGCTCAGCAAGACAGTTATTGCAAAACAGAGATTCTGATTGTTGATGATGTAAGTCGTATAATTCGCCGTGGGATTCCCGGATGAGTCCACCGGCAGACCGCGAGAGTTGAAGATGATGTAACAGGGACTGTTGCTTATAGAAGACTGGGAGCCCACCGGAGTGGATATAGTGCCGTAGCCATAGCTCACCCCCATGGAAAGGGTCGTTTGCCCTCCTAGTTGCTGCCAGGTGGAAGAGCTTTGATTGTAAATCTCGAGTTGGTAATTCGTAGACGAGCCTGTGCAACTATTGAAGTTTATCCTCGCATCAGTATTTTGTGATCCCGCATTTACGCGTGCCAGGGTAAGCTGGGTGGCAAGGGACCGGGCATCAGCCCCAACGCGGTAGGTCTGAACCACACCGGAGACCCGCGGGATGGCGATGGCGGCGAGAACTAGCATAATCGACGCCACCACCATCAGCTCGATACGTGAGAACCCGCAGGTTGAGGCCCGCCAGGCCGACATCACCGCCGGACGGTTGTTCCCCTCCAAAACTCGACCGCCGCTTGGAGAACTGCTATTCCGTTCGAGGCTCGTGCGCACACTGACACAACTCCGCCGGCACTTTTTCCCACGTGAATGCGCAAGCGCTGGTGGGAAACAAACAGCCTTCGGGTGTGTAGAAATGGCAGTCCTCACGTGGACCCTCCAACCTCCGCTGATTGCCTGTCTGGAAGTGCGGACCTCGTCCTTTTGAGTTCCGCGGTCCTCCGCACACGATAGCAGTCGAGCGTTTGGCACGGGCTCCGCCTCGTTACTAGTGTTCAATTAGTGGGCAGGGATAGCAAGAGTACGGCAGTACTACGAAATCGGCAGATGGGCAGATGGGCAGGTGGGCAGGTCGGCAGATGACCAGGTCGGCAGTAGGCAAATTCTTGACCTCTTTCGAGGAGTTTCTGATGCGTAGGCAATTTCGGCAACTGCCGCGTGCCAAGCAATTATCGGGGAATGTGCAGTGGCAGAAACAACACGTGAGCTTACCGCCCCACCGTCAAATACTCCATGCCGATCTGCCGGCCCTCCCATCTGCCCATCTGCCTACCTGCCCATTTGCCTACTTCAGGATCACATTACCGAGAAACCCGCAGTTCTCCCCCCGAGCGTCTTCGACAAAGACGCTTACACGGAAAGCGCCAGCGGGCGCGGCGATGGACTTGTCCAGCCGGACAACCTCTCTGGGATCAACGGCTTGCAACGTTTCGTGACTCAATTCCTCGCCCATCACGCTATAGAAGTTGGCCATCAGCGAGCCAGGGATGAAAACCCCGAAGACGCCCTTCAGGGTTACCTTGCCGCCTTCCAGTTTTCCGCTAAGCGGCTCGGTGATCGCGCCGGCCCAGACGGCGTTGCGAACTGGGTTCGCGACGCTGGTGGGCGACCAGTAGACCGGGAAGGAATACTCCTCCCCAGGGTTGAGCGCCGCATAGGGGCTGAGCACCTCAGTTTCCAGGATGTAGGGATTCTGCTTCGGATCGTCGAGAAGGGTCTGGTCCCAGGGCCCGCGAGAGATTACGCCCGGACCGTTATTCCAGGTCTCTACGGCGGCCCCGTCCGGGTATTCCTTTTCCGGGAAAGGTGTGAAGTTTTCGACGTAGCCAATGTTCTTCTGCCCATTGACCACCGCGTACCAGCCACGGTCGGTATCTGCGGCGGCCTTGCCCACGCGATAGAGATAATGCACCTGCAACATGCGGCCACCATGCTGCAGTTGGTAGCTGGGGTGTCGCGCGTCGCCATACGGATTGTAGTAGCCCTGGGGATACTGGCTGTGGGGGTTGAGCGGAAGATACATGTAAAGATCCGGGTTGGGTTTTGTGGGGTCGTGTGCGTCGGCAGCATCGTTCTGAATCAGATGCCAGATGCCCCATCGAATCTGACGAGGGCTGATGTTGCGCATCACCTGATCGACCTTCACGCGCGTTGTGGCGGCGTAAACGTGATACGTCCGCACAAACTGCACGCCGCTGCGCGGGTCGGCAGGGCTGGTAACGCGGACCGCAACTTCGGCGGCCGTCTCCGTGACCACCTCCGCGGCAAACCGGCTGCCGTCAAGGATGTAATACGGGATGCTGGGCCACTGCTCGTCGTTCATCCAACCTTCCGGCGCCGGCCAGACTTTGTCGCCGCCATAATTGGCCCAGCCGGATTTCAGGTTGTTCTGCTCGGCTGGCAAAACCTTACCGGCCAGGTCCTTGTTGACGAAGAAGAGCCCTTTTCCGCCTAACTCAAGCTGAATGGCGCGGCCACCGATGTCCGGCGCGACATACAGGCTGATAATGCCGTTCGTCAGGCGATAAACGTTCCAGCCGTTGAATTGAGTCTTTTCTATTCTTGCGGAAATGGAATCGTTCTGAGCTGCCATGGCCAACCTCGCTGAAAATGGAGTAAAGGGATTTGGCGCCGACGGATCGCGCCGCACTCCGAGGGACACGAGAAGGGATACAAGCAAACTGACAAGGGCGCAGCCGACGAGAATTTTCGCAACCCGCGCAACCCGCGCAACCCGCGCAACTTTCGGAGAGACTGCCCTCTCCCCTGGGGAGAGGGTGGCCCGCGACGGCGTTTTCATCAGCCGTCGCGGGTCGGGTGAGGGGTTACTTCCGTTCGCAAACCAGCGCTTTCCTGCAAATTCTCGCATCAGTAGTTGTCCCCCCCCAACGCCATGTCTCCGGCGAATTGAAATCTACTGGCCGCGGCCTCCGATACCGGACGCCAAAAACGACCCCTCACCCGTCTCGCTTCGGCTGGTGAAAGCGCCGAAGCGAGACACCCTCTCCCCAAGGGAGAGGGCTCTGGTTTCGAGCCTAGAACCCCGTCGGCACAATCCAGAACGAAGCCTCGAAGGTCTTGCCCGGCTCAAGGACGATCAAATGCTTGAATTTCCCTTCGTGCTGCAGATTGAAGGCATCCGTCGGGCCCAACTGAGGTTCGGCGCAAATCAGGTCGTTATTGAGTGGAGCGTAGACAATTGCGTAGTCAAACGCCTTGTCGTACAGGACCTCAATCTTCTCGGTCTTGCCTTGGATCGTAACGCGGCCAAGGCCGTTCGCATCGCGCGCAAAATCTGAAAAGCCGTCGTCAATGAAAGTCTTATCGAGCGCTACGCCCTTCGTCGCCCCGGGCAGAAACTTGTCGGTGGGCTCGGTTTCGCCCGTCGGAATCAGTTGATGGCTGACAATCCAGTGCTTCTGGGCGCCAATGGTCACCTTCCATTCTGGGCGCGGGCCGACGGGGTGAAAGTAGGGATGAAACGCAAAATGCATGGGAAGGTCGGAGTTGCCGACGTTGGTGACCCGAGTCGTGCACTCGAGACTGCCCTCCTTTAAGCGGTAGGTCATCTCATAAACCTGCGCGAAGGGAAACTGCTCCATCAGATCGGGATACTTGTAGAACTCCAGTCGCGAAACAACAAACGCGCCATCCGCGGCGGTTTCCCCGGTTTTCACGACTTTCCAGCGGGGTTCGAAAACCAGCAAGCCGTGCATCGGCTGCTTGAAATTGTCGTGGAGGATGTTTCCAAGGTTGTCATTCAGCAGATACTTCTTACCCTCGAAGTAATAGTAGTCCTGATCAAGACGGTTAGCCCATGGCGCCAGGAAGGGGATTCCCCAGCCAAAGGTGTGCTTCGCGAGGTAGTCCTTGAATGACTCCACCGGAATCAACACATCTTTCCCGCCCACCTTGAACTGGTAAGCGAAGTTGCCGATGTCCGGCACAACGCCCACGTCCATTTTGAGCTTCGAATCGAGCAGATGGTATGTGACGAGGCCTTCCACAACTTCTTTCTTGACCGCATAATTCTCCACGGCGAAGCCTCCCAAAGAGAGCGATGGGAACAAGCATAGTAACGCGAGTAATGTGCGATGGATTTTCATGGTAATGTCCAGTCCGAATCAAACGCTGTCATCCTGAGCGAAGCGAAGGATCTCCGCAGTCTGCTCTTGCTTCCTCAATTGCATGCAAACTGCAGGGATCCTTCGCTGCGCTCAGGATGACAATCCACAGGTGCAGACACTCTGCGTCTCTACTCGATATTCGCCAGCGTGTGCGCCAGATCACGAACGGCGGGGTAAAGGGCGCGATACACCTGGTAATATCGGTCGTAAGCTTTGACGTTTTCCGCCAAGGGGGTCATGCTCTCTTTAACCTGAATGGCTTCGCAAGCCGCTTCCGGAACGCTGGAGTAGGTCTTTGCCGCAACACCGGCCAGCAACGCCGCGCCGAAGGCAGAACCTTCGGAAGTCCGCAGGATCACAAGATCCGTGCCAAATATGTCAACCTGGATTTGCCGCCAGGTGAAGTTACGCGAACCGCCGCCCGAGGCGCGGATCTGCTCAACAGGAATCTTCAATTCCCTAAAAATCTCGATCGAGTCACGCAGACTGAAGGCCACCCCCTCGAGGATGGAGCGAATCAGGTGCGCGCGGGTGTGAGCGGCAGTCAGTCCAAACCACATGCCTCGCGCCTGAGCGTCGAGGTGCGGGGTTCGTTCACCCATCAGGTAAGGCAGCCACAGCAGGCCGCCACTTCCAGGTGGAATATTCCTCGCCTCTTCGATGATGAGGTCGTAGGGGTCAGCACTGGTGTGGCGCGCAAACCAGGACTCCGAAGCCGCGAAGTTGTCACGGAACCAGCGCAACGAAAGTCCCGCGCCCTGTGTGACTCCCATCACGTGCCATTTTCCGGGAACCGCGTGGCAGAAGGTGTGGATGCGGCCGCGCGGGTCGAGTTTAGGCGCTTCGGTGTAAGCGAATATCACGCCGGAGGTGCCCAGTGTGGCAGAGGTGAGGCCGGGCTCGACGATCCCGTTCCCCACGGCGCTTGCGGCCTGGTCGCCCGCGCCGCCCACCACCGGCGTCCCGGCGCTCAGGCCGGTGAGCACGGCAGCTTCGCGAGTGATCGCGCCGGTGATTTCAACCGATTCGTAGGCGCGCGGCAATAGCTTGGCGTCCAGATCGAGCGCCGCGAGCATCTCGCGCGACCAGCGGCGGTTGGTCACATCAAAAAGCAGAGTGCCCGAGGCGTCGGACACGTCGGTGGCGAATTCGCCCGTCAGCCGAAAGCGCACGAAATCCTTGGGCAGCAGGAAGTGAGCGGTCCGCTCGAAAACCCGTGGCTCCTCGTCTCGAATCCAAAGCAGCTTGGGCGCGCTAAATCCTGTAAGCGCGGGATTGGAGACCAATTTGATCAATCGCTCCGCTCCAACGGTCGAAGTGATCCAGTCGCACTGCGCCTGGCTGCGCTGGTCGCACCAGATCAGTGCAGGCCGAAGCACGGCCGGGGTGCTGTCCATCAAAACCACGCCATGCATCTGCCCGGAGAATCCCACCGCTTCAATGTCGCCGCCCTTGAGCTGGGCCTGCTCGAGCGCCCCGCGGATTGCCACCAGAGTCGCACGCCACCAGTCCTCGGGCTCCTGCTCGGCCCAGCCGGGCTTGAGCATTTTCATGGGCTGGTGATCGCCCGTGGCCGCTCCCACAATATGGCCATCCGGCCGGACAATAATCGCCCGCGTGCCGGTAGTTCCCACATCAATTCCCATCATGTATGCCATAGCGATTAATCCAATTGAGATAAGAAGTCAGGAGATTCAGCTATCAGCTGTCAGGTTTCAGCACGCGCCCCGTAGAGAATCACCTGCTGAAAGGTGGACCGCTGATTATTCTGACTCCTGACTCCTGACTTCTGACTCCTATACTTTCACCTTTTCCCACTGCCCCGACTTCGCCGAGCGCTCAACCGTGTCGAGCACGGCTTGAACTTTGACGCCTTCGTCAAATCCGGGCTGGGGCGGTTTGCCGGTCTCGAGGGCCACGAGGAAGTCGTGGATAGCGTGGACGAAGGTGTGCTCGTAACCAATGATGTGTCCTGGCGGCCACCAAGCGCCGACGTAAGGATGGTTGGCCTCAGTCACGATGATTGTCTTATAAGCCTGCAGTTGGTTGGGCTCTGTGCGATCGAAAAACTCCAGCTCATTCATCCGCTCCAGGTTGAACGCCAGGCTGCCTTTGCTGCCGTAGATCTGGAAGGTGTTGAAATTCCTGCGGCCCCCGGCGAAGCGTGTCGATTCAAACACTCCCACCGCACCGTTCTTGAAGCGCGCCAGGAAGTTCGTGTCGTCGTCCACGGTGACTTTGCCTTTCTTGCCTTCGGCGCCTTTGGCCCCCCACGCCCCCTCGCCGGTTCCCGGCAAAGGCCGCTCCTTTATGAACGTGGTCATCTGCCCCGTGACAGAAGTGATGTACCCAATCAGCATCTGGGCCAAGTCAGCAGCATGCGCGCCGATATCGCCCAGGGCCCCGCTGCCCGCATATTTCTTCTCGAGGCGCCAGACCAGCGGGAAATTCGGGTCCATGATCCAGTCTTGAAGGTAAGCGCCGTGATAATGATAGATCTGGCCCAAGCGGTCTTCCTCGATAAGCTTCTTGGCAAATGAGACCGCGGGTATGCGGCGGTAATTGAAGTTCACCATGTGCATGACGCCCGCTTTCTGAACGGCTGCGAGCATCTCTTTGGCCTGCGCCAGGTCGTTGGCCAGAGGCTTCTCGCAAATCACGTGCTTGCCGGCTTGCGCAGCAGCAATGGCCATGGGGTGGTGCAGATACCCCGGCGTCGCGATATCGACAATGTCAATATCCTTGCGTTCGACAACACGCCGCCAGTCGCAGTCAGACTCTTCCCAACCCAACTGCCGCGCCGTGGCTTCAAGCTCCTCCGTGCAGGCCTTTCCACAAAGCACTTTCATGCGCGGCGTGAATTTGCCGGGGAAAAACCTGCTCACTTGCCGGTAAGCATTGGAATGCGTCCGCCCCATGAATTGGTGACCGATCAGTGCTACGTTGAGTTCTGGCATGTTCGGAATTCTCCTCCCTTGACGAATGGAGTCAGGAGTCAGAAGTCAGGAGTCAGAATGAACACTCTGAAGGTCGGCTCTCGCCCCTAGGTTTTCGGCGAGCGGCTTCCCAGCCGAGGCGTGCTGAAAGCTGATAGCCGACGGCTTATAGCTGAATCTTCTGATTCCTGACTCCTGACTTCTGACTCCTGCCTTTCTCACGCCCACCACATCTCCTTCAGCTTTTCCTTGATAATGATCTGGTTCAGGAAGCCCGCGGCTTTGCTCAGTCCCTCGTCCACGGACATCAGGCTGTCTTCGTGCTCGATGGAGAGCACATCGTCATAGCCGACCATTTGCAGTGTCGAGACAAAGTCGGCCCAGAAATCCATGTCGTGGCCGTAGCCGACGGTGCGAAAGATATACGAGCGATTCTTCTCGTCGCTATAGGGCTTGGTGTCGAGCACGCCGTTCACCATGATGTTGACGTTGTAAAGACGAGTGTCCTTGGCGTGGACATGAAAGACGGCTTCCCCGAGCTTGCGCACCGCCACGCACGGGTCGACTCCTTGCCAGAACATGTGGCTGGGATCGAAATTGCACCCGATCGCCGGGCCGGCGGCTTCCCGCAAACGCAGCATCGTTTCCGGATTGTAAACCGTGAATCCCGGATGCATCTCGAAGGCGATGCGCACCCCGTGGTCCTGCGCGAATTTGGCGCGCTTGACCCAGAACGGGATGACTTTCTTCTCCCATTGCCATTTCAAGAGGTCCAGGAATTCGGGAGGCCATGGAGTTGGCGACCAACTCGGGTATCTGGCATTATCCGAATCGCCCGGACATCCGGAGAAGTCGATGACTCGTGTGAGACCCAGTTTTTCAGCCAGCAAGATGGTCTTCCGGCTGGCCTCCTCGTGCGCCTTCGCAATCTCTTTGTTGGGATGCAGCGAGTTGCCGTGGCAACTCAAGGCGCTGATGCCGATTCCTTGGTCGTCGAGTTTCTGCTTGAACTCCTTGAGTTTCGCGGGTTGCTTCAACCACTCCAGCTTGAGATGGGGATCACCAGGGAAGTTGCCGGTTCCCAACTCGAGGGTGCTGATCCCCAGAGGTTTTACCTTCTCGATGACCTCGTCCAAACTGAGCTTGGCCAGGAGCGCCGTAAACAGTCCGACCTTCATATCGAGTCTCCTTTTGTGAATGTTTAGACGGTAAATCTATAGTCCGCCAGCCCTCGCGTCAACTGGAAAATATCGGAGTGGAAGATATCGGAATCACTCGGCGTTGGTCTCCTATCTCTTCGGATGATCAGCCGTGGGTCGTGGTCACCGTTAATTCTCCGTGCTTAACCCCCCTCAGGCTCAGAATCCGGTCCGCCAGGCTCCTGACCTCCCCACTGCGGCCTTTCAGGATGACCACCTCGAGGCAATGGTGGTGATCCAGATGCACGTGCGTAGCCGCGAGGACCTTGCTCGAAGCCGCGTGTTGGGCCTCAATCAGTTTAGCTGAAAGGTTCGGCTGGTGGTGGTCGTAAACCATGGTCAGAGTTCCGACAATCACCTTGTTCTCATCCGTTGCCGCGTGCACCAGATGCTCGCGAATCATGTCGCGGATGGCCTCCGACCGGTTCTGATACCCTTTGCGGTGGATGACCGCGTCGAACTTATCGAGCAGTTCCTTTTCCAGCGAAAGTCCGGTTCGAACCAGTTCGCCCATGGCTCCCCTCCCCTTAGTCACGACAGGACTCGACTTGCTCACGAGCAGCGTCATTTCTATGCACGCCGTGGTTCAACATTTTCCTGCGCCGGCAACACACTACGCATTATAGGCGACAAGACGGTGCAGGGCGCCAGCCAAATTGCGGTTCTTTGTTTGTTGTGGGGAAGCGGCAGTTTTGTGGTGACGAGCCTCGCCAAAATGCACGCCGCGAAACTCGCCAATCTCACACCTTAATGACCAAACCTGTAGGTGAAGTTTACGCTCGCGTACGAAGGCATGCGCACCCCAACAACCTCCGCGATGGGGTTCTCGGGAACCGGTAAAGGACCTACGTACCTCGGTTGATAGTTCGTGGCGAAGTTTTCCGTGGTTTGCCCGGTATAGCCGCTGGCAATCATTATATTTAGACCGACGCTGATCTTTCCCTCGAGAAATGGCCGCGCCAGCGCCAACCGGAACTCCTTGTTCGGCACCCCGAGGCAGTAGGAGGTCAGGTCGTTAGGGTTGCTCGCGTCGCATCCGTTTCCGACCACCTTCCTTCCCACGTACTCGAATTCGCCTTTCGCCTGCAAATGCATGGGCAACTTCTGGTACGTCCAGGAGAGATCGCCGATCAGTCTCGGAGCCTCCGGCGTTACCTGCCCCGTGTCCAGGTCACGCGCATCGGCCTGCTCGATTGTCGCCTGGACCGATCCATAGCTGAAACTCTGGCGCAGCGTAACCGCCATATAGCGTATGCGGCCCGGCCCCAGATCGAATTGCAATCCGTCGTCGGGGTCGATCTTCCCGTACTCGGCGGTTTGCGTCTCGTGTCCCAGTGTCAGCTTCAGATCCGTCTTGTGAAAGGTCTTGCTCGCGACCAACTGATACGAGCGTGCCGTCTCCACCGGGTCAACGGCTGCCGGTGCTCCGGTTGCAGTGTCCTGTCCCGTCGCCGATCCCGTTCTGGGATCTTCCGTGAAGAACGATTTGCCAAAGCTGAAGGCGACTTGGGGAACGTACCAGGATTCCTCCGGAAAGAACGTCATCGTCGCCTTTGGCGAATTGAGGCCCACCAACTTGTTCCAGGAATTGGCCGGAGTCACCAGGTCCTGGTTGTCGATGCTGATCTCGTCGCGTCTCCAGCCCAGGTAGTAGCGAAAATACTTGCCTAACTCGCCCTCGCCCGCGATGTAGGGCGATACCGGAGCGATGGTTACATTGTTTCCGTCCACCTTGATGAAAGGTCCGTAGTAATTCGGGTCGGCGGAATTGAAGAAGTCGTAATGGTCCAGATCGTCGCGCCGCGGTGCCTCGCGCTCGTAGTCCACCCCCGCAAGCAGAGTGAAGTTCTTCGAAAAATTCTTCTCATACGCTGCACTGCCGCCGGTTACGGTGCGGAATTCGCTCTGCCGGATCAGCCCGACCCCAAAGTCGGAATAAAGAGAGAGATTGTAGGTGCGGAAGAAACCGGAGAGCTGAAGTTCCTGGTTGTTGCCCAGTCTCCACACATCGTTCAACGCCATCAGCGCCGTGTGCGTCTGGTCCTTCTGCCTGGGGTCAATCGTATCCGGGTACTCCTTCCAGCCGTTGGCCGCATCGACGGAATTGAATCCGTAAATCGGGCGAAGTCCCGCTACGTAAGAGAAACCGTAGTATCCGATTCCGAACAACGTCAGGGTGTGATCTCCCAAATAGAAGACCCGCCCGCCATTGATCTTCAACTGCTTGCGGTGCTCCAGCCGGTCAAGGAATCCATTGCCAAACGAGCCCTCAGCCGCGATCCATGAATACCGCGAAGGACTCAGGCCCGCGGTGCCGGTGATGTCCCGCTGGTCTGCGGTCAAGGTGAAGAACGGATCGAGGTGCGAGCGCAGGGAATAGGTAGTGCCGAGGTTCAAGGCGTGATTGCCCTCGCGCACGTTGAAGGCGCCGCCATCCACCTCAACGCTCTCGATCACATCCGCGATGTAAATGTTCGGATCGGTGTAGCCATTGCCATGCGCATTCGCCGACAGGTTGTTCGGCGCCAGGTAGCCGCCCACCTGGATGAACTGCGCGATGGGCTCGCCATGGTCACCCGCCACGCCCGGCGCAAAATACTGCGGGGCCTTGATGCCGCTCGACGCGGTCTCGATTGGATAGCCGGGAATTGAGATCGGCGCGCCCGGCCGTCCCGGATTTGCATCCAGCAAGTCCTGGCTGGCGAAAACCTTCTCGGCGGGATCGGGCGACAGGACATCGACCTCGGTCACGTCCGCGGTCACGGTGACGGTCTCGTTGCGGGAAGCCAGCCGGTCAAAACGCAAATTGACAGTCGATGCTTCACCGTCCTCCAGGGTGACCGTCTGGCTAACCCTGACAAAGCCGGGCGCCGTTCCGGTGAGCTTGTACTCGCCGGCGGGAAGGGTGGAGAAGGTAAACCGCCCCTCAGAATCGCTGCGGCTCTCCTCAGTGTGGGAATCGCGGTTTTGCACGGCGGAAATCTTCGCTGCAGCAACAGGCTTGCCCTGCGGGTCGGTAACCTGGCCACTCACACTCCCGTTCGCAGCTCCGAGCGCCGTATCCGTCATCAGCACGAAGCCGACAGCGAGGACGGCAGAAACAACTTGCAATGGATGGTTCATCGGTCTCTGGCGATTATCACACGACTTTAGAAATCGTGCTACTCATAGTGAATAAGAAGAATCGGGAGAAGGCAAAAACTCTTGCCCGTGTCATTCCGAGGGAAGCGAGGAATCTCGCTCTGCCCTTATCATTGAAGCGGTTTGTGATTCAGAGCGACCCCCTCACCCGGCCCGCCCCGGCTGAAGAAAACGCCGGTGCAGTCCACCCTCTCCCCCAAGGGGGAGAGGGCAACGTTCTGGCGCAAGGGGAGAGGGATAGAAGTCCCACTCGAAGACGATTACCCAATTTCGGATTTCGGGTTTCGAGTTTCCGCTACTTGAGGTGTTGGTCAAACCATTGGACAGCGCGCTTGGTGACGTCCCGCTGGTGCGCAGACTGCCAAATCATATGCCCTTCATCAGGGTAGACAACGAACTTGGTTTCCACGCCAACGGTGCTTAACGCGTGCCAGAATTCAAACGACTGCGGTGCGGGGCACTCGCCGTCGCGGTCGCCCACCAGGACGAGCGTGGGGGTTTTGGCGTTCTTGATAAAGGTGATGGGCGAGCTCCTGGCGTAGACCTGTGGATCGTCGTAGACCGAGGCGCCAAAAAAAGGAATCATCCACTGGTCGATATCGTTTTCTCCGTAGTAGCTAAGCCAATTGGCGATTCCCGCGCCGGCCACCGCCGCGCGGAATCGGTTCGTTCGTGTCACGGCCCACATGGTCATGTAGCCGCCATAGCTCCAGCCTGCGATTCCAACCCGGTTGTCGTCCACTGGAAGTGTCTTCACCACCTGATCGACTCCCGCGAGAATGTCACGGAAATCGCCGTAGCCAAAGTCCTTGACGTTACCCGCCGTGAAGGCTTCTCCCTCGCCGAAGCTGCCGCGCGGATTGGGGAAGAACACGAAATAGCCTTCCTCCGAAAGCAAGGCGAGGTCGAAGAACGGCCCGGGCCACCCGGGCTTTTCGGCGGCGCCGGGGCCCCCATGAACCGAGACGACCATGGGATATCGCTTAGAGGGATCATAGTTCACCGGGTAGAGAAGCCAACCCTGGATTTCCATTCCATCGTTCTGCCAGTGAACGCTCTCGGACTTACCCCACTCCGGGCGAATATTGCTGTTCTGGTGCGTGACTTGCTTCCAAGCTCCGATCTCCCCTGCCCAGACCTCCGGAGGTTCCTGGAACGATTGGCGGATCAGTGCGGAGGTCTTTCCATCCGCCGCAAGAGATATCCCAAAATCCCAGACGCTTCCAGTGGAAATGGTCTCGGGCCCGCGCCACAAGGTTTTCACTTTCCCCTCGCGGGGGTCCACCGTGGCGACGCCGCTCTCGCCATCGATCTGCTCGGTGAACAGGATTCTCTCCGGGGAGGCTAGCCAAGTGAGAGTTGCCGGCGAGGCCTTGAGGCCGGGCGTAAGATCGCGAGCCTCGCCGCCACTGGCTGGGACTGCGTAAATGTCGCCCCCCGTGCTCCCTTCATCGCTCATCAGCCCTTCGACGAACGCAATGCTTTTGCCGTCGGGCGACCAGTGCGGTTGGGCAATTTGCAGGCGTGGCTTGTAAATGAAACGCACCTCTCCGGAAGCAATCGCGATGGTCGAGAGTTGGGCGATCCACCAGTTGGCGTCGCCCGCGCCCTGCGCAGCCGTGGCAACAAAGTTCTTTCCGTCAGGCGACCAATCATATTCGTAGATGTAGAGGTCGGCGGGCGATACCTGCCGGACCTGCCCCGAGGCCGCGTCAACCGTCGCCAGGCGCTGCTCGTAGACGTGCTGCTCGATGACGCCGGAGGGTGGCGTCATGGGTTCGAGGGGACCGGCCGCGCGCGGGGCGTTCTCAGTGAAAAGCAGCGCCACCTGCTTGCCGTCCGGCGACCAGGAGGGAGAAGCGAGAAATCCGGTCAGGTGGGTGAGTTGACGAGCCGAATTCCCCATGAGGTCTGAAACGTAGATTTGAAGCTGCTCCGAACTCTCTTTATCCGAAAGAAAAGCGAGTTCCCTGCTGTCGGGTGACCAGGCAATATCATGCTCGGCATACTCCGCGCTGCCGTCGCCGGCAGAGATGCGGCGCGGCCGCCCAGTCGAGCCTGGCGTCGTCACATAGATTGCCGAGTTGCCTCCTGCCAGAGACTCGACCCAGGCAATTTGTTTGGCGTCGGGCGAGATCGCCACTTGCTTGAAATTGCGCACTGCGTGCAGCGAGTCAAGCGCTTCGTCGATGGAGTATTTGTGGGCGGCGAAACAAGTCGCCGCGCCGGCAATCCAGATCGCCAAAGCGAGCGTCAGGCGAGTTCTCGTGCGCATGAACAGTCTCCAATAGGAGCAAGATCACAGCCCACCAGAATAACAGAAATCAGAAAGCGGATGGTGTTGCACCGCGAAGATTTGAGGGGTCAACAAAAAGAAAAGACCCACCACAGAGTGCACGGAGATCACAGAGAAGCTCGCCTTCTTCTCTGCGAACTCTGTGGCCTCTGTGGTGAATCTTTTTGGTTTTGGCCGTCGGGCCGTGCGCTATAATCGGCGCTTTAGACCAGAAGTCGATCGTAATTGGAGGGGCCGATATGGGTACGAAAGACAATGAAGAAGACGATGTCGAACGGGAAAAGAGGATCGCAGAATTGAAGCGCCAGGCACAGGAACTGACCGGCGGGGAGATGGTGGACGGTGGAGCGGAAGACACCCCGCCGGAGGTGGCGGAGGGATTCTGGAAGCATGTGGTCGACTATGAAAAAGCTCCCTGGACCACGAATTTCAAGCAGCTCGAAGAAGCCGGAATCGAACTACCCGCCCCTGACACACTCAACGATGAGCAGCTTACCAAAAAGCTCTGGGAGGTGATTCGCGCCTTGGCCTTCCTGCGCGTGTTCCTCGAGCAAACAGACCATCTGAGCGATCGCGAACTTTATACCGAGCTTTGGCAAGACATGCTGCGTGAAGAAGTTAAAGCGATGCCCCCGGATCCCGACGGCGCCTGGCACTTGAGTCCCTTGGGCGGCTGCAGCGAAGAGGATATCCGATTGGACATGAAATACTATGCCGACGAAGAATGGCGCCGCAAATGGCAGGAGGAATATCCGGACTTCGTCATGCCCGAGCACCAGGACCCGCCCTACGACCGCGACCGGCTTCTTCCCCAACCCGACTACGGCCCGCCCGGCGAGCCGGACGCTGTGAACTAAACGGAAGGCAGAAGGCAGAAGGCGAGATGAGAGGGCTAGACTCCACTGAACTCGAAGCTTTACTCTTCCGCATCAAGTCCCAGGCGGCTATCGGCGATATACGGATGACGCAGCACGCACAGCAAGAAATGGCCGAAGACGAGATCAGCCTGGACGATGTCTTGGAAGCTATCCGGGACGGAGAAATCTTGGAGCACTATCCTGAACATAGGCGCGGCGCATGCTGTTTGGTGTACGGCCTGAATGTCGAAGGCCGGCCTCTCCACATCGTTTGCACAACCGCGCAGCCAGTGCTAATCTTGATTACGGCTTATGAACCCCGGCCGCCCAAGTGGCGCACGCCTAGGGAAAGGAGAAGCCGGTTGTGAAATGCTCGATTACGGGATGCCCTGGTACGTATGAAGCCAGAACGGTGATCCACACCGTCAGGTGGCGGGGCGAGGTGATCGTGATCGATCACGTTCCAGCCGAGGTGTGCAGCGTTTGTGGCGACGTTCTGCTGACGCCCGACACTGTGCGCCGGATTGAAGCCCTGCTCGCCGCCACTCCCCCACCCGTACGCACAGCCCCGGTGTACGAATTGGCTTGACCCTGCATGCTACCCGCTTCCCATGTGGTGCGGCATTAGTGCAAAAGCCGTCATGCAGTTTGTAGATTCGGCGTAGATACGTTTGAACGCGACGACCAAGACGCAGCTTGCAGGGTGGGGCAACAGCCTCGCCGTGCGCATCCCTCTGAGAATTGTCGAAACGGCCCGCTTGCGGGAAGGCGATGAGCTCACGCTGGCGGTGGGCAAGAACGGCGCGATCGTGATCAGACCCGCGCAGCGGAAGTACCAGCTTGACGAGTTGATCTCCAAAATCACGGCCCGCAACCGCCACGAAGAGACCGAATGGGGTCCGCGAGTGGGCAAAGTAGCTTGGTGACCCGCAGTTGCATCCCGGACGCCGGTGACCTGATCTGGCTGACGTTCGATCTACAGGCGGGGCACGAGCAAGCAGGCACCGCCCGGCCTTGGTCCTTTGACGCGCTGCATACAGTGAGAAAGCCAAGTCTAACCCTGGTCTGCCCCATTTCCCGTCGCGTGAAGGGCTAGCCGTAGTTGTCCAATCAAGCCCGTTTCGGGATCCACACTTTGACACCTAACTTCGCGCATACCTGCTCAAGGGCTTTGTCCCCCACTCTGCAAACTACAACGGGCGCAGCCGCGTAAACTCCGTAGTCCATTTCAAGCATGACTTTTCCAACAATCGCCTGACCGATCACATGACGGTTAAGGTACTCATGGACTTCAATGGCCTCCACTTTCTTATCTTTTGCCTTTTTCTTGAACTCATCCTTATTCGCGCCGAATTTCTTGAGCCTGTCGGTTAACGCGCGAATACCAAGAAGACGAACCCCATCAATAAACCTATGCTCGCCACGCACTTTGCCGCCGCGCAGGCATTCCCCAACTGACACTTGCGTGAAGATGACGCCGTGGACCGCCTCTTTGTACTCTTCGAGGAGCCTGTCTTGCTTCCTACTCATATACCCTCCTTCTTGGAATGGGGAACTGAGGTAAGAACAGCGCAAGACATCTTCCGTCCTACCTTGGAAAAATGGAATTCAGAATCAGGCGGCGCAAGCCTGAGATTTTGTTTCTGCATACCTTCCGTCACATGGTCGCCGCTCGAGTTTTGCCATTCCACAAATCAACTGCCGCCTGGCTTCCTACTGCTCTCCACGGATACGCTCAACCGCAAAACGAAAGCCGTTGAGCCATGCCGGCCTTATGGAATTGTCATCCAAACACGGCAACGTGTTTATAACGGAAATCGGTGATGTTTCTTCTTCACCGGCCTTTCCGTTCGCCAAATAGGTCGTCGCGTATAGATGTGTACTCCGATCTTGGGACTCGCGCCGGAACCTGAGTACGTGACGAAGATCTACGGATGTTTCAGGTGCGTGCCCAAGGTCCTTGTTTACTTCGTTCATACCGCGCAGAAAACTGGCCGCAAACTCCGGTCCCGGTACATAAAACAAGCTCCTAACTTCGCCGTCGGGTGAAGTTTCAGTTTTGTCCTCGGATGGTTTGCCACAGCGAGCAATCACTTTTTCTGGAGTCGTTCCCTGCATCACACGCCACATACGGTCCTCATACACCACGTCCTTGTAGACCCGCAGCCAGTGGGGGCTCTTTTGAACCATGACCACAGCTATAACACCCAAGAAGACGCCTGCTGCAATTTTTAGTATGAGCTTCATGGAGGCTTCTTCCGTTACCTAGACGCGACTAGCGCGGACCCCGGTTTTGGGGTCCGCGGTTTGTCCTGCGCCGGAGAAGAACCGCGGACCTCAAAAACGGAGGTCCGCGCTACCCCCTTCTACGTTATGTGAGCGCCTTGTGTATCCACGTAAACGGCGTAGAGCGATTGGCTGGCGCACATGAAGAGGCGATTGCGTTTGGCGCCGCCGAAGCAGACGTTGGCGCAGATTTCGGGCAGCAGGATGACGCCGATGCGTTCACCGCTGGGGGCAAAGATGTGCACACCGTCGTAACCCTGACCGGCCCAGCCGGCTGCGGACCAGATATTGCCATCCTTGTCGGCGCGGATGCCGTCCGAACTCCCCGTGCCCTTGCCCGGCCATTCCATGGAAGTGAACGTTCGCCCGTTGCGCAGGCCCTTGCTGTCCACCACGTCGAAGACTTTAATGATTTTGGGAGCCTGGGGATAATGGGTCCAGCCAGTGTCCACAAGGTAGAGCAATTTGTAGTCAGGTGAAAAGCAGAGGCCGTTGGGCTTATAGGCCTCATCCGTGACCATATCCATTTTTCCCGTCTTGCCGTCAATCCGATAGACGGCCTCCTT
>Ga0181538_10001885_pt1 | contig 22741 bp, 16 predicted proteins | sample PEATcosm2014_Bin_40_FD_119773 | JGI IMG/M metagenome (GOLD analysis project Ga0181538, IMG submission 119773) | Peatland microbial communities from MTU Mesocosm Facility, Houghton, MI, USA - PEATcosm2014_Bin23_30_metaG | ecosystem: Environmental > Terrestrial > Soil > Wetlands > Peat | place... | reverse complement strand
TGATGGAGCGCGATCAGTGCTATGCCCGGGTGCTGGGCGACCCGCGCGAGTTCGAGGGCCTTCTATATCCGCAGTTGCGGGAGGCCATCAGCCGGGCCAATGAAATGTTTGATGAACAGAAGGAAGAAGAGAGACGCAAGGGCTTGCAGGTGGCCGCCAAACGGGCGGAGGACGGGCGAATCATAGCCGAGTTGAAAACGAAATTTCGGATGGACTGAATTTTCCCGCTGCGGGTGCGGCGGGAGTTAATTACCATTAACAAACCAACAACCAACAAAGACAAACTATGGCACTAAACGTTAAGCCGATCGGCGACCGTATCCTGGTCGAGCCGGTCGAAGAAAAAGAAGTCAAGAAGGGCGGCATCATCATTCCCGATACCGCCAAGGAGAAGCCGCAGGAAGGCATCATCATCGCCCTCGGCACCGGCAAAACCAATGACGACGGCAAGAAGATTCCGTTTGAAGTCAAAAAGGGCGACCGTGTGCTCGTCAGCAAATACGGCGGCACGGAAATCAAAATTGACGGCAAGGAATACAAGATTTTGTCCTCGGACGACATCCTGGCCATTCTCGACTGAACGGTAGGGCGCGCACTCCGTGCGCGCCGCGGCTGGCAGAGGACTGCCCGCCCTACCAAAAACAATTAACCGTTAAAATTAAAAACTGAATAAAATTATGGCAGCAAAACAATTATTGTTTGATGAGGCGGCGCGGCAGGCGATTTTGCGCGGCGTCCAGAAACTCTCCAAGGCGGTCGTCGCCACGCTCGGACCCAAGGGCCGCAACGTGGTCATTGACAAGAAATACGGCTCGCCCACCGTCACCAAGGACGGCGTGACCGTGGCCAAGGAAATCGAACTGGAAGATTCATACGAAAACATGGGCGCCCAGATGGTCCGCGAAGTCGCCAGCAAAACCAGCGACACCGCCGGTGACGGCACGACCACAGCGACGGTGCTCGCGGAATCCATTTATCGCGAGGGCCTGAAGTTCGTCACGTCCGGCGCGAACCCCATCGGCATCCAGCGCGGCATTCAAAAGGCCGTGGAAGCCGCCGTCGGCCACCTCGACAAAATCACCAAGAAAGTGAAGGACAAGGACGAAATCCGCCAGGTCGCCGCAGTGTCGGCGAATTGGGATTTTGAGATCGCCGACAAAATCGCCGAGGCAATGGACAAGGTCGGCAAGGACGGCACCATCACCGTCGAGGAAGCCAAATCCATCGAAACCACGCTCGAAGTGGTCGAAGGCATGCAGTTCGACAAGGGCTACCTGTCGCCCTACTTCGTCACCAACGCCGAGACGATGGAAGCCAAGCTCGAAGACCCGTACATTCTCAATTACGAAAAGAAAATCAGCAGCCTGAAGGACCTGTTGCCGTTGCTCGAAAAGGCCGCGCGCACGGGCAAGCCGCTGCTCATCATCGCCGAGGAAGTCGAAGGCGAAGCGCTCGCCACGCTGGTCGTGAACAAACTGCGCGGCACGTTGAACGTCTGCGCCGTAAAGGCGCCCGGCTTCGGCGACCGCCGCAAGGCCATGCTCGAAGACATCGCCGTGCTGACCGGCGGCAAGTTCATCAGTGAAGACCTCGGCATCAAGCTCGAGAGCATCGAACTGACCGACCTCGGTCGCGCGAAATCCATCGTCGTTGACAAGGAAAACACCACCATCGTCGAAGGCGGCGGCAAGTCGTCCGACATCCAGGGCCGCGTGAATCAAATCCGCCGCCAGATTGAGGAGACAACGAGCGATTACGACCGCGAGAAATTGCAGGAACGCCTGGCGAAACTCGCCGGTGGCGTGGCCGTCATCAATGTCGGCGCCGCGACCGAGACCGAGATGAAGGAAAAGAAAGCCCGCGTGGAAGACGCGCTTCACGCGACCCGCGCGGCGGTCGAGGAAGGCATTGTGGCCGGCGGCGGCGTGGCGTTGATTCGCTGCCTGCCCGCGATTGAATCGGTCCGGGGCGCGAATGAAGACGAAAAGATTGGCGTGGACATTGTGAAACGCGCCGTTGAATCGCCGACCCGCGCGCTGGCCGCCAACGCCGGCGTCGAAGGCTCGGTCGTCGTCGAGGAAGTCAAGAAGCGCAAGGGCAACGAAGGTTACAACGTGGCCACCGGCGAATACGAAGATCTCGTGAAGGCCGGGATTGTGGACCCGAAGAAGGTCACGCGCACCGCGTTGCAAAACGCCGGCTCGATCGCCGGCCTGCTGCTCACGACCGAATGCCTGATTGCCGACATTCCGGAAAAGGAAAAGCCGGCCCCGATGCCCGGTGGCGGCGGTGGCGGCATGGGCGGAATGGATTACTAAGCCGCTGAATTGGTAGGGACGACCTGCCGGTCGTCCGATCGCGCAGCAGCGCGACCCTGCCAAAGATGAGGAACCGAAAATCAAGCGAGGCTGGAAGCAATTCCAGCCTCGTTTTGTTTCGTTGAAAAATTTAATAAAATTGATGTTGACTTTAATTTTATTGAGTTGTATAAAACTAAAAAGCAATTCAACTTTGTTAAATGAGCGATTCCGACAAAAAGCACTGGCTGGATTTTCTCGAGGACGAGGATTTGGCCTTCATCAAACGATTTGTTCTGTTTTCCGGTTCGCTCAAAGATTTGGCCGAGGCCTACAACGTTTCTTATCCGACACTCCGGCTGCGCCTGGATCGGCTGATTGACAAAATCAAAATCCTCGACAGCCAGAAAATTGATGATGATTTTGAGCGCCAGCTCCGCGCGCACTTTGCGGACGGCAAACTGGACTCGCAGGTTTTCAAAAAACTTCTGACGGCCTATCAAAATCAAAAGAAAGGAACAAAATGAAAAAATTGATTCAAATAAGTTTGATGCTTTGGTTTGTTTCTTCTGCTGTCGCACAGGAGTCACCCCCGCAGCAACCGGGAAAGACCTTGCGTGTTTATGATTGGAAAGATCTGGCACGGCAGCACGAGTTGTCAGTTGGAGAAGTGATTTCGATGGACGGGATTTCGGTATTGAAGATTGAAAAGACCAACGACTCACCGCAAGAACTTACACTTCTGAAAATTTCGGACCCGTCGGTCATCGAAAAAGCAAATTTTCTCCGCTGCGACGTGAAATGTGAAAATGTTCAAGTCGCCGCAGGTTCTTCTGGCCCAAGCCGTTTAAGGCTGTTGAGTTTGTTCCCGCCGGCGGCTCCCGGCGGGGATGAAGGCAGTGCAGAGCAACTAGGAAGGCGTGCCGTAGGGGCAACCATCTACGGCACATCAAACTGGAGGCCTTGCCAGATTGGAGTTGCCAGGAATGTCATGTTTGTGGATTTCCCGGTCCGATTGGAAGTGCGCCTTTCCTTGACGGGACCAGGGACGATTTATCTACGACCGATAAAACTTTTGGGAGTTGCCGGCAGTTGGTGGTGGCCGAATCAAATCGGCTTGATCGGTGGGATTGGCGGTTCCTTGATTGGCTGCCTTGGCGGCCTGATCGGCTTGCTGATCTCAATGGGCAAAGCGAGAAATTTCGTCCTGGCCGCGGCCAAATGTTTTATCGCGCTGGGAATTCTTTTGACGATTGCCGGGCTTGTCGCGGTGGTGTTCAAGCAGCCCTACGCTGTTTGGTATGCGCTGCTGCTTCCGGGGGTCGTCCTCATTCTGGTTTTCTCCTTGAACCTGCATTCGATCCAGAGGCGCTACGATGAGTTAGAAATTCGCCGCATGACTTCGATTGATGCAACGGGCGGCTGATTTTCCGCGTCTTGACCAACGAGGCAAATTAGAGGATGATAGTTTTGCCGAATTGATGGGGGCGCACTGGTTTCGACCTGGGAAATGCGCCAGAGGCGGCATGCCGAGGATGGTTCGTTGGCCTCGTAAAAAATCGAACCAAACAAAACAGCTAATCAAGAACTAGCTCTCGCGGCCTAAGGCCTCGACGTTCGCCACTGGACACCTGCTACGGTGGACGGACGCCACAGCAGGTTGGGTTGCAAGCGGAGTCTGCGCGCCGGCAACCGAGATCTTATCATGCGGACTAGGCAGTGCGATTCGAGTCCGGACGCCATCGCATAGCAGAAAAAATTTTCCGGACTAAGCATGTAGTCGCGGCTGGTTTGTTTGCCGGGGACGCGGGTTCAACTCCCGCCGCCTCCACCATCTTCTCCACCAGCTTGAACATTCCCACCGAACGCACAATCGAAATGGCTTGAGGGTTGACCGGATTGAAGCATGATGATTGGCATCATTTGAATTTATGAAGACAGATTTCTCGTTTCTGAGTCAGGGACTGGTTTTAGCTGCCATGGCACTGGCGGAGCTGCCTGCGCGCGGCGACACCAATCAATATGCCGGGAGCAATTGGGCCCTGGTGGATGTAAAAAAAGTCCTGGCGGCGGCGGCGGAAATCACCCCGGCGAAATACCCGGATTGCGACGAGGCGACCGTTGACCAAAAGTCGGTCCGAGTCTATCAGGCGGATGGCACGGGGGGGTGCCAGGATGAAACGTTTGTCAAGGTGCTCACGGAAAAAGGCCGGCGCGACAATCGCACGCTGACGATGAATTTCATGCTGCCGTACACGACGGTCGCAGTGCCCAAACTGGAAGTGATCAAACCCGACGGGAAAACGGTTCCGGTGGACGTGGCGGCGAATTCAAAGGAGTCCATCGATGACAGCCTGATGGCAGAGAATATTTTCGACCCGAACATGAAGGTGTTGCGGGTGAACATCCCGAGTTTGGACATCGGTGACGTGGTCCATTCAGTGGAGCGCCAGACCATCGAGCGCCCGCCCATTGCCGGTGAATTTGACGACGAAAACGTTTTTGAAGGCGCGGGTTTCATCCGGCATATCACCTACGAGGTCCATGCGCCGGCCGATCGGCCACTGAAGCGCATTGCGTTGCGGGACGAGGTGCCGGGAACGGTCACCGCCACGACGCAACCGGCCACCAACAACACGGTCGTGTATCGCTGGGAGGTGAACAACGTGCCGCGCATGTTTGACGAGCCGTCTATGCCGCCTTACGAGATGGTGTTGCAGCGGCTCTTTGTGAGCACCATGCCGGATTGGGCGGTCATCTCGAAATGGTGCTGGAACCTCAGCCAGCCGCACCTGGACGCGACGACGCCGGAGATGAAGCAGACGGTGAAGGAACTCACCGCCGGGGCGAAAACGGACACGGACAAGATCAAGGCGCTGTTTTATTACGTATCGAACAAGATCCGTTACATGGGGATTACGCCGGAAAAGGACCGGCCGGGCTTCGAACCGCATGACGTGTGCATCACCTTCGACAAAAAATACGGCGTTTGTCGGGACAAAGCGGCCCTCCTCGTTTCGATGCTGCGCCTGGCCGGTTTGAACGCGTATCCGGTGCTGGTCAGCGTCGGGACCCGGAGGGATGCAGAGGTGCCCGGGCTGCTATTCAATCACGAAATCGCAGGCGTTGAACTGGAGAAGGGCCAAATGGTGTTGATGGACCCGACTGACGAGAACACGCGCGAACTGCTGCCGGCCTCCGATCGCAATCAAAGCTACCTGGTGGCCCGGCCCGACGGCGACACCCTCCGGCTAAGCCCAATTCAGCCGCCGGAGGAAAACCTGTTGTCGATAACAACGACCGGGATCCTGACTGCGGACGGAGTTATTGAAGCGAAGTCGGAATTATTGTTTCAAGGCATCAACGATGACGCGTACCGGAATGCTTTTTCACACATGAAACCGGACGATGAGCGGCGGTTCTTCGAGCAACGCCTCCAGCAGGCGGTGCCCGGACTGCGGCTCAAGTCGCTTAAACTCTTGCCGGCAGACATGAGCGACGTGTCCACGGGCCTGCGGGCGGAACTGGATTTTTCAGTGGGCGGCATGACGGCGAACGGCGGCGGCGAGTCGGTCTTGAGCGTGCCATGGATTGGCAAGCGGCTGGGGGTGGTGAATTTCATCCTCGACGGCACCGGCCTGGAGAAACGCAAATACCCGCTCGAAACCGAGGTGACCTGCGGTGTGCAGGAGGACATATCGCTCAAACTTACGGGCGGCTTCACCGGGGCGGCGACACTGCCGTCACCTTCCTCGGTGGACGACGATTGCGTGAGCTATCAGCAGCACTTTGATACCCAGGACGGTTCGCTCGAGTGCTCCCGGACGTTGAAATTAAAGACGGTGGAGTTCTCGCCCGGACAATATCTGGCCCTTAAACAAACCTTGAAGATGCTGGACAACGACGGGCGCAAGGCGCCGATCCTCGCCCTTGCCGGAAAGCCCGCCGCGAATGACGGGGCAATGGCCGGCAATCCCGCCGTGCCGCCGGTGGAATCCAACGCGCGGATTCTGGAGAGCAGGAAGGAACTCGAAGTGACCGGCACGCACACGGCGGTTTACCGGGTGAAATACGCAAAGCGCATCCTGACTTACAGCGGCAAGATTCGGGAGGCCGAGGTGAAGATTCCCTATAATCCGGCCTGCGAGGAGGCGCGCCTCGTCCACGCGGTCGTGACTTCCCCGACCGGCGAGCATCAGGAAATTTCCAGGGACGAAATCAATGTGATGGACGAGGGTTGGAATGCGTCGGCGAAGCGATACACGGGCGGCCGGATACTGGTCGCGAGCCTGCCGGGCGTGGACGTCGGATCCACCATCGAAGTTGAATTTGAGGTCAGCTACACCAACAAGCCGTTCCTGGCTGGATTTGAGTCGTTTCAATTGCCGGATGAACTGGAGCAGAAATCGTTTACGTTGACCGCACCGGCCGAGGTCAAAGTTCAGCGGCTGGTCAGTGGTGCGCGGGGCATCGTTCACGAGCAGAACAAGAAGGAGGGCGGCCGGCAGGAGTTTCGCTGGCAGTCGGGAGAAGTCGCGGCTTTGCCGGCCGAAACCCAGCTTCCGCCGGAATGGGTTTACAGCGCCGGAGTCGGTTATTTTATCGGCAATGTGACGAACTACCTGAATGAATTGAACGAGACGATGCTGGAGCGGTCGCACCGATCCACCAACGCGGCGGAATTGGCCCGGCAACTGACCGCGAAGGCGGAAAATAAAATTGAAGCGGTGAAAGCCATCCGCGATTTTGTTGCCAAGTCCATCCGCGCAGCCGGGCCGCCCTTCACCGACCTGCCGTTGAGTGAACTTTCCGATGCCGACACGACATTGGCGGACGGATACGGCCACGTGGCGGACCGCGCCATTCTACTGCATGCGATGTTGAGTGCGGCGGGCTTTCAACCGGAGTTCGTGCTGGTCTCGGATTTGCCGGCGATCGCGGGAATCACGAACGTAGCGATGGCGTTTCCCTTCCCCCAGGACTTCAGGACCCCCCTCATCAGAATCACGCTGGCGGGTGAGAACTATTATCTGAACGACACAGACCAATACGCGCAACCGGGTTCGACCGGCAGCGATGGCAAACTGGGCATCGCACTTTCCACCCGGGCGTGGGAAGTCATCCATGCTGCCAAATCGTGCGAGGACGGGATGAGTACAACCTACACACTCCTGTTGGACCAGAACGGCATGACGCGGATCGGGGTTTCGCGTTCGTATTACGGCGAGGCTTACAACGAAAAGCACCGGTTTTTCTCCGAATTGCCGCCCGAAGAACGGAGACGGTATTATCAAGAAACCGTTTCCGAGGTTGCCCAGGGCGCGCGACCCGTGGGCGATTTGGCCACCACGTTTGACACCTATCCGGGCCGTGAACAGTTCTCGGTGATCATTGACAACTACGGCGTCACGGCCGGCAAATACCTTTACTTCAATCTGCCCTTTACTCCGTCGTTGATCCCGGTCGGGGCCGATCATCGCGTGTTGCCGTTATTGATTTCGCAAGGCGGCAAAAACACCATCCGCACCGAGATTGAGCTGCCTTCGGAGTTTCGCAGGATTGTGGTAGCGCCGAAGAGCGAAGCCCTCACCGTGGCCGGTAGCGAGAAGGCGCACATCACCGCCAGGAAAACATTCGGCGGATACGTTGTCACCGATGAGTTTGAAACCGCACCGGCCATCATCAGTCCGGACAATTACCAGGCGATGCTGAAGGTCGAATCCGCCTTGAGCCGGAAATCGTCGAAGGTGTTTCTTCTGGAAGAGCCGTGAAGTTTCCGCCGGCTTCAGCAGACGAGGCGCAGGCGTTCGCGCTCGATGGAAAACACCGCGGGCAAATGGCCGATCCACTCGCCGTCCAATTCGAAGGCGGTCGTTGTTTCACCTGCCAATTCAAATGATTTGGCTCGAAAACGGCGCACATGGCTTTCCGGCAGTTTTCGCCGCGCCAGCAAACCCGGCACGCAACGGAGCAGTGTCAGCCAGTTCACGCGCGGGAAAACGCAAACTTCCAGCGAACCGTTGTGCAAGTCCGCCTGTGGGAAAACACCAAACGGCCCGCCGTAATAACGCCCGTTGCCAACCAGCATAAATTCGCCGGTGACGTTTTGACCGCCGACGCGCAGGGTGATTTCGGGTTGTCGTTCGCGCAAGGCCTTCAATGCGGCGATGACGTATGCCAGTGGACCGACCATTTTCTTGTGCGACCAGTCCACCAGTTCAATCGCCCGCGCGTCCCAGCCTGCGCCCGCGAGTTGGACGAAGTAACGTTGTTGGCGGACGCCGTTCGCCGAAAATTCCACGCGCGGCAGGTCAATGCGCGTTTCCCGTCCCCGTTGCAAAACTTCCCAGGCGCGTTCGACGCGGAGGGGAATTCCGAGTTCGCGCGCGAACACATTCACGGTGCCCAGTGGCAAGACGCCGAGGCGCGCCCGCGCAAAACCGTCCGGTGCGTCACCGAGGCCGTTGAGCACTTCGTTGACCGTGCCATCGCCGCCGGCGGCCACGAGGAGTTCGAAACCGTCGGCCACCGCTTCGGCGGCGAGCCGGCGCGCGTCATCGGGCGCGGTCGTGGCCTTCAACGCGCACCGGGAGCCAATCGCGTCGAGTTGATGGCGAAAATGCCGGGCTTTTTCGCCGCGGGCCGCCGGATTGAAGATCACGCAGGTGCGCACTCACCGATGATTTTAGCGGCGGAAGCCGTTAGTCGAGCAGAAAGCGTGGCGTTTACTTGCGTTTACGGCGCGTTTCCACGAAGCTGGCACCGTGAGCGGAGCAAAAAACTGGAAAATTCCGAAGTGGCCATTTCTGCTCGGCGACGCGCTGCTGCTGGGGTTCGCGTTTTTTATCATCTGGCAATCGCCCCGCCCGATTTCCCAATCGGAAACCATCGTGTGCCTTGCCTCCGCCGCGGTTGGCGCGCTGCTCGGGGTCGCGCCCTTCATTCTTGATTATCGGGCCGTTCTCAGGCTCGTAGATGTCAACACGCTCGGCGAGGTTGCCGGTAAAATTCAGGATCTTGAACGCCTCGCCGCCCAGATCGGCACCGCCACCAGCGAATGGACGAAAGTCCAAACGCAGGCCGAGAAAATTTCCACCGGCGCAAAGGAAATCGCCGACCGCATGACAGAGGAAGTCCACCAATTCTCCGAGTTCATGCAAAAAATGAACGACAACGAGAAGGCCGCGCTCCGGCTCGAGGTCGAGAAATTCCACCGCGGCGAAGCCGAATGGCTGCAAGTGCTGGTGCGCATCCTGGATCACATTTTCGCGCTGCACGCCGCCGCCGTCCATTCCAACCAACCGCAGGTCGCCGAACAAATCACGCAATTCCAGAATGCCTGCCGCGGGGTCGCGCGCCGCGTCGGCGTGACGCCATTCGTTGCCGAACCGGATGAGCCGTTCAACCCCGACCGCCATCAAGCCGTGGATGTGAAATCAAAACCACCGGCAAACGCGGCAATTGCAGAAACCGTCGGCGTGGGATACACGTTCCAAGGAAGACTGCTGCGCCCGGCCCTTGTCCGGCTTAAGGAAAACGACGCGGAAAAGTCCGACGAGAATCAGTTGCCGCTCGAAGCCACTGAGTCCACCTGATTGGCATGTTGCCCGACTCCAGTTCAGACTGCCTGAATTCCCGAACTGCGCCGGAACGGATCATGCGCCGGCTGGCTGTCGTCCTCGGGATTTTTTCTTTTGGGATCGTGCTCGCCGCCCACAACATCACCGACGGCGATCTCTGGAACAAACTCGCCATCGGAGCGCATGTTTGGAAATATGGAACCGTGCCGGTGCACGACACCTTTGCCTTCACACCGGTCTTGCCGCGTTATATCGAACATGAATGGGGTGCAGGCACAATTTTCTTCGGCGTGCTGAAATTCTTTGGGCCGGCGGGGCTGATGACACTCAAAATCCTGCTCGCCTTCGGCGCGCTGGTGGCGGCGCTGGCCACCGGCAGGAAAATTGGCTGTCCCTGGGAGGCGTTGCTGGCGCTGGCCATTCCCGCGTCGGCGTGCGTGTTGCTGGGCTACATTCCCGTGCTGCGAAGCCACACCTTTACCTATTGCTTTTTTGCCGTCACGCTGCTTGGCCTCGAAGAAATCCGCGCCGATAAGAACTGGCCGCTTTATGTTTTGCCTTTTATGATGCTTGCATGGGCAAACATCCACGGCGGATTTGTCGCCGGGCTGGGGGCCATTGCGGTTTACACGGCCTTCGCGTTGTTCACGCGCCGGCGGGTCAAATGCATGTTGTTCACGTCGTTCGCTTGCGGCGCAGCCACGCTGGTCAATATTTATGGTCTCAAATTCTGGGCGTATTTGATCCCGGCGCTTCTCAACAAACGCCCGGAAATTGCCGAATGGCAGCCACTCCCGCTCTTTGCCAATGATGTGTTTCTCAATTTTCGAATTCTTTTCCTGCTGGTACTTCTGCCGCTGCTCGTTGCCGGCCGACGCACGGAGAAAAAAAGCTGGCCCGGCCTGGCCCTGTTGGCGCTCACCGCGGCACTGGCGTGGCACAGCCGGCGGCATGCGCCCTTCTTCGGAATCACCGCGCTGGCATTTGCCGGCCCATTTTTGCAAACCGTGCTCACTGATTTCGCCGCGCGCCTGCCGCGGCGTTGGGGAGCGGCCTTCAAACCGGCACTGGCGGTAATGATTCTTTACGGCGCTGTCGCCGTTTATGCCGCGGCGGAAATGCTTCCCAATGCCTCATTCGTCCTGCTCGCACCGGTGGGGCACGATCCGGTGCGTGAGGTGGACATTCTTTCACGCGCCCGGGCCGAGGGGAACCTGGCAACCCCCTTCAGGTCGGGCGGCTATTGTTCATGGCGGCTTTATCCCCGCATTAAAATTTCCATGGACGGCCGTTATGAAACCACCTTTCCGGAATCCACCTTTGAATTGAATAACGATTTTTATGAAAGGCGCGGCACCAACTGGGACAGGCTTATTCGTGATTACACGGTGGATTATGTCATTCTTGAATTCACCCAGGATCGGTTGCGCCCGGAGGATTTGTTGGACCATGGTTACGTCCTGGTTTGGATGACCAAAGGGCATTTCGCACTCATGGCCCTGCAAAAACATGCCGGCCAGCTCCAACGCGTCGCGGCCGAGCTTCCGCCGACCACCATCAATCCGGTTGACGCGAGTATTCCTGACGGGTGGTGGTCCCGTTAGTTGGTCAGGCAACGAACACGGTACGCTTCGGGGATAAAAAATGCAGCCAGCAAGCGGTCACAGGCCGCGAATAAACTTTGGCCAGGGCGCGCGCATAAAGTTTCAATTGCGGCGTGTAAATCGTTATTTTTGCCGGCATTTCGCCGGCGCGAACGGCGTCCGTTTTGAAATCCACCAGCCAGATTTCTTCCGGCAGCGCGACGACCAGGTCCGCCACGCCTTGCACAACCACGAATTCATTCTCAAGCCCCGCCTCCAGTTTTGTCCCGACGATTTCGACCAGTTCTTGCGGGCTGAATTTTGCCATAAAAGCCAGTTCGCGCCGCACATTGACGGCGTTGGCCCGAATTTGCCGGCCCGGATCGGACCGCCAAAATGCGGCGACGGCTTCCAAATCCAGCGCCGCGCACTCGTCGTCGGATAAAACCTTTTCCCGCTTCAAGCGCACGGCTTCGGATTTGAGCGCGGCAACGCCGTCCGCGTTTTCGAGTGCAAGGTGCTGGAGAAATTTGTGATGCGCCGAGCCGGCTTCCGCGGCTGACAATCTGCCCTGCGCCCGTTCGACCGCGCGCACAAATTGACGCGGAGCGAACATCTGCCCGGCCTCGCCACCCGACTCATCCGCTGCCTGACGGCGCAACGTGGTAACCGACGATTTCGCTACCAGTTTCGTCGCCGCGGCGAACTTATATTCCCATGCCAGCATCGTGTGTAATTTCTTTGCCACCGCATCGTCGAGCGCCGGCAGTCTCACCGCTGATTGCTGATTGCCGATTCCTGATTGGCCCGGCAATTCCGCGTCGTCTGCAATCTGCCAGCGGAGATTTGGCAATTCACCTTCGGTGGCGCTTTGAACTTTGAACTTTGGACTTTGAACTCCAAACCACAAGCCCAGCCAGTCCGCCCAACATTTCGCCGTGAGAATTTCCCGCCGCGTCACTACGTCCGGTTTGGTCCAAAGCGTCTGCCATTTATTTTCCGTCACGCTGCCGCTCAGAATCAAGGTGTCGCGCGCGCGGGTCACGGCGACGTAAAGCAGCCGCATTTCCTCGCCCCACAATTCGCGGTGCTCACGCCGCCGGGCGAGCCAGTGCGGCAGGCTTGGATAACGCCGGCCCGTGTGGGGCGGTTTGACGCGCGGGCACAAACCGAACCACTCGTCCAAAATGATTTCCGCGCGCAGATCCTGCGCGTTGAACGGCTTCGCCAGGTCGGCCACGGCGACGACCGGAAATTCCAGGCCCTTGCTCTGGTGAACGCTCATCAGCCGCACGGCGTTTTCATCCGCGCCGCCGGCGACGTCCGGTTCAATTCCGGCCTCGCGCTGCGCTTCAATGAATTTCAAAAAACGGAACAATCCCTGCCGCAGGAATTGATCAAAACGCCGGGCCAGGTTGAGCAAGCGTTCAACATTCGCCTGCCGCTGCGCGCCGCGCGGGCGGGATCGCAACCATTCGGCCAGATGTGTTTCAGCTAGAACGTCTTCCAGACAACCCGACAACGACGAATGCCGCGCTGCTTGCCGCCAGCGCCCGAAGCGTTCGAGAAATTCCCCAATTTTTTCAACCGTTTCTCTCCGCATTCCACATTCCGCATTCCGCGCCCGATTGAGCGCCGTCCAGAAATGGACATCCTTTGCCGCCAGCCGGATTTCCCCCAATTCGTCCAGGGACAAGCCAACCAGCGGCGAGCGCAGCACCGCGATGCAAGGAACGTCCTGCAAGGGATTATCGAGCAGTTGCAGCAGACTCAACAAATCCAGGATTTCCGCGCTCTCGAAAAATCCACCGCGCTCGACCACCAGCGGCACGCCGACCCGCTCAAACTCCTTTGCATAAGCCTCCGCCTTGTTCGCGGGCGAACGCAGCAACACGGCCATGTCGCGCCATTCGACCGGACGAAAGGCCTTTTGCTTTACGTCCCGGATTTCATGCCGCGCATTTTTCAACTCCCTCAATCGTTGTGCGAGCAACTGCGCCTCTTTTTCGGTTTCCGCCAACCCGGCCAGATTGTCCGTGCCGGGTTCATTTTCGAAATTCGCCTCGGCGCGTCCGTTTTTTTTGAAATGGAAGAGCAATTCGGCCCGCGGGGTTGAATCGCCGGCAAGGCTGAGTGCCGTTCGCGCTTCCGGCGAACCGAATTGCAGTTGCGCCTCGGCGTCGTATCGTACACCGCCGATTTCCCCGCGCATGAGAAACTCAAAGACGGAGTTCACGAAATGAAGCAAACCTTCGCGGCTGCGGAAATTTTCTGCCAGCGGGATCGTTTGCCCGATTTTGCCGCGCCAGGCCGCGGCGTAAGCGCGGAAGATTTTCGGGTCGGCGAGCCGAAAACGGTAAATGCTCTGTTTCACGTCGCCGACGAGGAAACGGTTTGCGTTCCGGCCGTTGCGGCTTAATGCCTCGATGATTTTATCCTGCGCGGCGTTAATGTCCTGGTATTCGTCCACGAAGACGAACTGGATTTTTTTGCGCCAAAGTTCCGCGGCCCGCGACGGTTTGTCCGATGCAAAATCCCAAAGCAGCTTCAGCGCGAATTGTTCCAGATCCTGAAAATCCAGGACGCCGTCGTCGCGCTTGCGCGCAGCGAACCGGGCGGAGAAATTTTGCGTCAGCCGTAACAATGCGATCATGTGGCCGCGCACCCAATTCCAATCTTCCGCCAGCGGATCGCGGTCGCGTTCAACCGGTGCGAGCGCGGCGAGAAAGGCCGCGTCGGCAAAAAAGTCTTCAAGCGGCTTTCGTAAAACAGTTTTCCTGCCGTGTGGCCATTCGGCATCGGCGGCTTGAATATGGCCGAGAACCACTGCGGCCTCCCGGCGCGAAAATTTCTCCGGCAGTTTTCCCAGGATTTCGTGGCACTCCGCCGCCTTGCTGTTTTCCGCACGCAAATTTTCCAGCGCGGGCAGCCATTCGCCCCGCCAGCCGCGGATGGCGTCGGACAGCCACGCACGCCATTCGTCCGGTTCAAGCGCCGAAAATTTTTCCAGCTGCCGTGCGTGCCAGCCGTCGGCGTCCGGCCGGGTTTGGGCGTAATGGTGCAAATGCAGAACGAGCGAGCGTATTTTTTCATCACGCCCGCCGCCGTAAATTTGAATCAGTTTTTGGACCGCTTCAGCCGGTTCATTTTCAGCGGCGTAGTGGATTTGCATTTCCTCTTCGAGGGTCTCATTGGCCAGGAGCCGCGCTTCGCCCTCGTCGAGCACGGCGGGTTGCGGGTCAAGGCCGAGTTCGTAAAAATGTTCGCGCACAAGCTTGAGGCAAAAGCCATGCAGCGTGCCGATATGCGCACCATCGAAGAGCGCGAGTTGCGCGGTCCAGTGCGATTCATCAGGCTCGCCGCGAATTTTTTCCTCAATCCGTTCGCGAAGCCGCTGACGCATTTCAGCCGCGGCAGCCTCGGTGAAGGTGACAATGAGCAATTCGTCGAGCGAGGCGCGTTCGCGGGCCAGGCAGTCGAGGCAACGCTCGACGAGCGTGCGCGTTTTGCCCGTGCCGGCGCCGGCCATGACCAGCACGTTGCCGCGCGCCGCGACGGCGCGGCGTTGCGACGGCGTCAGGCCGTCGTCAGTTTGGACGGGCGATTCCATGATGCGCACGCAGGCTAAAGTGGCACAGGTGTCCTCGCCTGTGAAATCCAAAACCGCAAGCCGGAGGCCTGTGCCAGATCCCGATTTTTCCGCGTGTTTTTGCCGGACGGGCGCGATAAAATCCGCTCATGTTTCAGAGCCTGCGACTTAAGGACCAACCCGCCAGCGAACGCCCGCGCGAGCGGTTGGCGGCGCTCGGCGCAGACGCCCTGAGCCCTGCTGAATTAATCGCGATTTTGCTGCGTACCGGCCTGAAGGGCGCGAACGCCGTCGAGATAGGCAAACAACTCCTGCATCAATACCAGACACTCCAATCACTCGCGCAGGCATCCATTGCGGATTTGCAAAAGGTGAAGGGCATCGGGCGCGACAAGGCGGTGACCCTCGTGGCGGCATTTGCACTGGCGCGCAAAATGGCGGCAGATTTGCGGATGGAATCGCCCGTGCTCGAAACCCCGGAAGCCATCGTGAATTTGTTGCGTGAGGACAACCGCCTGCGGCAGGTCGAAACGTTTCAAATCATTTTGTTAAACACGCGGCACCGGCTGATTTGCGTTGAACGGATTTCGCAGGGTACGCTCGACACCATTCTCGCGCATCCGCGTGACGTATTCAAAGCCGCCATTGCGGCCAATGCCGCCGCGTTGGTGCTGGTGCATAACTTATGTGCTTGAGCACATAACGAGTGTTATGTGGCCAACCCAGTTATGTGCACCTGATGGGCTGGAGTTCCTTAAAAGGCCGGTTTGGTCGCGTTGACCAAGCCGGCCGCTTCACATAACTAGAGTCTGGAAAGCCAGGAAAGAAGGTCCCGATTTCTCTGCCAGGATGTCCCCCGCTTGCCTTTGCGAGGGAGAAGCTGCTCGCACGATTGAAGCGTTTTGCGCTTCATCTCCAGATCGATCTCGACATAGGTGTTGGTGGTTTCGATGGAGGAGTGGCCAAGCCACGAGCGGATCATGGAGAGATCGACATTGGACTGGAGCAGGTGCATGGCCGTGGTGTGGCGCCAGGTATGAGGCGTGACTTTTCGGGCTAGGAGCGATGGGCAGACCTTCGCGGCGTCGGCCACTCGGCTGGCAACGATATAGCGCACACCGAAGCGGGTGAGCCGTTGTCCCTCCCCGCTCACGAACAGCGGCGCGGCATCGTTCAGATGAACAGAACGCCGTTCCAGGTACGCTTTGATGGCCTGGATCGTTTCCACCCACAAGGGGCAGGTCCGTTCCTTGCGGCCTTTGCCGTGGATGCGGACGTAATAGGGGCGGCTGAAGCGCACGTGGTTGACATCAAGGCTCACGAGTTCCTGTGCCCTCATGCCGGTGTTGTAGAGCAGGCGGAGCAACGCGTCGTCGCGCTCTCCGAGCGGGGTATTGTATTTGATCGCGCCCAAGATTTTCTGGACCTCTTCGCGCTCCAGATACTCCGGCACGCGCCGGACCTGGCGCTTGAACGGAACCGAGAGGATGGATTCGCATTGTGAGAAGTGGCGCGGATCGGTGGTAGCGAGGTATTGGAAGAAGGCGTGAATGGCGGCGAGCCGGTTGTTACGTGTCTGAACGCCATTGCCCCGCTCGCGTTCGAGGTGATCCAGAAAGCGGCGGACAGTGTCCGGCGTTAAGTCTTCAAGAACAAGATCGGTGCACGTCTTCTTGTAATGGCGACAGGCGAACTCCAAAAACAGCTTCCAGGCGTCGCGGTATGCCAGGACGGTATGCCCGCTCAGGCCCCGTTCCGAGACGAGGTGCTGTTCGAAGAAGCCGTGGATCGGTCTGCCGAGATCAGTCTTTGTCATGGCGTTTTCGCAGTGGCAGGGAGAAGCGGTCATGGAAGCGCCGGCCGGCGCTTTCGAGGAGCTCTGCCGTCGCATGAAGGTACACTTCGGTGCCGGTCACGGTGCTGTGCCCGAGATATGTGGAGAGGAGCGGGAGCTTGGCACCAAGAGTGACGCCTTCCCGATACCAGGCCGTGAGACGGTTCACGGCGAAGGTATGGCGCAGATCATGGATGCGGGGTCCGCGCTCTCCCTTGGGTCCGCGGATGCCGAGGTCCCGCAGGACTTCGAGAAAGGCGGTCTCGAAGCCCGGGTGCCCGTGCTTGGTGCCGATCACGTTCAAGAACACATATGCAATCGGAGCGGTCGAGAAGCCGGCCCTCCGCCGGCGGGCCAGGTACACTCCGAGATGGCTCGCCGTGGACACTGACAGTGGCACGTATCTCGATTTCCTGAACTTGCCTTCGCGGACCTCGATCAGGCGGCGCTTGAGGTTGATGTCGGCAAGGGTGAGGTTGAGCGCCTCGCCGATCCTCAAGCCGGTGGCGTAGAGGAGCCCGATCAGGGTGGAGATGACGAGGGGGCGGAGGCTCCCCGGCGGTCCCAACCTGCGGGCCGCTGCCATGATCCTGTTCATCTCGTCGCGCGTGTATATGTATGGAGCGGGACGGGTGCGGCGAGGCAGGAATGTGCGGTAAATGAGGCAGGTTCTCGGGTCGAAGTGGGAGAGATACAGGCAAAACTGGCGCATTACCGACAGGCGGTTGATGCGCGTTCCGGGACTGAGGTGCGTCATGGTTGCGTTGAACCGCTCGACGATCTCCCGGGTGATCGGCTGCCCCGGCCTGAGCTCGCCCACCAGAAAGCGATCGAGATACATGAGGATCTTGTGGCTGGCGACATCGCGGCCGCCGTTTCCAGCCTGACGCGTTTCCCAAAACGCTTGAAGCCGTGGCGCAAGCGCACTCCTGAAAAGGCGGGTTGCCATACGCTTCAGTCCTTTCCGGGCCAAGGCATGGCCACTTCGCGGAGCGAGTTCAGGTCGGCCTTTGCGTAGATGAAGGTCGTGTCGATATAGCGATGGCCCAAAACGTCGGCGATGGATTTGATCGCCGCGTCGTGGGCCAGAGCGCGGATGGCCCATGAGTGGCGGAGGGTCCGCGTGCCGCTTCCTGGCGTCTTCACTCCGGCTCTTTTCATGTGCTTTTGGACGATGGCCGCGATGGCGCCACCATCAAGCGGCCGGAATGGAGCCTTGAGTCCGAGGAAGACTTCCCGGAACGGAGTCCCACCCGGGCGATGCCGGAGATACCGGATCAGGGCCTCGCCAACCGCTTCCAAAAGCGGGACCACCACTTCCTTGCCGCCCTTTTGAGCGCGGATGCGGACACGAGAGCGCTGCCAGTCGATGTCCTCCAAACGGAGTTGGGCAATCGAGATGCCCCGCATGCCGTATGCCATCATGATCATGACCATTGCGTAGTCCCGGGCTCCGAAGGGCGTATCCTTGTCGATTGCTTTGAGCATCCTCTCCAGAGCGGAGTCCTCCATGCCCTTCGGGAGAGAGGCATGACGATACTTCCGCACGGGAGGAATGAGTCCCGAATAATCGGCCTGCATGCACCGACGCTCGGCGCAGTAGCGGAGGAACTGGCGCAGGACGCTGGCGAGCGAACTGGGATACGCTGTGCTGTTGCGGGTGTGCTCTTTGACGAGAGCCTCGACTGCTTCAGCCTTGAGGTTCTTCAGCCGCTCGCGCGAAGCCCTTTGTCCCAGGCGGTCGAGGAACATATCAAGCTGCTGCTGCCGATATGCGACGGACCGCGGTGAAAGCTCGCGCTCGGAGCGAAGGTGCTCCAGGTATGGATTGAGGAGCCAGGAGTACGGCTTTGACACTGGCTCGGGTTTGGGCGGCCTCCAGACTTTGGCTTCGGTAAGATAGGCAAAGAGGTGCTTGAGCGCGAGGCGTGCCTCGCCCTTGGGCGTGTATTTGGAGCCCACCGCGCGAACCGTGGCGTAATACGCGTCGAGAAACGAATCGCCGAGATCCTGGGAAAGCTCTGTGCAATCGGCGACCCCACGATCAATCAGAAAGCCATTGAATTGGCAACACTTGCCAAGAATGCCGGTGCCAACGGAATGAGAGTATCCTTTGCTTTTGAGGTAACCGGCAAAGCCATCGAAGTGCGGGCCGAGAGGGCCGCGCCGGAAGTCAACGAGCGTACGTTTTTCTTTGTACCAATGTTCGAGCATAAATGGTTTGCAGTTTTTGGTTGAAAACTGCAGAGGCAAAGTGAACGATGAATTGTTTGGAGGTGAAGCGGCCCAGCCTCGGCGGAGACGCACAGGGCGGCTTTCGCATTTCCAGAGTGACCAGAATAAAAAACCGCTGTGCTCCAAAAAAAGCACAGCGGTTATGTGAAGTGATCAGTGCCTCACGCCCGCGTCGGCACTGCGAAACAACGGCTCGCGAACAGGCCAGTGCACATAAGTGGGCGCTTCACATAACACAATCATCCGAGCGGCGTTATACCGCATCCGGTTTTATGCCGCATGTGAGTGGAATTTGCCGTAGAAGCCCTCTGTTTGAGCATTTGGGTGCGGCATAAAAATGGGCGGCATTGGCGCATGACGGTGGGCATTCTGGGATGGATGAAAACAAAATCCATCCTATCGGGCGGCTCTTTCGGGCCGCTTTCTTTATACATCACCCCCTACTTGGCTCAGGCCAGACAGCAGGGTTACGCCGTCGGATCACTCTACGAGCAGGTTCACATCCTCAAGGTGTGTGGCCGCTGGATGAAACGAACCGGGCGCGATGGGTGCGACTTGAACGAAGCTGCCATGCGCGATTGTCTGCGGCTTGTATCCCGGCGCGGCTACGGCAGGAATGCCGGAGCATCCACCTTGCGGCGGCTGTTGGGAATGCTCCGCAGGATTGGAGTAGCACCCCCGCCCAAGGCAGAGCGTCCGAACGCAATGGAGCAGTTGATCGGCGGATATGAACGTTTCCTCTTGGATGAACGTAATCTGTCGCCGAACTCGATTGCTCACTTGCGGCTGTTTGCACGCCGGTTCCTGACTGAAATATTTGGTGACGGTCCGCTGAAGCTTCCGACTCTTCGCGCACCCGACGTGACCACGTTTATTCAGCGGCACGCGCACGATCATGGGCCATTCAACGCGCGACATCTTGTGAGCGCAACGCGGTCGTTCCTGCGTTATCTGCATTACAAGGGTCTGGTTAACGCGGATCTCTCATTAGCTGTTCCGAAGGTGGCTCGCTGGCGACTCTCGACATTGCCGAAACATCTGCCCGCAGCACAAGTGCGGCAAGTGCTGCGTCACTGTGATCGGAAGACAACATTGGGCCGACGCGATTACGCCATCCTGCTGTTGCTCGCCCGGCTCGGTTTGCGAGCTGGTGAAGTAGTCAGGCTGAGACTGGAGGACGTTGATTGGGAGAACGCACGAATTAGTGTGTGCGGCAAAGGCGGCAAATGGGCGCAGTTGCCGCTGCCGGCAGACGTTGCTAAAGCCATCGCCCGTTATCTGCGTCATGACCGGCCACGCTGTGACTGCCGTCGTCTGTTCATCCGCGATTACGCCCCCGTGGGCGGCTTTGGTCGTTCCACTTCCATTGCGAAAATTGTGCAATGTGCTCTGGCAAGAGCAAGCGTGGTGTCAGTCCGAAAGGGAGCGCATCTGCTGCGGCACAGTCTCGCCACGGACATGCTGCGCAAAGGTGCCTCCCTTGAGGAAATCGGAGAAGTGCTTCGCCACAGCAGCTCCGACACGACGGCGATTTACGCCAAGGTGGACCTCAACTCACTACGAGCGTTGGCCCTGCCGTGGCCGGGAGGTGTTCGATGAAATCACTTTACCAGGCCGCAGATGACTATCTCGCACTGCGCCGGAGTCTCGGGTTCAAACTTCGGGAATATGGAAAATGCCTGACTGAGTTCGTTTCGTTTTTGAAGAAGCATGGCTCGGCACACATCACCAACAAACTGGCCGTGGAGTATGCCACGCGACGCCAGGACGAAAAACCCGTCTCATGGTCACGCCGTTTGGGCATCATTCGCGGGTTTGCTCGTTATCGCATTGGTGCTGATCTAAAGACCGAAACCCCTCCAGTCGGCCTGCTGCGGTTCCGTTCCCAGCGGGCACGGCCGTATGTTTACTCTCACGACGAAATCCGCCGACTAATGGAAGCGGCGCTGACAATGAAAACCCAATACCAGTTGCAGCGTCACACCTATTACTGTCTGTTCGGGCTGCTGGCAGTCAGTGGTCTGCGGTTGGGTGAGGCGATCAATCTTCAACCGTGGGACGTGGACTTGTCAGCGGGGGTTCTCACCGTGCGCGGGACCAAGTTCGGTAAGTCGCGGCTTGTTCCGCTTCACCCGTCCACGCGGGCGGTGTTGCAAGATTATGCCAAACGCCGGGACCAACTCCTTGCTGGACATCCCATTCCATACTTCCTCATGACTGGCCGGGGCAAGAAGATGGAGAAGTCGGGGTTGAGCCTTGTGTTCCGCAACCTGTCGCGGCAGATCGGCATTCGCAAATCGGGCGTGAGGCACGGCCCACGTCTGCACGACTTCCGACACCGGTTCGCCATTGAGACACTGCTTCGCTGGTATCGGCGTGGTGAATCGGTGCCCCAGCGGATGCCAGTGTTGGCAACTTATCTCGGACACGTGAACGTGAGCGGGACATATTGGTATCTGAGCAGCACACCGGAGTTGCTGGTTGTTGCCAGCAAGTTGGTTGAGACCAGATGGAAAGGAGTCGTTCGATGAAACCCAACGCGGACTTCTCCCTACTGTGCCAGTCGTTCTTCTCAAAACGGCTGATCACGCAACGGAAGGCCAGCCCACACACGGTCTCCGCATACGCGCAAACGTTCCGGTTGCTCATGGCGTATGCTGAAAAACGGCTGCGGACTCCCCCCTCAATGCTGTCGCTGGCACAACTCGACGTGAGCTTCGTGGCAGAGTTCTTGGATAGCTTGGAGTCCAGCCGGGCCAACGGCGCGCGCAGTCGCAATGCCCGGCTGGCATCACTCCGCTCGTTTTATCACTACGCCGCTTTGGAAGCGCCGCAGCACGCGAGCCTGATCCAGCGAGTGCTCGCGATCCCCTACAAACGACTCACCCGGCGACTGGTGAACTACCTTACACGGCCAGAAGTTGAAGCGGTGCTGGCCAGTGTGGATAAATCCACCTGGACGGGACGGCGCAACCACGCGATGCTGCTGGTGGCCATGCAAACGGGGCTGAGGTTGTCGGAAATCACCGGCCTGCGACAAAGGGACGTGGTTCTCGATCGCGGCGCACACGTCCGCTGCGAGGGCAAGGGCCGGAAAGAGCGGTGCACGCCATTGGCGAAACCCACAGTGGCAGTGGTCAAAGCATGGATCAACGAACAGGGAGATGATGAATCACGCTTCCTGTTCCCGAGCAGCCGTGGCGGTCGCCTGAGTGCAGATGCTGTGCAGCACGCGCTCACCAAACACGTGGCAGCAGCCTGCTCGACGTGTCCCTCGCTTACAAAAAAGCACGTGACACCGCACGTGCTGCGCCACACCGCCGCAATGGAGTTGTTCCAAGCGGGTGTGGATCGCTCCTTGATCGCCATCTGGCTCGGCCATGAGTCACTCGATACCACTCAAATATATCTGGATGCGAATCTCCAGTTGAAGGAAGCCGTTCTCAACCGAGTGAATCCGGTGCGGAGCAAACCTGGCCGATACCGGCCCGATGATAGACTAATGGCCTACCTCAAAGCACTCTGACGAACCGTCCGTTTTATGCCGCATTGCAAAGCTTTTCTCTCCCGGAAAAATCGGGCGAATGGTAAGCGTTGCGGCATAAAACCGGATGCGGTATAAC